>QMCE01000432.1_pt1 | contig 21507 bp, 24 predicted proteins | sample 1821851 | NCBI WGS metagenome assembly QMCE01 (sample SAMN09453174, study PRJNA476694) | Termite gut metagenome, whole genome shotgun sequencing project. | isolation source: worker | host: Odontotermes sp. | place: South Africa:Pretoria | collected 2016-01-28 | reverse complement strand
GATATCCGTAAATGTCTGCTGCTTCATTCTAATCAACCGTCCTTTGTTTTATTATACCAGACCTCCGCTGGACGGTCGATTAATCAGCGGTTACCTAAGTATTGCGCTGCCTATAATAGCCATTATTTTACTTCCGCTTCCGATTAAAATCGCTATAGCGGTTATAGTCATAATATTAGTAATTGTTTATTTCATGAAGAAAGGCAAGAATAAGACACATTGTAGCAAATGTGGGGCACAGCTATCAGATGAAATGCAATTCTGCAATAAATGTGGTACTGCGGTCAGCGTTAAAGAAACAACCTAGACGCCTACGGCTATAAAAGAACCTGAATCGCAGCGTGTACTCTACGCCGGATCACAGGCAATCATAGCGATATATGAACCAGCATTAACCCGGCGCTATCCGGGTTAGTGCTTTATTTCATTACGCGATATAAAGAGGGAGGGCGGTTGAGACATTGATGCTCAAATTTTGACGTGATAAAATTTGTTGTAGCTGCATAAGAAGGGATATCAAAATGACATATTGTATTTCCGATCTTCACGGCTGTTATGATGAATTCATGGCGTTGCTGGGGAAGATCAATTTCTCCGAGGACGATACCCTGTATGTTCTTGGGGACGCCATCGACAGAGGGCCGGATTCCGTCAAATGTTTGAAGTACATAATGGGAGCGTCGAACATCAATATGTTAGCGGGCAACCATGAGAGGATGATGATCGATGCTTTAACAGGCGATGATGATATCGGTTGCGTGGATAACTGGCTGGCGAACGGGGGAACAACGACCCTAGCCGAGTTCTGTAAACTATCGAAGGACGATCAGATTAACATAGTGGAATTCGTGATGAATCTCCCATATCTGGCACAAGTTAAAATAGGTGAACAAAACTATGTCCTCGTTCATGCTGGTTTGAACGTATCTGATGCGGCTATAAAGGACAGGGTTAGCACTAGAGCCATTCTCCCAGAGCAATACCTTGAAGACTTAGTTTGGATACGTGAAAGGTTCTATCGCCGTAAAGCTCTTCCGAATTCAATCACCGTGTTCGGGCATACACCGATACCGATGATAAGCAGGAAAAACGGTTCAAAGGTATGGCGTGACGAACGATTCAGCGATAAGATCGGCATCGACGGCGGCTGTGCCTACGGCGGTAGCCTGTTAGCGTTACGGCTAGATGATATGGCTGAGTTCGCGGTCAATGCAACAAATAAGGAGGTGAAAGGATAATGAAAAGAGCAGGGAAAATACTGGCTATTCTATCGGCTTTACTCGTTATAGCAAGGAATATTATTAGTATCGCTAAGAATCTCGATTCGATATTCGGAGCAAGACAAGCGGCGGCTGTCTGATATCTCGACCAATTAATATAAACGCAACATAGATTAGGGCTTCCCTCTACGGGAGGCCCTATTTGTCTATCTAAAAAATCTAGGAGGAAAACCAAATGGACGATCCTATATATTGCTCCCGATGCAACACGGAGATCATTGACGAATCGGAAGAGTGCTGGATGGACGATGAAATCCTTTGTGAAGATTGCTACGACACACTCACCGTATCCTGTTCCCGTTGCAATGAACGTGTTTGGAACCGTGCCAATGCCGGGAACGACGATAACCCGTTATGTGGTGAATGTTACGACAACCACTATACCCACTGTAGCAATTGCGAGAGATTGATTCATAACGACAGCGCCTACTATGCTGACGATGATTACGACAACGATGCTCCCCGTTGCTATCATTGCCATGAACAGCACATGAGCATGAGCGGGGCCTATCTGCACTCCTACGGCTACAAGCCATCCCCTATATTCCACGGTGACAGCAGCCGATACTTTGGTGTTGAATTGGAGATAGATGGAGCGGGGAGAAGTAAGTTCAATGCCGAGCAACTTACCCGGCTGGCGAACAGAACGGGCGAAAACGTATATATCAAGACGGATTCAAGTCTGAATGACGGTTTAGAGATCGTCACCCATCCCATGAGCCTGTCCTATCATCTGGAATCCATGCCGTGGGAATCGTTGCTATCGGAGGCCGTAGAGCTTGATTATAAGAGCCATATGGCCGATACGTGCGGGCTACATGTCCATGTTAATCGTAACAGCTTCTCGAAAAGTTATGACTATCAAGAGGAATGTATCGCCCGTGTACTCTACATCATGGAGCGATTTTGGGAAGAGTTTCTTAGGTTTTCCAGACGGACGCCCGCACAGTTAAAGCGGTGGGCCAGCCGCTACGGATATAAGGATAGGCCGGAAGCTATTCTGGATATCGCGAAGAATCCGAGCGTTGGACGCTATACCTGTGTGAACCTCACCAACGATTACACTATCGAGTTTCGTATCTTCCGGGGAACCCTCAAATACAACACACTGATTGCCACGTTGCAGCTGGTCAATGAAATATGTGAGATGGCCTATAGGCTGTCCGACGAGACGATCAAGAATCTAGGCTGGTGTGAATTCATGGAGAGGATATCCCCCTCGGAATGCCCGGAATTGATTCAATACTTAAAAGAACGTCGGCTGTATATCAACGAGGCCATACGATGCGAAGCGGAGGTTTAACGATGTGCTCTTTATTTGGAATTTTGGACTATAAACAGAATATGGACAGTAAAATCATCACCACGATATTATCTGTCCTGTCCCGCGAGTGTGAGGTTCGAGGAACCGACGCGACGGGGATAGCCTATCTTCGTAACGGTAACATCGGTATCTTCAAACGGCCCCTACCCGCTCATAGAATCCGTTTGAAGGTTCCCCGTGATAGTCATGTGGTTATGGGCCATACCCGATTGACCACACAGGGAAACGAACGCTATAACCCGAACAACCATCCGTTTGAGGGCATTACCCAAAACACATCATTTGCTCTTGCTCATAACGGGGTACTACGGAATGACCGACAGCTTCGTATCACCGAACAGCTACCGTCCACCAAGATCAAAACCGACAGCTACGTTGCGGTACAGCTGATCGAGAAACAAAAGACCCTCACCTTTTCAAGCCTGCGATACATGGCCGAGAAGGTAGAGGGTTCTTTTACGTTCACGGTGCTTGACGAGTGCGGCAACCTCTACTTCGTTAAGGGGGACAGCCCCATGTGTATTTATAATTTCAACACTTTGGGGTTCTACGTGTATGCCTCTACGGAGGACATTTTGAAAAATGCTATATCCCAGATCGGGCTGACAAAATACGAGTATGAAGAGGTCGTAGTATCCGAGGGCTGTATACTGATGCTGGGGGCCGATGGTAAAGAGCAACGGGAACACTTTGAGTATGATAACGTCTGGAACCTCTGGCGGTATTGGCATAGACGGAAAACATCTCGTTCCATCCCCCAACCAGATACAGGCAATGCCGACTATTGGGAGGAGCTACGGTACTTAGCCAGCAGCTACGGCTATTCGTCCGATGATGTAGACATATATCGTAGGCTGGGATATTCCCCGGACGAAGTAGAAGATATTTTCAATAATGGTTTCAGAACGACAGACCTATACGATTCCGGCTGTGAGGGATATGGGACGATATTTGAGTACCATTAGGGTACACCCTATCGGTACGGGTTAAAAGCGTTCCGTTTAGGTTCCTTTTCGCATTGTGGGACGTTCCACTTTGGACAGGAACCCAAACGGGACACTCTTTGAGGAGGTATGATTTTGAAGGTAGGATATATTCGCGTATCGACTATCGAACAAAACACGGTTAGGCAGGAAGTGCTTATGCAGGAGCTTGGGGTTGAGCAGATATATATCGACAAGGCCAGCGGTAAGAATACCAATCGGCCTGAATTGAATAAGATGCTGGACTATGTACGGGCCGGGGATACGGTCATATGCGAATCGATCAGCAGATTCGCCCGTAATACCCGTGACCTGTTGGAGCTGGTCGAGAGATTAACGGCAAAGGACGTGGAGTTTATCTCCCGAAAAGAAAGCATCGACACCACTACCCCATCGGGTAAATTCATGCTCACTATATTTGGGGCTGTCGCTGAATTGGAACGGGAATATATTCTTCAACGTCAACGGGAGGGTATAGCCATCGCCAAGCAGGAGGGGAAGTATACAGGAAGGAGGGCGATCCTCCCTCCTGACTTCCATAAGGTCATTCGGAAATGGAGAGAGGGAGAACTTACGGCAGTACAGGCCATGAAAAAACTCAACATGAGTAAGACTGCTTTCTATCGGAATGTAAAGAATCTGGATGGTGTGGGCTAATATATTAAAGAGCCTATTTTGAAACACAAATAGGCTCTGTTGCTTTATTCCTTTATTCAATGATCTAGCATATATATAATGATACTTGTAAAAAACATAATACACGATATTATCCTCTCATACGAAACATTCAAGCAGATAGAGCTAAATATCTATCAGTTCACTATTACAGAAAATGGGATTACATAATAATAAATAAAGTAGTGAAATGAGTTGATATACATGATTACATCTTTAGGACATCATACATTTGAAATGTACAGAACCTTGATCTATACAGATATGGATACTGTATTCAAATCATTTAACAACGATCCGAGAATATTGCCAATATCATCCACAGATGAAAGAACTGGCATCAAGTATTACTCCATGACTTATAAGAAGGATATAGGTATCACATGGAAGCTCACATTTGCAACAATAAGCAGATCGTTTGTAGATTTCTTTGACGAAACTAGACCATGCACGATCAAGGTCAAGATAAATCCTAAACTACTTGCAGGAATACGAGATTATGTTACAGCAGCAGATCAAAGCTATCTTGATACAGTAATCCAGAATTTCAATCGTGAAGCAAGTCGCATCTCTAAACTACTAGGAACCTTCGATCAATATTCATTTAATCGTGTGGATTATTGCATCAATTTTGATCTTCGTGAGTTGTGTATCGGATGTACTGTCAAGCAGATGATGAAGTTACTTAAACGAGGGAACCACCCGCCAGACCTAATTGAACGGCTAAATCATTATGACCACTCACATCGGAAAAAGGCAGGAGACAATCTATACCTAAAGAATAATTCTGTCAATGTTAATTGCTATGGGAAACATGCGCAATTGAAAAAGGAATTTCCTGATTGTCCCAATATAGATGATTCTAAAGATGTGGTGCGATTCGAGATACAATGCAAGTATCCCAAAGTCTATAGCATGGGAAAGATAATCAAGAGCCGTACAGGAACGTTCCCACTAATACAAGAAATGTTATCTGATGATTTAGCCCGAACCATCATCACGAAATATTATCAACGGATTGTCGGGTATGGGGATTACTATAGTCTTGAACTAGCCAGAAGACAAGTAGAGGCTTGTAACTTCCATCCAAAAAAGACGAAGAGGCTAATTGACGTGCTGGAACACGTCAACCAATGTAGGGGTATCAGCAAAGCTATGGCCATGCTACAGTGTCAGGCACGGGAGGATTTCAAACGATCCATACGAGAATTAAATTACATCGGAGTTAATCCCGTGACGATTCCGCGAGAATTGAATATCAAACACATTCCGAACCTTTTAACCGCTTACGAAGCTATGATGTCCGCACAGGTAAACCAAGATAGACTTCAACAAGCCGAATCAAAGTTACTTGATGATTATTTTCAAGAGAATACGAAACACAAAAAGAAGAAGGGGGAAATATAAAATGTTGAAAATTGCATTAATCGTCTCTGTGCTCGCGGGAGCATGTATTATCTATTCATTAATACATTGTTCTCGCCCCACAAACCAAAATAGTTGAGCTGCAACAAAGGATGGTCGATTATCTTTATCGTGCATATTGGTGCATATAGGATATACGTCATATTACTCAGCCTTTAAGATTACAAAATGTTTTGATGACCCCTAGACTTTATTCGATAATTCTATATAATGGAATTGTATCTAACTAAAATCAAACAAGAGGAGAATTGTCATAATGGCCGAAGACGAAACGTTCAATATTCCTCGAATGATGCGGGATGACACGAAGCCTACAACTGATAGCAGAGTTGAGGCGACGAAAGAAATAGTAGAGATCGAAATCGACAAGCTAAAATCTCACCCCGAAAACGATGCCATCTACGGAACTGATGAAGATGTTTCTGATTTGATTCCGATAATTGAGGTGCAGGGGATTCTCGACCCCCTTGTAGTAACGGATAATAATGTAATCATATCCGGGCATAGGCGTTGGAAAGCAGCGAAGCATTTAGGATATTCAACCGTCCCATGTATCGTTCGACATTATGACGGTTCGGAAGAGGAATTAGCGGAACTACTATCCCTTAATGTCAATCGTATAAAGACGAACGAACAAAGAACCCGTGAAGGAATTAGAATGGTAGAGACGCTATCATCAGATGCCATACTTCGCAAGATGGCCGCTCTGAAACAGAACCAGTCCGTGGTGGTCGAATCGTCCACCACGGGCGGAGAGACTAATGACGGAGAAGAAAGCAAGGTGGATAAGGGGAAAACTCGTGATAAGGTTGCGGAAGCTGTCGGGTTAGCTTCGGGAAAAACCTTTGATCGATCAAAAGCGGTTGTCGATAAAATCGATTCTCTCAAGAATGAGGGGAAGAACGAAGAAGCGAGTTTGTTTATATCCGTTCTCAATCGTAAACCTACAGCCGCCTATGATCTATTAGAGGTCGATATCGCATCACTGTCTGACGATGTTAAAGATAAGCTTAGGACAGGCAAGGCTGCCCCGCGGTCATTCAAAAAAAAGAAGGATGCTCCTGAACCCCTAAAGAAGCAATCAGCTAGACAGGAGAAGTTGAAAGAAGATATTAAGACAACAAATTCAGGAATATCGAAATTGAAGAAGTCAGTAGCTACTATGAAGAATATTAACGACGAGCCGGACATTCGTAAGTCACTTGAAACCACCCTTAAAGCCTGTAATGATTTGACTAAGACTCTCGAATCTGTTTTGAAGGCCGAATAGAGTTTATGCAGTACAATCTAATCCCTCTTGCCACTGGCAAGAGGGATTAGATGTGAAATTCATTATACGTAGCAGGTAGTATGCATAAGGATTTTACAAAATCATTGGTCACTTATTATTGGACGATATCCCCTGTTCTGCTCCTAAATATTCAAGATAATCACGTTTCTCTCTATTCACATCAGTTTCGATTATTTGATACAATTCATTTAGTTTTTGACGATAGCAATTCAATTCTGTGACGAAGTCGCTATTCTCCTCTGGCGGCTCATAGTCCTCAGGAAAGGCATTTGGGGTTTTAGAAATTCCTTTTAGGAAATACAAATATCTACGAAGAATATAGCTGAACAAACGAATGTTCCAACATACTGCCTTATTCATATGAAGAATATGTCTGTTTGATTTATTATACTTAATGCTCCCGATGAAGGATATCATATCTTCAATTTTGTAAGGTTTAATTAGACTCAATTGGTCATCATCAATAAATCCCTTTACATCATAGCCCAAGAAATTTCTGTTGTATAATTCACATATCAGTTTCGAAATCGGTTCTGGTTCTAATTCTAGTTCTGGTTCTAGTTCTGGTTCTATTCTTGCTTTGGGTTCGTTATCACATAGATTCCTTCTTGTTCTTGATAGCCATGTCTTAATAAATATCTCATAATTGTCCTCACTCCAAACGTCGTTCATGACTTTTTGAAACATGGCGTTCGCTACAATACTACTATCCTGCAATAACAACAAAATGTATTCTGAGCTAAAATTTCTCTTAACCGCCAGACTATCTGTATTGTACACATCAAACACTCTCTTGAATATTTCATCAACTTCAATGGAGGGTTTTGATATTTTATCATTTTCGATTTTTGAAAGAGCTGGTCCATCCGATAAAAAGTATGGAGCTATATCTTTGGATTGCATATCAAATATATTCCTGATGATACGAATTGTGTCTTTCCAATATAGCGGCATACGTAACTTCCTTTCTCGACTGTACAATTATAATGCAATTATTATGCAACTCTCATAGCGAAATTCAATCGACTTCTTGTTCGTTTAATTTTACAATATAGACAATGGACGTCCATCCAAATTATAGCATATATAGTATGCGATCATCAAGGAGGCACGAATGTCAGATAGGACTGTGAGGAGATGGCAGAAGGAGCAGATGCTTGCACAATGCGCGAACTTGGGCATTCAAATCCCAGAGAACGCGAACATTAGGCAGCTTAGAGCTTTGCGGGATGAGTATTTCAAAGAGGCGGTAATAGTCCGTAGTGGTAACGGTGTCTGTTTGAGACAAACCGATAAACCGACATCCGAATATTCTGTAGAGTATACAATTCGCTGTATACACACTATTCGAGCCGAAAGCGAAGAAGCCGCTTGTGAGTGGCTGAAATATGAAGTTTCGGATATGGTCGAACCTCGATTTGGAGAAATGGATGATGTATATTTAGATGTAATCATCGATGTCATTACAGCGAACGATGAAGAATAGCATCAAAACGCAAAACTACATTCACACCGGCTGGGTTCCTGTAGGGAACCCGCCGGAAACAACTTCAAAATTATACTAGGGGGACAAACCCATGTCTAAAGACAGGACTTTTCACGTTCCACCAGATGGTAGCGGTACATCGCATAACAACAGCATGAGTTGGATGTTTGATGAATTTGAACCCAAGAAGAAAAAGGGGAAAAGGAAAAAGAAGAAGTATAAACGTCAGCTATATAAAATGGAGGAGGCTAGAAAAATAAAACTTAAGTACGATATAATCGGTGATGCTGTCTCAGCCGCTATTGATTTGGGAGCCAAGTGGCTCGAAAGTATAATATCATCCAGAGGGTCGAAGGACAAATAAGAAACCCTTAACTTTGTACAATCGGACAGAGGACGCCCTCCGTGGCGTCCCTCAATATAACCCAATAGCGTTCATTCGTGCGTGCGTTCACTTTAACGTCCATTAAATAAATGTCGAAATCCTTGTAATCAGTCTATAATCATGTATTACTCGGAACCACCGGAACGAATGAAGCAACCATAATATGGAAGGAAGCTTCATGATGTATAGAAAAAAACAGGCCAAGAAACTTGGCAAGGTAATTAAGAAGGTTTTCAGTTTGTACGGGGTCGAGATTAAGATTGTCCGTATACAGCTTATTCCCAGCCTTAAAAGGTATATAGTTGACAGCATTATCAAACCCGGAACGGATATCAAAAAGGTTCTTGGACACGCCGAGAATGTTCAGGCAGCATTGGGATTTCCCTTCTTCCGTGCGTTCAAGGAAGGGACTCTGATCCGCTTTGCAGTATCCGAGTACGATTTTAAGAAAAACAGTCTATTGGCAATCTTACGAAGTCAGACATTCAATGAGGCCGACGCGTTATTACCGTATGCGATAGGCTACACCCTGTATGCGGATATGCTCGTTGCAGATTTAGCTAAGATGTATCATCTGTTAATAACAGGCCCGACCGGAACAGGGAAGTCAGTTGCAATAAAAAATATCATTATGAGCATTATCGTCAAATGCCCGGTGTCGTTCGCAAACCTGTTGATCTTCGACATAGGGGCCACCAGCCTCTCCAAATTCGACAATCTGCCCCATTTGTCCCATCCTATTGTTAAGGACATTGCTACAGGTATTAAGGTATTACAGGCGCTCACGGTTGAGATGGAGGATCGATTGACCTACCCGGAGAGCGAGTTGGGTGAACGACCCTTTATCATTTGCATTATTGACGAGTTTTTGTCGATGATCGCCAATGATAGCGATAAAACCAAACCACTCCAACGTCTAGTATGTGATCTGCTTTGGAGGAGCAGAAAGGCCAAGATTAGAATGGTTCTGTCAACCACCAATGCAGCGCTCAAGAACGCAAAGGTAGACCTAACCATGATTCTTCATCGTATTACTTTTCAACAGCCTAACCATCATGGTTCATCTACGGCTTTGGGAAGTTCGGGCGCTGAAAAGCTCGTCGGAGACGGAGCTTTGTTATTCAAATCTAAAAGCGGAGTGCAGTATCTTCAAGGTGCATATGTAACCGACGAAGAGATCGATTCCATCCTCAGCGACCCGCCTACGAACATCGACCACAGCAACAAATTCATTATCAGTCTTTCAGAATGTATAGAGGATCAAGTTTCTGTTGAAGAGGTGCTAGGAAGTAAGCCCTTTAATCATGAGGATACTAAAGAACTCGCGGACATTATCATGTGGGCTTTGGGTCGCGATACCGTCTCGGCCCGACAAATCCGAATGGAATTCAGAATGGATAAAAGGGCTGATGCACTGATCGAGAAACTATTTCAGTTAGGGATTGTTGAAAAACAATTCTCAAAACAGCCCCGGAAAGTCCTCGTTCGAGAGGTCGATGATCTATCATCAGAAGCTATGTCAATCCTAACAGATAATGGTATTTCCGTGAATACGGACAACCAACCCGACAATAAAATGAATCAAATACCAGAGGAGGTGGACTGATGTGAAACTCATCGTTCATTACCCCAAAGATCAAGAGGGGTGGGATATCCTAAGTAAACGTGTGGCGTCAGTCCACGCCGACGTAGTTGCTCAGAAGATAAAAAACCTCCCCATTCCGAAGGAACAGAAACTCAAACTTTTCGATGCTGTCATAGCCGACGCCAAAGGCTGCTAAACGTACAAATACAGGCTCGCCCATCGTCGGGACGAGCCTGTATTACGTCTGAGGTTAGCTCTTGAATACCTTCTCCCACATGACCTTAGACATCCGAATTTTACACTGTTCCCAGCGCTTCACAGTGGGCGTCTGCACACCATAGACCGCCGCAAACGCCGCCTGAGTTAAACCCATTCCCTGACGGGCGGCTCTAACTTGCTGGGCCTGTCCGTAATATAGGAACGAATTATAATCGTCCAGCAAGGCGCTGATATCGACCTCCAGCAAGTCCGCGATTCGGGCCAGTACGTCCAGAGGGTAATAGTCCCGAACATTGTCCTCGTAGTCAGTGTATGTAGTGCGCTCAATCCCGGCATGGTCGGCTACGTCGCGCTGTAACAGCCCATTCCTGTATCGGTAGTATCTTAGCTTGTCCCCTACGGTAGCAAACTGAGAGGGGTCAGTACAGGCGATATTGAACCTCTCGGAATCAAACAGGAAGTGCGGTTGGAGGAACCGAAACCTATGGACGTACAAGGGTACACAACTGACTACACCGTGACAATAGCGTGTCATGAGGTACAGGGAATTACCAACGTGGCCGAATATGTTCCACTTTTCATCAAAAGGTACACATTTTCCATCTTGGAGGCCCGAAAACGCCACTATGCTAGAGTAGCATTATCAATACACCTAGCGGCGTACGTCGCCAGCTGCGTCCCGCGGCCGCTCTTGAACGTCGTTACCGCCTTTATAAGGCCGATAGTGCCTATTGAAACGAGATCGTCCGTTTCGCGCCCCGCGGTGGCGTATTTTTTGGCCACGTGCGCGACGAGGCGCAAGTTATGTTCGATAAGCTTCGCGCGCGCGGCTTCGTCGCCGTCGAGCATCTGCGCGATCGCTATTTTTTCCTTATCCGCCGGCAGCGGCTCGGGAAAGCTCGAGTTGGAGACGTACGCCGCGTAAAAAAATAGCTCCCGAAACAGCGTAAGCATTGCGTCCAGCATATAATAGCCCTCCAATGGAGATTTGCTATAATACGCTATGCTGGTTTTTGGCGAAAACTGTCTGTCCGAAGTGCCGAATAAAAAAGCGCACAACCCCTAAGGGTACGTATGGGCTGGGTTTAAAGGTATTTATGTACGAGGAAGGATTCCTCGTGAATTATTAGACAAGCTCTGGTATAATGATGAAAAAAGCTGCTATGGAGCGGATAATGGAAAAATTTGATGGATTCTTGTTCGGCAATGGATTTTCAATTAACTTATTAAGCCAACTCAAAACATTTATTCCACAAGATAAACAATATCTGCTCAGCATTGACTCGTTCTTGAAATGCTTTGTTAACCATACGCTGAGTGAACGCGAAGAACGACAGATATTCAAGCTGTTTAGCCAGAGGCGGACTACGGAAATTATCAAGAGCAATGAAAAAATGCGTGCTGCTGTTTTCCAATACTGCCTGGCGCATGATGCAAATATCGAATATCATATCGGGACGGGTTTGTTTCAAGAGGATAATTGCGAATACGATCACTCATTAATGAAGACATTAGGCCCTGCTCTTTATAACATATGGCACTATATCCTTTTCACTTATATATGTGATTTTAATTTGGATAAATACCTTCGAGCTTATAATGAATCAGCCTTGCAATATCTTTCCGAGAATCCGCTGGTTTACACGACTAATTTTGACCACTTTGCCCGCCATATTCAACCTGTGCATTTGAATGGTTCATTCGTATCGCCATTTAAAGATTTTAATGAACTAGTATTTAGGCAGATAAATAATAAAATGTTATACTATAAATGTATCTGGGGATGGAATGGAATTGGAAAATATTGCATGATGCAAGAGTATAAAAAATTCGATGGATATGCGAAGTTTTTTAATTTTGATTTCTTCGATAAGCAAAATTTCCATATCAAACATTTGTTGCTATATGGACTGGGATTTCAAAAATCAGGTTATATTGAAGAACTTTCAATAGCAAAACCGGGATACGAAAAATCAAATGTTGGCGGCGTTGTAGATGAGCATATTCTTATGAGACTATGTGGATTGCAGACACAAAAGCAACTGGATAGGATAACTATTTCCTATTATTCTGACAGCGATAAAGAAAGGTATATTGAATTAGCACGTCATTTTTTCCTAGAAAATGTCGCATTCGTAAAATCAAGTGCATTCGATTTTAGCATAGAATGAGAATCGATAGTATCATTAGCGTTCCCTCTCCCGCCTCCACGCCTCTATCTGCTCCATCCGCTCCTTGACGCGCGCCTCCTGCCCATATTCCGTCGGACGGTAATACGTTCTTCCCTGAAGCGAATCGGGCAGGCAGCGCATGGTCGTTAGAGCGTCCTCGTAGTCATGCGCGTACTGGTAGTCCTTGCCGTAGCCGAGCTCCTTCATCAGGCGCGTGGGCGCGTTTCTGATTTGCAGCGGCACAGGCTCGGCGAGCGTGCGCTGCGCGTCCTGCGCGGCGCTGTTGTAGGCGGCGTCCAGCGCGTTGGACTTGGGCGCGAGGGCGCAGTACGTCACTGCGTGGGCCAGATGCACGGTGCATTCCGGCATCCCGATAAAATGGCACGCCTGATACGCGGCGACGCAGATTTGCAGCGCACGGGAATCGGCCATGCCGACGTCCTCGCTCGCGAAGCGCACCACCCTGCGGGCGACGTAGAGCGGGTCTTCCCCCGCCTCGAGCATCCGCGCGAGCCAGTATATCGCCGCCTGTACGTCGCTGTTGCGCATAGACTTATGCAGCGCGGAGATTATGTTGTAGTGCTCCTCGCCGCCCTTGTCGTAGAGCAGCGATTTCTTGCTCGTGCACTGCTCGAGCGTTTCCGGCGTAACGGTTGTGACGCCGTTTTCGTCCAGATTGCCGTTTAGAACGGCCATCTCCAGCGTTGAAAGCGCGACGCGCGCGTCCCCGTTGGCGAAGCCCGCTATCGCGCGCAGAAGCTCCGCAGCGATGACGACCTTTTGATTCCCGAAGCCCTGCGGATTTTTAAGCGCGTTTTGCAGGAGCTGCATCAGGTCGTCCGCCGTGAGCGCGTGCATGACGAAGACCTTGCAGCGCGAGAGCAGCGCCGAATTTACCTCGAAGGACGGGTTTTCCGTCGTCGCGCCGATCAAAACGATGCTCCCCTTTTCGACGAAGGGCAAAAACGCGTCCTGCTGGGCCTTGTTGAAGCGATGGATTTCGTCCACGAAGACTATCGTCTTATCGCCCATCGCGCGGCCCTTTTCGGCGCGGTTCATGACCTCCTTTATATCCTTGATGCCGCTGGTTACGGCGGAAAAGTTTATGAACTCGGCGGCGGTCTTCTCGGCGATGACGCGCGCGAGCGTCGTCTTCCCGACGCCGGGCGGCCCCCAGAAGATCATGGAGCTGACCTGATCCTTTTCGATCAGGTTGCGCAGCACCTTGCCATCGCCCAAAAGGTGCTTCTGGCCGATGAATTCGCCCAGCATTTTGGGCCGTAAGCGACTCGCGAGCGGCCCGGCGATCTCAAAGCCGCTGAAGAGCGTCTGTTGTTCTGGTTCGCGTTTCATTTATTTCCTCGATGTTTATTACACTGTTTCATCAATTTTTTACGAGGCGTTTTTCAATAACTGCCACCATATGCCGTACTTGTCCATAAGCGAGGCGTATATCTCCGCAAAGAACGCGGGCGCTGGCGCCGCGTCTACCCTTCCGCCCTCTTTAAGCGCGTCGAACACGCGATTCAGCTCATCCGCGTCGTCGAAGACGAGCGTCGGGCAAACGCCGATGCCGCGGACGAACTCCTCCTCGCTGGGCATGTCCATGAACATAACCTCGGTCCCGAGGATATTCATGCCCGCGTACATTATCCGCTCCTTGTCCGCCTCGGCGATCTCGTAGCCGGAATCCGGCGGCGCTTCGCCGTACGTCATCCTGTCGTTGATTGACGCTTGAAACGCTCTCGCGTAGAATTCCAGCGCCTCGGCGCAATCCCCGCCGAAATTGATGAATACGCTAAATCCCATCGTTCCGCTCCTTTGCAAAATTTTGCGCGCCATATCCGCTTTGTTCCAGTATAACACTATCGCACGGCGGTTTGTAGGGGCGGATGGCAATCCGCCCGTCGATTGCAGACAAAGGTTCGAGCCGGCGGGAGGCTTGTCATCCGACCCTACAGTTTTCGTTCGTTTCATCCGAAATATAATTGAGCAGGAAGCGCCGCACGGCAAGGAGGTCTGGCATTATGAATTTTCCCACAATCGGAAGCGTTACGAACGCCGTTAAGAACATGCAGCTTACGCAAAAATGGCAGCAGCGCAAGACGGAGATCAATCAGAGCGGCATAGTTAAGGACAACTCCAAATTCGCGAAGACCGAGGAGGAGCAGAATGTGCTCTCCATGCTCGACCGCTATAAAAAGCAGATCGCCGAGCAGCGCGAGCAGGCCGCGATGGGGGGCATAACGGCCAAGCTGAAGTCGGGGCAGAGCCTTTCGCCCGCGGAGCTGGACTATTTAAAGGAAAACGCGCCCGAGCTCTACGAGGAGTACGTGAAGATCCAAAAGGAGCGCGAGGCATACGAAAAAGAGCTCAAAAAGTGCGAGACGAAGGAGGACGTGCGTCGCGTCAACACGATGAAAATGAACTCGTTCATGAATGAGGCTAAGGCCGTTATGAGCGCCAACATGCCGAGCGAAGCGAAGCTCCAGGCGATGGAGGAGATTCAGCAGCGCATGATGTACATCATAAACGATCACAACGAGTTCATAAGCAGCAGCGAGTTCCAGTCGATGCCGGAGACGCGCGCCGAGGCCGAAGAGGAGCGTGAGCAGGACGAAAAGCGCGCCGCCGAACCGTCCGATGAGGAGCAAGAGGATTGGGAGAAGCTGAAGGACGCGCTGAAGGAACTGTCCGAGCGCTTGCTGGGCGAGGAGAAGAGCGTGAAAGAAGGCGACAGCGCCGAGGCGGGCGCTAACGCTGCAGCGCAGGACGCCGGTTCCGTGGAAAACGCCGGAGGCGTCGGCTTCGAGGCCGTGAGCGAGCCGGACACAACGGTCGCGGCAGCCGATTTTACCCCGGCGACCGATTCTACGGGCTTTGGCGGCGGGAATGCGCATGTTGGCGGCTACAATAGCGCGTCCGTTTCGACGGAGGCGGTGCATATTTCGTACGAGGCGTGATGCGGATAGATTTTCTGTAGGGGGGTCCTGTGTGGTCACCCGTGATAACGCTCCTCCGCTGTAGGGCGGGGGCTCTGCTCCCGCCGGAAACAAATGCTTTGCGCGGCAGGAGTAGAACCCCTGCCCTACAGTTTGGGGTATGGTATTTGGGTTTTGGGGCCGCGGGCGAACAGAGTTCGCCTCTATACGCCGGTGTTTTTGCGATACATTTCGTACATTTCCGTTAAATAGGCGTACAGATTATCCTTTTCCGTCGCGATAAGCGTCTCGATATTCAATTCATCCATCAAAAACGCCAATATCCCCGCGCCGTAGAGGATGATGTCCGCTCGGTCTTGCAGCAGGGGATTTTCGCGCCGCACATCGGGCGGCGTATGCGCGATGTCGTCCATCGCGCGCGCCAGCTGGGCGCGCGTGAGCGCTTGATCCGCGTGCGCCTTAGTCCCGTTCGCCAGCGCCGCTAGCGTCGTTATAGTCCCGCCCGCGCCGAAGACCGGCGCGGGAAGCGCGAAATCGCGAACGCCCGCGAATATCTTACGCAGCCATTCGGTAAAAGCGCCCGGCAGAGCGCCGCGCTCTTCGCCGAAGAGCGTCTTGGCGCGCACCGCGCCCGCGTCGAAGCTGCGGCAGGCCGCGACGCCGCCGCTCTTGGAGAGCAGCTCGGTGCTGCCGCCGCCGATATCGACGCAGCCGCCAGCTTCCGGCAGCGCGGCGCAGCTGAGCGCCGCCTCGCGCTCGCCGCTCAATACGTCCACGTTAACGCCCATCGCTTTCAGCGGCTCCAGCAGCGCTTCTTTATTATGCGCGTCGCGTACGGCGCTCGTCGCGAACGCGAAAAAAGGCACGCCCGCGTGTGGCAGTGCCTTCAAAAATTCTTTGACCGCGTAGATCGTTTTTGTGACGCCGGATTCCGAAAGACTACCGGGCGTTTCGCCCAGGCGCGTCACAAAGCGTCGCGACAATACACACTCCCAGGCGGGAGACTGTGTTGCGGGCGAACACAGCTCGCCCCTACAGGAGTTTGATTTGTTGGCAATCCTATCAGAATCGACTGCCCTTGCCAGCAGAAGCCTCGAAGAATTCGAGCCGATATCCGCCGCCGCGAAGAGGCTCATCCGCGCGAGCGCGAGTAGCCGCCGCCCTTGCGCCCCGTCGCGCGCTTATAGTCCAATTGGCGCTCCTCGCTGTCCTTCAGGAAGCGCGAAAGCATGTCGTCGAACGACTGCGAAACCTCCCGCCTCGGCTGCGGCGCGAATACGGGGGCCGGAGGCGAGGGAGCGGCGCGGCGGATCGATAGGTTTATGCGGCCGTTTTCGTCCGTCCCTAAAACCGCCACGCGCACCGAATCGCCCAATTTAAGATGCTCGTTGATATCGCGGACGAAGCTGTTGGCGATTTCGGAAATATGCACCATACCAACCCGGTTTTCCTCGAGCTGAATGAACGCCCCAAAGCCGGTGATCTTAACTACGGTACCGTCGAGAACCATGTTGGTGGTAAGAGCCATAGAACGGGAAGGCCTCCTGTGAGAGTCATAAAAACGAGACTATGCGGCCCAAAAACGAGCCTATGCGGCCCCGTAAAAAAAGAAAAAGATCAGTTCCCGTCCGATGCGGGGGATGGTTCGGAGCCGCCGGGTGCATCATCGCCGGGCTCGGCATCGCCCGGTTCCGCGTCGGAATCAGCAGCTTCCGAAGGCGGCGCGGCCGGTACAGGCGCCGTAATCAAACCGCCCGCATTCGGGTCTGCGAAAAATAGGATGTCGCCCGGCTTGATCATGCCGAACTGCTTGAGCGCCATCTGTTCGATGTAGGCGTCGGTCTGGGAGTATTGGATCTTGCGTTTCAAGCGCTGCGTATCGTTTTCCAGCTCGAGGATGCGATTTTTCAGGGCTTCTTCCTCCGCGCGCAGCTCAATCATGCGCTGCCCCTGCGTAATGAAAGTAAGCGTAACCAAAATCGCTCCCGCTCCGACGAGGAAGAACTTGATTCCGCGTTTGTGCTTTTTTTCGGTTTTCTCCGCCTTTGCGTCTTCCGCAGGCCCGTTTACTGCGGGCGCGGCGTTCGCGGAGCGGGATCTTGCCTCGTCCAGGCTGGTCGTCTTTCCCATCACGGCCCCTCTACAGGTATTCGCAGTCCATAAGAATTGTGAGTTATTTAATATTCAACATCTTCAGGCGAATCTCCTTCTTCTTTCGGTAAAAATACGCGGTTTTTACAAATATTTCTCCAAATTATCTGAAACGGCCGCGCGACAAAGCGAAAAACGGAGGCGAGCGCCGGGCTGACGCCGATTATAAACAACAGCGCGCCCGACAGAAAGCCCACGACGGAATACAGCCGGAGCTCTCCACCATTTATACGGAAGAGCGCCAGCGCCGCGACAAGCGCCGCGATAGCCCAAAACAGCAGATCGAACAGCGCCGTAAGCCATTTCCCCGCCCGGAGCACGCGGCGAAAAAGCCGCAGCGCCTCGTATACCAGCCCGATGAACAGGCCGGCGTAGATCGTCGCGAGCAGCTCGGAGATTTGGGTGAGTGTCGTCTGCAAGATGCGCCTCCGCTTCGCGCTCAGCGAAACACGCGTGAAAAGAATCCGCTCTTTTGCGGCTGATGGTCGATATACTCCAGCGCGAAAATCTGGCCTTCGACGACGAGCTGCCCGTCGTCGAGGTTCAGCTTCGGCATGTGCAGATCCTCGCCGGAAATCGCCAGCTCGCCGAAATCCGTCGAGAGCAGCACCTCCTGCTCGTTGAAGCTGCCGACGTCGGAAACGCCCGAAACCAGCACGCGCTCGCGGTTATCCATCGTGACGGTATGCCTGGTGCGTACTCTTTGGCGCTCTTCAGTATCCGTTCTGTTCATATTGCCTCCTGAATCATGTATGTTCGTTCCAAAATCGGATATACTATCCAATGCGGCCCGACCGTTGCCGCGGCCATTGTGGACTACCTGTATTAAGCATATGGCCCACGGATATTTTTTAGACTAGCCGCAATGATTAGAAAATGTAAACAAATATAGAATCCGGTTGACATGCAGAGACGCAATCGGTATTATATTTTAAAGGGATATAATGATCAACCGTTGCCGTCGCATTTCGGCGTCTCTGAGAGACTTCCACGGATTATCGTATTTCCATTAACGGATTCTTTGTGCCAGTTTTCCGAACATGCGGATCATTTTTCGGATACGAACCCGCAAACCTTAAAATAGGTTTATATGGCGCGCGGGAAGCGACAAGGTTTTACATGCCGTTTGCGTGTTATTTCGCGCGCATGGCGTAAATATATCAAATTCCGCTTGAAATGGAGGAACATTAGTTGGATCGTGAGATGCTCGAGCAAAAGAGCCTGAGCGACCTGCGTGAAATTGCAAAGCTGGGCGGTATCAAATCGATAACAAAATATAGAAAAGGCGAGCTTGTCGATTTGCTGATCAACGAGCAGGAGAAGGCGGACAGAGTCGCGGCCGCCCCCGTGGAGCAGGCCGCGCCCGCGGCGCCTCCGGCCGCCGCGCCGGAAAACCGCGCCGCGGAAGAGGTCCGGCGCACCGTTCCGAGCGAACCGGCGGAAGCGCCCGGCGCTCCCGAAGCGCGCAGCGCCGCGCCCGAGTCCGCTCAGGGTACGCCGGATTTTCAGCCGCCGCGCAACCAATATGAGCGCACGGGCTTTACCCCCGCGCGCCAGTCCTACGGCTACCAGCAAGGCAATTCATACCAGCAGGGCAGCAGCTATCAACAGGGTAACAGCTACCAACAGGGCGGCTACCGCCCGCGCCAATACCAAAACAACGCCTACGGCGCGCAGGGCGGGTACCAGCAAAACGGGTACCGTCAGCAGGGCGGGTATCAGCAGCAGGGCGGGTACCGTCAGCAGGGCGGGTATCAGCAGCAGGAGGGCTATCAGCAGCAGGACGGCTATCAACAGCCGCGCCGCAGGCTCTACAACCCGCCGGGGCAGGAAGAGCGCTACCAGCAGCCTTCCGCGCCGCCGCCAAGCGCCCCTCCCGGAGCGCCGCCGGGCGGCTACGACGATATGGACGACGACCGCAAGCGCTATCGCCGTTACGAAGGCTACTACAATAAGGAATACGGCACGAGCAATCCCGCCGTGCCCGAGCTGCTCTCCGGCGGCGAATGCGGGGACGCCGAGGGCGTGCTCGAGGTGCTTCAGGACGGCTACGGCTTCCTGCGCAGCGAAAACTATCTGCCGGGGAACAAGGACGTATACGTCTCCATCGCGCAGATACGCCGCTTCGGGCTGAAAACCGGCGACTTGGTCACGGGCAAAACCCGCCCCGAGCGCGAGGGCGAAAAGTTCCTGGCGCTGCTGTACATAACCGCCATCAACGGCGACGACGTCGAGACGGCGACGCAGCGCAGGCCGTTCGAAACACTTGTGCCGCTGCACCCCGACAAGCGCTTTACGCTGGAAACCGACGAATCCACGCGCGATTTGGCCGTGCGCCTGATCGACCTGATCTCGCCCATCGGCAAGGGACAGCGAGGCATGATCGTCGCGCCGCCTAAGGCCGGTAAAACCATTTTATTAAAGAAGATCGCGAATTCCATCTCGCACAACTACCCCGAGGCCAAGCTCATCGTGCTGCTTATCGACGAGCGCCCCGAGGAAGTTACCGACATGCAGCGCTCCATAACGGGCGAGGTCATCTACTCCACGTTCGACCAGCTCCCGGAGCACCATACGCGCGTCGCGGAGATGGTGCTGGAACGCTCGATGCGCCTCGTGGAGCAGGGCAAGGACGTCGTAGTCCTGCTCGATTCCATCACGCGCCTTTCGCGGGCGTATAACCTGACGATCCCGCCGACGGGACGCACGCTCTCGGGCGGCCTCGATCCGGGCGCGCTGCACAAGCCCAAGCGCTTCTTCGGCGCGGCGCGCAATATCGAGAACGGCGGCTCGCTGACGATCATCGCCACGGCGCTCATCGAAACCGGCTCGCGCATGGACGAGATCATCTTCGAGGAGTTCAAGGGTACGGGCAACTCGGAAATCCACCTCGACAGGCGGCTGAGCGAAAAGCGCATCTTCCCGGCGGTGGATATCAACAAATCCGGCACGCGCCGCGAGGAGCTGCTGCTCTCCGAGGCGGAGCTCGAATGCATCTGGGCGATACGCCGCCTCTTCGCGACGGGCAATTCCTCCGACGCGACGGAGCAGCTGATCACCATGCTCTCCAAGACGAAGACCAACGACGAGTTCATCAAGCGCTTCGCGAATTGGCAGGCCGCGATGGAGAAGGAAGGGTATACGTCTACGCGGAGAAATTCGTAAATTCAATATAAAAGAGGCGGCCGTACCGCCATTAGATCCATAGTTTATAGATGTTCTCGCGGCGCAGCCGCGGGAACATCTATCTTTTTGGGATTATTAAGGGGCTTCGCCCCTTAATAATCCCCGCGTTATCAATAACCGTTGAAAAAATCCCGAATCAATGGTATGGTGTAATCGGAAGGTGAGCGCGTGAAGGAGCTTTCGCTGCATATTCTGGACATAGCCCAGAATTCCATTACGGCCGGGGCATCGCTTGTTAATATCCACGTTGAGGAATCGAAAGAACGCGACGCGATCACGATCGATATCATCGACGACGGCTGCGGTATGAGCAAGGAGCTGCTGGCGCGGGTAATCAGCCCGTTTACGACCTCGCGCACGACGCGCAAGGTCGGCCTTGGCGTCCCGATGTTCAAGCAGGGCGC
>QMCE01000428.1_pt1 | contig 21560 bp, 16 predicted proteins | sample 1821851 | NCBI WGS metagenome assembly QMCE01 (sample SAMN09453174, study PRJNA476694) | Termite gut metagenome, whole genome shotgun sequencing project. | isolation source: worker | host: Odontotermes sp. | place: South Africa:Pretoria | collected 2016-01-28 | reverse complement strand
TCTCACTCATGGGCAACCCCATCTGACTACGCCATATGCGTCGGGCTGACAGGATTTGAACCTGCGACCCCTTGACCCCCAGTCAAGTGCGCTACCAAACTGCGCCACAGCCCGTGCTTCAGACCACACCTTCGCGGCCCGAGTGGTCACTCTACTATAAGTTTTGTCGATCAAGCGTCTCCCCAGCTCGTTCCGCTGGGTTGCCGTAGGCTGACGACGTTCGAGTCCGAGCCTCAAGGGGGATGTGTGTTGCTCGACGATCTTGCGGCGATGGCGCCCTGGCTGGTGGAAGTCCGCCGGCATCTGCATGCCCAGCCTGAAGTCGGCCTCGCCTTGCCGGACACCCACGCTTTCTTGGCTGACCAGTTGCGGCAGCTTGGCTTGACGCCCGAGGGCGGGCCCGGCCAGGGCCTGGTGGCCCGCATCACCGGCACGGGGCTGGCGAGTTCCGCCCACAGTGTTGTTTCGTCAACGACAGACGTCCCGTCCGCGAGGCCTTTTGCGTCTTCGGGGCGACCGTGCTTGCTCGGCGCCCCTGGCGTCAACGCCAACTCGCCGAAAGACAGCGGCGCGACGCCGCTCCCCTGCCATGCAAGGCAAGACTCCGCGGGCAACGCCGGAGCCGACGCCGTGGTCCTGCGCTCCGACATGGACGCGCTGCCGGTGCAAGAAGACACGGGGCTAGCCTTCGCGTCGACGCGGCCCGGCGCCATGCACGCTTGTGGCCACGACCTGCACATGGCGATGCTGCTCGGCGCGGCCAAGTACCTGGTCGCCCACCCGCCGACGGCCGACGTGGTCCTCGCGTTCCAGCCGGGTGAAGAGGCGGACCGGGGAGCAATTCGAACGCTGGCGTTGCCCGGTTTGCGGCCAGAGAATGCACGAGCAGCCTTCGCCGTACACGTCAACGCGGCCATGGAGAGCCGGACGATCAACACACGGCCCGGCACGTTCATGGCGGCCGGCGATTGGTTCAAAGTGACGTTCACCGGCCCGGGCGGCCACGCCAGCGCCCCCGAACGCACCGGCAACCCTCTGGAAGCGGCCGCCCGCTTCACCCACGACCTGCGCGACGCGGTCGCCCGGCTGGGAGGCGCCGAGCACGTGGTCGCGACCGTCACCGAGCTGCTGGGTGGCAACTCAGTCAACGTCATCCCGGTGACCGCGACGCTGCGCGGCACCATTCGCACGATCAGTGCCCAGCGGCGCGACGACCTGATCGACGCCATGCGGACGCTCACCGCCACAGCGGCTGCCTCCGCCCGCGTCCAAGGTAGCTTCGAGCTGACGCCGGGCTACCCGATGGTCGCCAACGACGAACCGACCGTCGCTCGCCTGCTCGCGGGCATCGGCGAGCACGGGCTGAGCCACCTGATCCGCCCCATGGCCGAACCGTCGATGGTGATCGAGGACTTCGCCTACTTCCTGCAGCGCTGGCCCGGCGCCATGATCTACCTCGGCGCGCACGTCGAAGGGACGACCGCCTTCAACCACTCCGCACAGGTGCTGTACGACGAGGCCTGCCTGCCCGTCGGCGTCGCGCTTCACGTGCTCGCCGCCAACACCTTGCCGACCGTCACCATCGCCTGACGGACCAAGCCAGTCCCATCACCGCCCAGTCATCACAGCGGCGACGCGGCCGCCGAGCGAGTGCGACGAACGACCCTGCACGTTGACGGCCCCAACCGGCAGCCCAACACAGGCACGTGCGGCCCGGACACAGACGCCCGCTGGTCACCGAGCCGCCGACCGGTGGGCTCGCTCGTCGAAGCACCCAGCTGAACGACCGGCACCAACAACCGGGCCGCCCGTCACCTCGCCGGCGCGGTGAGCGCGTCGACCGTCATGACGACGTGGCCGCCCTCATCAACGAGCTAGACGGTTACCAACACCGTCTCCCCATCGGCCAGTCACCGCGGTGAGCGCAGCAACCGAACCCCAGCAACCACGGACTTCGAACACCAGCGCAACGCAACAGCAGCCGTCCTCCACCGCAACCCCAAGAGCCACACCGCTCAGGCGGAACGGGGACTGACAAGCAGCCTCTCACACGCCACCCAGCACGGCCGGAAGCATCAGCGGCGAGCCTTCAACCAGCGCGGTGAGCGCAGCAACCGAACCCCAGCAACCACCGACGACAAACACCAGCGCAACGCGACAGCCCCTCCAGCCAATCCCCTGGACAGCCCCGGTTTTAGCCGGCCAACGTGGCGAGAGCGTCAATGATCAGGTCCCAGTAACCGTCGACGTCCAGCGTCATGGCGACGCGGCAATTGGGCGGGTCGTCGAAACGATGGTCGAGGTCGACGCTCGTCGCTCCCCTCGTCCAACGTCCGTCGAGCTCCACCGCCACGAAGGCCTCCTGCCAGCCGATGAGGCTCGGCTTCGCCAGCGCCGCGACGGTGCACGGGTCGTGGACGGGCGGAGCGTCGAATGACCAGATGCGGTGGTACGACGCGCCAAAAAAGCCCATCCAGGCGCTCGTCACGACTCCGAGCCGGCCGGGAATGCTCGTCATGCGCTCGACGACCGACGGCGTGGCCAACGCCTGGTGAGTCAAGTTGAGCCCGACCATGCGCATCGGCAGCCCCGACGTCAGGCAGATATCCAACGCCGCTGGATCGGCGAAGGTGTTGAACTCCGCATACGGCGTGTGGTTGCCCCGTCCGGTGGATCCGCCCATGAAGATGATCTGGGCGATGCGTGGACGCAACTCCGCATGCTCGGTGAGCAACCGGGCCACATTGGTGATGGGCCCGGTCGCGACGATCGTGATCGGCTGGTCGGACGCCTCGATGGTGTCAGCCAGCAGCCTCACCGCGCCACGGCCGTCAGGCTCTCGGCTGGGCGGCGGCAGGGGCGGCCCGCCCAAACCGCTCTTGCCGTGAACATAATTGCCCAGCACAGCCGTGCCGGTCAGCGGTCCGGCCGCCCCGGGCGCGACGGGTATGCCCACGGCGCCGGCCAGATCCAACACCTGCAACGCGTTTCTGGTCGCGTCTTCCACCGCACAGTTGCCGAACGTCGTCGTCACCGCCCGCAGATCGATCGCGGGCGACCCGCAGGCCAACAGAATCGCCACCGCGTCATCGTGGCCTGGATCACAATCGAGCACGATGGGAATCGGCTCCGTCATGCTTCGCCTCCTGTCAACCACCGCAGCATAGATCCGACCAGCCACGCGAACCCATTCCAATCGAGGAACGGCTGCGGGCACCAGTGCGGACCGATGTCTGACGTCCACACCAGGCTTCGGCCCTGCCCCACCGCCGCGCCGGCGATCAGCGGGTCGCCCGCCTCGCCGATGGTCGCCAGGAGCCTGGCATCCGGCTTCAGGCACACCCGGTTGTAGCCGAGCAAGGCCGGAGCGCCCGCCAACGCCCGTCCGATCACGCCGTCGACGCCATGCGGCACCACCCCCTGTGGCGCTTCCACCCGGTCGTCGCCGACGAGCATCGTCACCGGCAGAATCTCACCAAGCGGCGTCCCGCCGAAATTGGCTCGCGCCTGGAAGCCCTGGAAACTGAGGTAGCCACCGGCCATCATCAGGCCGCCGCCCCGCCGGACGTAGTCGGCCAACAGCTCCAACCGGTTGACGGCCGGCCGGCCGTCCAGCCAGGTGGCGGGTGGCAGGAGCAACGAATTCGACCCGATGTCCGACAAGATCACCGCGTCGTACGGGGCGAGCGCGTCCAGCGAGTCGGGAAAGCGCGCCGGCACGTCGTGGGCGTACATCTGCTCGATCGCGACATATTGGGACGCGGCCGCTGCGATGAACGGACCGGCCCCCGTCTCGAAGACGACGCTCGTAAAACTGTCGAAGCCCTTGTAGTGGGTCGACTGCGAGATCCAGGACTCACCGGCCAGCAATATCTTCTTCATTGAATGTTCTCCAGATCATCGAAGACGGCGCGCGGGTTGGCCACCGTCAGTTGTCGGATGGTCGCCTCGTCGAAACCATGCCGATGCAGGCGAGGCAGAAAGTACTGCGCGATGTGGGCGTAACCGGGTCCGCCGTAGGCCCGCAACAGGTTCTTGAGGAAAATGTCGGACGACAGCAGCAGCCGATGTCCGAACCCGGCGTCCACCAAACGGGCCAAGTAGCCAGCCGAATCCTCGTCGGACGGGCATTGCACCCCTTGATCGGCGTAGAACAGCTCGGCGCCCACCATGTCGTACTGCACCCACGCGCCCCGGCGCAGCAGGCCAAGCTGGTAGTCGAGGTCCGCCCCCGAGGGGTTCATGTGGCACAGGACGACGGCGTGCGGGTCGACGCCTTCGTCCTCCATCACGTCCAACACCTCATCGGCGCGCCGGAACCAGGCCGGCAGATGCACCTGGACCGGCAGCCCGCTGTGCCGCTGCGCCCGGCAGGCGGCCCGCAGGCTCTTGTGTTCCGCCGGGGTGAAACCCGCCCCAACGCCGATCTCACCGATGAAGCCGGGACGGACGCCGTTCTGGCCGACGTCGAGATCCTGGATGATGACCGCCGCTACCTCGTCGACCGTCGCCTCCTGGAACCAGATCGGCTGGGACGGCTCCAGGTAGAAGCCCGTGCCAGCGACGATGTTGACGCCGGTCCGCCGGCTGACGGTGGCCAGGTCGCCCAAGCGACGCCCGACGCCCAGCCCGGTCGCCTCCAGGACGGTCGTCCCGCCCAGCTCCCGGAAGCGGGCCAACTCCTCGACGGCCAGGTCCACGTCGTCGAGCCGGCAGTTGTCGAGCTTGCCGAACGGGTCGTACTTCAGGTCCCACAAGTTGTCCATCGCCACCGGAGCGTCGCGGAAGGCGTCCACGTCGAGCCCCCTGGAGATGGACGGGGTGAACCACGACGTGACGTCGTTGAGGATGTGCTCGTGGGTCGCCGTGAAGCCGAGGTCGGCCGAGTCGACTGGTCCGAGGACCGTCATCACCGTGCTCATGCGTGCCTCCCGGTCACCTTGGTGTAGAGCTTGCTGTTGATCAAGATGGCGATGATGAGGATCGCGCCCTGCATGATCGGCACCCAATAGACGTCGACGTGCAACAGCACCAGGCCGTTGGCGATGATGCCCATCGTCAGCGCGCCGATCACCGAGCCGATGATCGACCCGCGGCCGCCGAGCAGGCTGGTGCCGCCGAGCACGACCGCCGTGATCACTTCCATCTCGAAGCCAGTGCCTGAGTTGGACGAGCCGCTGGCGAGCCTGGTCGCCGTCAGGACGCCGGCGATGGCGGCGAACAAGCCCGACAGCACGTAGACCAACAGCATGATGCGCCGGGTGTCGACACCCGACCGTCGCAGCGCCTCGCCGTTCGAGCCGAGGCCGATGGTGTAGCGCCCGAACCGGGTGTGTTGGAACTGATACCACATGAAGACCACGATCAGCAGCGCGATCCAGGTGGGTGTGAAGACGCCAGCCAGGGTGCCCTGACCGAGCGGCACTAGCACCGGCGATGTGATGGGCGTGCTGTAGCCCTGGGTGATCAGCAGCGCCAGGCCGCGGACGGCCGTCAGGGTGGCGAGGGTCACGATGAACGGCGGCATGTCGCCAAACGCCACGAGCAGGCCGTTGAGCAGCCCGATGGCCGCACCGATCGCCAGCGCGCAGACGAGGGCCACCAGCCCGTTGCCGTCCTTGGCCAGCAGGCCGAGGGACGCGGCCACCAGGCCGACGATTGAGCCGACCGACAGGTCGATGCCGCCGGTCGTGATGACGAAGGTCATGGTCATGGCGACCACGACCGTCGGAGCCACTTGCCGCAAGACGTTGACGAGGTTCTCCGCGGCGAAGAAGGTGGGCGTCCCGACGCTGAAGGCGACGAACAAGATGATGAAGACGGCCAGGATGGCCAATTCACCGAAATGGCGGCCCACCAGGGCTCGCCATGAGCGTGTCGGCGAGACGAGATCAGTCATGGCGTTTCCCCATCATCGCGTCGACCACCGTCGACAAGTCGCATGTCATCGGGTCGAGTTCACAAAAGATCGCGCCTTCGTAGAGCGTCACGATGCGATCGGTCACCTCGAACAGATCTTGCAGCCGGTGCGTGATCAACACCACGGCGACGCCTCGCTTCGAGAGGTCGCGGATCAGTTGCAGCACCATTTCGACCTCGCGTGCGGCCAGCGCGGCTGTCGGCTCGTCGAGCACGAGCACCTTCGGGTCGAAGGTGGCGGCTCGGGCGATGGCGACCGCCTGGCGCTGGCCGCCGGACAGCGTGCCGACCTCTTGGCGTGTGTCCGTCATTCGGATGTGGAGCCGGTCGAGATGCTCGGCCGCCTGGCCGCGCATGTTGCGGTCGTCGAGCCGTCGCGTCAGGCGGCCGTAGTGCTCGCGGCCCAGGAACAGGTTCGCTGCCACGTCGAGGTCGTTGCACAGCGCGAGGTCCTGGTAGACCATTTCGATGCCGTGGGCCCGGGCCGCCCGTGGCCCGGACTCGTGCAGCGCCTCGCCGTCCACCAGGATGCTGCCCTGGTCGGGCATGACGGCGCCGGACAGGATCGACATGAGCGTCGATTTTCCCGCCCCGTTGTCCCCGACGAGGCCGACGACCTCGCCGGGGACGATCCGCAGGTTGACGCCCTTGAGGACGTCGATGGCTCCGTAGCGTTTGTGGATGTCGATCATCTCGACGCGCGCCGGAGTCGCGCTTTGAAGGCTCATCGCGTACGCTCCGCGCCTACGGGAAGATCGGCCGGAACTGGTCGACATTGTCCTTGGTCACGATCGTGATCGGCACGTCGATGAAACCCTTCGCCTGGCCGCCGCCGATGATCGACTGCAACTCGTTGACCGCCTCGACGCCCTCTTGCTTCGGGTTCTGCTGCACGATCGCCGTCGCCAGCCCGGAGTCAATCGCGCCTATGACCTCCTTGGTCAGATCCCAGCCGATGAGCTTCGTCTTCGACCCGGCTTTCAGAATGGACGCCGCGCCGACGGTCGCCGGTTCGCCCGTCGTGTAGACCAGGTCGAGGTCAGGCTGGGCGGTCATCAGATTCTGGGCCGCGGTCGCCGCCTTTTCTTGAACGTTGTCGCCGCTGACGGCCTGCTTGAAAACCGCTCCCCCGGCGTCGACCACCTTGCGGAAATTGTCCTCACGCTGGTTCTGAATATACGAGTTCTTGGCGTCCACAACGCCGTAACTCTTGCCAGCGATCAGGCCTTGATCGAGCATCCATTGGCCGATTTGCTCGCCCGCCTTGGCGTTGTCGACTCCGACGAATGTGTCGACGGCGCCTTTCTCCAATTCGGCGTCGATGGCGACCGCTTTGATGCCCTTGTCCTTGGCCGCTTTGACCGCGGGCAGCACGCCGTTCACGTCGATGGCGACGACGATCAGGCCAGTGATCCCTTGCGACACCAGGTTCTCGATGTCGCTGTTCTGGCGCGCTGGATCGTTGTTCGCGTTGGCGATCGTGAGCGTGCAGCCGTTGGCGGACGCCGCTTCCTTGGCTCCTTCATTCATCTGTGTGAAGAAGACCGCGGTTTGGTTGATCTGGCTCATGCCGATGGTGCAGGCGGCAGTTCCGCCGCCGCCAGTGCTCGGCGTCGGCGCGGCGCTCGTCGGACCTACCCCCGTGCTGCAACCGGCGATTGCCACCATCGCCGCCAGCGCAACGGGTATGGCAGCGCGTATTCCGTGATGTGTGAAACAATTCATATTGTCCCCCTTGACCATGTTCGGAAATGCTTTTCCGGGCAACAAGCTAGCATTCACGTGAAAGGCTATGGCAAGGGGAAAATGGCGGCTGTTCGCAGATCGATACATTCGTCAATAAAAAGTATTCGATAGAAGGTCATGCAGATGGAAAGTGTTGTCACTATGCGCGCGGTGGCCGAGCGTGCAGGCGTCTCCATGGCGACCGTTTCGCGGGCGTTGAGTGGCAACCGGCCGATGTCGGCCACGCTGCGCGCCCACGTCTTGGCGACGGCCGAGGACATGGGCTACCGGGTCAACCTGCTCGGCCGCGGCCTGCGACAACGCCGGACGTCGTCCGTCGGCCTCGTCGTGCCCGACCTCGACAACCCCTTCTTCGCCAGCCTCGCCCAAGCCGTCAGCCGACGGTTCGCCGCGCTCGACGTCGACTTGTTCGTCTTCAGCGCGGATTCGGACGTTCACAACGAGGCGCGGGGCGTCACATCCTTCCTCGACCGGCAAGTGGACGCGCTGGCGATCGTCCCCTGCGACGAGCACGACAGCTCCCAGGCGGTGGAAACCGCCGCCGCGCGAACCGTCACGATCCAACTCGACCGGCAAACCGACACCCCCGCCCATTTCGTCGGCTGCGACAACGCCGCCGGGATGGCGCTCGCCGCCGCCCACGTGCAGCGCGTCCGCCGGTCCGGCCAGCCGGTGGTCTACGTGGGTGGCGATCCGGCGTCGTCCTCGGAACGCGAACGGCGGGACGGTCTCCTCGCGGCGTTGCCGGACGTCGCCGCCGTGCTGGAGGGCCGCTTCAACGCCGACTGGGGCGGCCGGGCCGCCAGGAAACTGATCCGGGCAGGCCTGGGGACGGGCATCATCGTGGTGGGCGCCGACGTCATCGCCGTCGGCCTGATGACGGGACTGGACGCCTTGAGCTTCCGCGTGCCGGGCGACTTCCGCGTCGTGGGTTTCGACGGGGCCGGGGTCACGGCGTTGGCCAAACCCCGGTTGACGACGGTCGAGCAGCCGCTGGGCGAGATGGCCCGTCGTCTGGCCGCTATCGCGCTGGCCCCTCCGGCGAACGGTGCCGCCGAGGTCCGCGTGGCTCCGTCTTTTGTGGCACGCGAATCGAGCCCGGAGCCCCGGTCGTCACAGCAGGTCGATGAGCTGAAGGCAATCGCCCACCGCGACGCTCGCCGTGTCCTCGGGGACCACGGCCAACGCGTCGGCCTGGGCCAGTGACGCGATCAGGTGCGAGCCTGAGCCGTTGGACGTCACCGGTCGCACCGTCCGGCCATCGACCGTGTCCTCGACGACGACGGGCATGAACTGCCGTCGTCCAGCGGGGCCCTGCCAATCACGGGCTGCCCGGCCGAAGCGGCGCGGCGCCGGCCGCCGCCCGAGGAGACGGTCGAGCGCGGGCCGGACGAACACGGTGAAGGACACCACGGCGCTCACCGGGTTGCCCGGCAACGCCACGACCGGCGTCCCACCCCAGAGGCCATACCCCTGCGGCTTGCCCGGCTGCATGGCGACGTGCACGAACTCGCAACCGTGGGCTCCAAGCACATCTCGGACGATGTCCCGGCCCCCCGCCGAGGCGCCATCCGACAGCACGATCAGGTCCGCCTCCGCGCCGTCGAGCGCGCGTATCAAGGCATCGGGATCGTCGGGGCAGCGCACGAAGCCAGCCAGAGCGGCGCCGGCCCGAACGAGCGCCGCGCACAGGTAGGGGCCATTGGAATCGGGGATCTGCCCGTCGACTGGCGCCGTCCCAGGGACGACTACCTCGTCGCCGGTGACGATCACGCACACGCGCGGCCGCTGGACCACGGGAAGCGTGCCGAGACCGACCGACGCCGCCGCGGCCAGATGCCGGGCGGACAACGTGAGGCCGCGCGCGAGGACGGGCTCGCCGGGGGTGATGTCCTCGCCGGCGTGGCGGATGTGTTGGCCGAGCCGGGCCCCGACCGTGGACCAGACGTGGTCGCCGCTTTCCTTGCTGTCTTCGATCGGGACGACGAGGTCGGCGCCCTCGGGGACGGGCGCACCGGTCATGATCCGCGCCGCGGCCCCCGCCGGCAGCGCGTCGGGCGACGCGCCCGCCGAAATGTTCATGGCCACCGGCAGCGGGCCTGGCAGGTCGGCATGGCGGACCGCATAGCCATCCATGGCCGAATTGGTGAACAAGGGGACGGGAAGCGAGGCCGTTTGCTTCTCTGCGAGCACGCGGCCGAGGGCGTCCTCCAGACGGACGGTTTCAGCCGGCAGCGGCACAGCTCCTAGCGTGGCGATAACCTGATCCACGTGCTCGTCCACGGTGCAGGTGCGACGAACACCAGAATAACTGGACTTATTAGTTGAAACCATAAATGTCATGTTAATATGGGTCCCCTCGTCGTGCCTCACCGCTGGAAAGGATTATTGATGATCTTTTCTCGTGCATTGGCACCCATCACCATGTTTGCCCTCACCCTAGTGGGTTGCGCGCAAGCGACGCCACTCGCCACGTCCGAACCCGCAGATCAATCGGCACCCGTCGATGCCGCCCCCAGCGCACTCACCGTCTTCGCCGCCGCGTCGCTGACCGGCACCTTCGACGCGATCGGCACCGCCTTCGAACAGGTCAATCCGGGGACGACAGTCACGTTCTCCTACGATGGCTCGTCCAGCTTGGTCAACCAGATCGAGCAGGGCGCGCCCGCCGACGTGTTCGCCTCCGCCGACCAAGCCACCATGGACAAGCTCATCGCCGCAGGCCTGGCTGGCGGCGACCCGGTGACTTTCGCCGCCAACGCGCTCACCATCGCCGTTCCGGCCGACAACCCCGCCGGCGTCACCTCGCTAAATGATCTGACCACAGCAGGCGTCAAGACGGTCCTCTGCGCGCCCGAAGTGCCGTGCGGCTCTGTCGCGCAGAAGGTGTTCGACGCCGCCCATGTCGACGTGAAGCCGGTGAGCGAGGAACAGAACGTCACGTCGGTCCTGTCGAAGGTCAGCCTCGGCGAAGCCGACGCCGGCCTGGTTTACACCACCGACGTGACGGCGGCGGGCGGCTCGGTCGCGGCCGTCGCACTGCCGGACGATCCGTCCGTCCAGGCGGCCGCCGTCACCACCTACCCGATCGTCGTCGTGAGGGGATCGTCCAACGCCGCCACGGCAGCCGCGTTCGTGGCCTTCGTCCAGTCCAACGCCGGCCAGCGCATCCTCACGGACGCCGGTTTCCAGAAGGCCGACGCCTGACATGAACCTCGCCCGGGGTCTGCCGCGCTGGGCGCCCCTTCTTGCCGCGGTCGGCTTTCTCGTCATCGCCGCGCCCGTGTTGGCCCTGACTTGGCGGGCTCCGTGGGGCGACCTGCCCGCCCTGCTCGCCTCGCCGCCTGCCCTGTCAGCGCTCGGCCTGTCCCTCGTCACCTCCCTGGCCGCCACCGCCCTGTGTCTTGTCATTGGAGTGCCAACCGCCCTCGTCCTGGCTCGCGCCAACGGCCCGGTCGCGGGCGTCGTGCGCGCGATCATGCTCATCCCCCTCGTGCTGCCACCGATGGTCAGCGGCCTGGCCCTGCTGTTGCTGCTCGGCCGCCGCGGGCTCGCGGGCGGTCCACTCGCCACCTTCACCGGCCACACGCTGCCATTCACCACCGTCGCGGTGGTCGTCGCCCAGACGTTCGTCGCCCTGCCGTTCCTCATCGTGAGCGCGGAGAGTGCGCTGCGCACCAAGGGACAGGCGTACGAACGCGCGGCGGCCTCGCTCGGCGCCAAGCCCGGCCACGTGCTGCGCACGGTCACGCTACCGCTGCTCCTGCCCGCCTTGCGCAGCGGAACCGTCCTCTGCTTCGCCCGGGCCCTCGGCGAGTTCGGCGCGACAGCCATGTTCGCCGGCAACCTGCCCGGCACCACCCAAACCCTGCCGTTGGCGATCTACACGGCGTTCAACGGGTCAGGCGTCGGCCAGGACGTCGCCATCGCCCTCTCGTTGGTGCTCGTCTTCGTTTCCCTCGTGCTACTCGTCGCTTCGGGCACCATCGGCCGGACAGAGGCGCGCGATGCCTGACGCCGCCCCGCGCCCGCCTGCCTACCCGGCCCACGACCGGTCCGTCGCCGCCGCCCATCTGGTCATCCAGCGCCGCCGCTTCGTGCTCGACGCCGCCTTCACACTCGACGCAGGCGAGAGGCTGGCCGTCATCGGCCCGAACGGCGCCGGAAAGTCGACCCTTCTCGCCGCCCTCGCTGGCCACCTGCGTCTGGCGGACGGCCAGTTCATCCTTGACGGTCGGACGCTCGACGACGGGCCCCGCCGCCACGTCCCTCCCTACGACCGCGACATCGTCCTGCTCGGCCAAAACCCGCTGATCTTCCCTCACCTCACTGTGCGGCGCAACATCGAATACGGGCCACGCGCCCACGGCCTGCCCCGCCAAGAAGTCCGACGGATCGCCGCCGGCCTCATCAAGCGCCTCGGCCTAGCCGAGTTGGCTGACGCCCCGGGCCACACGCTCTCGGGCGGCCAACAACAGCGCGTCGCCCTGGCCCGCTCGCTCGCCGTCCGGCCCGCCTTGCTGCTGTTGGACGAGCCGTTCGCCGCCCTCGATGTGGACAGCGCCGCACGGCTGCGGGCCGTCACCCGCGACGTGCTGGACGAGCGGGGCACGCCCGCCGTCGTCGTCAGCCACGAGCTTCTCGACGTCACCGCCCTCGCCACGCGCGCCATCGTGCTGGAAGCGGGTCGCGTCGTCGACGAGGGCCCGACCGGACGGGTGCTAGAGGCGCCCCGGTCTGCCTTCGCCGCCGCCATGAGCGGCATCGGCGTGGTGGACTGCGGCGACGGCGCTCCCCGCGATTGGCTGCCGGACACGATCAATCAGGCCGCCGCCAGAGTCTTCATCCCGCCCGACGCGGTCACGCTGACACCCAACGGAACCACCGAAGTGATCGCGGTCGCGGCCGCCCCCACCGGTGTCGCCGTCACTGTGGCGGGCAGCGACCGACTCGTCGTCCTCGCCTCCTGGGCGATCGAGCCCTGGTTGACGCCCGGCACGCATGTCAACATCCGCATAGATACAACGAAAATCCGTGCCGAGCAGACGAAATCCACCGAAGTCGCGTAGCATAAACAGCGGTTGTTTTAACTTATCGCATGTGCAGGAGAAGCTCATGGCATCGCGCGCGTCAGCGTCTGTCTATGACGGCACCACGGGGGGAACCTACCAAGGTGGTCGCCGGACACACATCATCCAGTTGCTCCGTGACGCCAAGGAGCCGTTATCCGTCGCGGACGTGGCGCGCCTCGTCGACATCCACATCAACACAGCCCGCTTCCACCTGGAATCGCTCGTCGACGCCGGTCTGGCCACCCGCGAGACGGAGGTGCGCGACAAGCCCGGACGCCGCCGCGTCCTCTACACCGGCACACTGCCCAACCAGACCCACGAACGCGCCCAGGGCTACCGGCTGTTGGCGGAGATCCTGACCGACACCATCGCCACGCGCTACCCGGAGGTCGGGGACGACATGTACGCCGTCGGCCAGGAATGGGGCCGCTATCTGACGTCCCGCCCGGCCCCCTTCGAGGTGTTCGACGAAGACGAGATCGACAAGCGCGTGGTGGACAAGTTGGACGCGCTCTGGTTCGCGCCGGAGCTGCTGAAGACGCCCCACCCCTGCCTGCTGCTGCACAATTGCCCTTTCACACAGTCCGCTCGCCACGCCCCGCAGGTCGTCTGCCAGATGCACGCGGGCATGATCAACGGCTCGTTGGAAGAACTCCGGTCGACGCAACGCGTCGTGTCGCTGGAGGCCCAAGCGGAGTCGCACTTGTGCCGTGGCTGGCTCGGGCCGACGCCCTCCGAGACGATGACCAGTGTGCCGCTCGTGCTCCCCACAGGGAATGACACCGCGCCACACCCCTACAGCGAGATCGTCGGCCAATCTGAAACAGTCGATCGACGACCCGCTGGCTTCCCCACCGCGCTGTACTAGACCCGCGTGCCCTTGCGGACGTACGGCACGACGTAGAACGCGATCGTGAGGATGAGGAAGACGACATACGCCGCCACCAGCCACCACAGGCCGAGGCTGTAGCCGTCCACCACGCGGGCGGCTTCGGGATGGTGGGCGGTCTGCGACAGCGTCTTGCTGAACAACTGCGGCACCAGGAAGCCACCGTACGCGCCGAACGCCGAGACGATGCCCAGCGCCGCCGAGGTCTTGCGTTCGGTCGAGATGCCAGCCGACTGCGTCTGGGCGTTGGCGACGCCCGCCCGGAACGCGAAGACCGTCGGGATCATCTTGTACATCGAACCATTCCCGACGCCCGTAGCGATGAACAGCACCATGAAGCACACGAGGAAGGCCACGAAACCGGCGCCGACGGCCAAGGTCTGGATGGCGGCCAGCGTGGCAACGATCATCACGACGAAGGCAGCCACCGTGATGTAGGCGCCACCGAAGCGATCGGCTAGCCTCCCCCCGTAGGGCCGCGCCAACGAGCCGACGAGCGGGCCGAGGAAGGCCAGCCCGATGCCGACGATGCCGATCTGGATCGTCGAGTAGTCCGGGAACTGATCGCTGATGAGCTTGGGGAACGCCCCGGCCAAGCCGATGAACGACCCGAACGTGCCGATGTAGAGCAGCGACAGCAGCCACAGGTGGGGGTCCTTCAGCGCGGCGGCGTATCCCTGGAAGTCCGCCTTGGCGCTGCTGAGGTTGTGCATGCCGAAAATCGCACCGAAGATGGCCAACACGATGAACGGAATCCAGAACCAGCCAGCGATCGGCAGGTTGACGATGCGTTTGCCCTCGCCGGTGACGCCCGCCGCTGTGAGGGTGATGAGAATAGGCACCAAGAATTGAGCCGCCGCCGCGCCGATGTTGCCGCCGGCCGCGTTGAGCCCCAACGCCCAGCCTTTGGTGCGCTGCGGGAAGAAGAAGGTGATGTTCGCCATCGAACTGGCGAAGTTGCCGCCGCCGAAACCTCCCAGCGCGGCGACGAACAGCATCATGCCGTACGACGTGCCTGGGTTGCCGCTGGCGGCGTCCGGGTGGTTGGCGATGGCGATGGCCATCGCGGTCGTCGGGATCAGGAGGAAGGCAGCCGAACAGATCGTCCAGTTGCGCCCGCCGATCTTGGACACCATGAAGGTGTAGGGGAAGCGCAGGGTCGCCCCGACGAGGCTCGGCAGCGAGATCAACCAGAACTGCTGGCCGGTGTCGAAGTGGAAGCCATACCAGCCGTCGAGTGAGACCACGACGATGCTCCACAACTGCCACACCACGAAGCCGAGGAACTCGGTGTAGATCGAGAACCCCAGGTTTCGGTGGGCGATCTTCTGTCCAGCCCGCTCCCACTGAACTGGATCCTCCGGGTTCCAACCATCGATCCATCGTCCTTTACGGAAGACCAACTCTGTCCCCGTCGCTTCACCTGTGGTCTGCGGAGCGGAATCCGCGTTGACTGGCTCGCTCATAGTGCTTCCTTCTGGTCGTTACACCGCCGCTTTGCGGAGCAAGACAACATTAATGGTTTAAATCTAGTCAGTGCTAGTTTTAACCGCAAAAACTGTGGGGATGAGACCACGATGTTCAGATACGCGCACGCCAGGCGGTCCCGCTCGCGAGAGCCTCGGCGCCGCAGACGCCGGACGACGCCAAGGCGGAGCAGCCGCGCGCCAGCATCGGCCGCCGACCACCAACCCCTCCCCGACAAGAGCGGGTCACCCGCTCACGCACGAGCCAACCGACCGCCCGCCGATCGCCCGCTTGACAGCCGAGGCCGACCCTCTAAACTACTTTTTAACAAAAGCAGTCGTTTTAACTACGCGTTTTGGAGAGGGTGTCATGACAGCGAATGTCAACCCAACGTCCCGTCAGCTCACGCACTGGGACCCCGAAGACAGCGCCAGCTGGCAATGCCCGCTCGCCTGGCGCACCCTGTGGACGACGACGTTTTCCCTCATGCTCGGCTTCATGGTCTGGTACCTCGTGTCCAGCCTCGCGCCGATGCTGCAGAACGCCGAGATCATCACCCAGTCCCAGGGCTACTGGCTGGCGGCCATGCCCGGCCTGGCTGGCGGCCTGCTGCGGCTGGTGTGGATGTTCCTGCCGCCGATCATGGGCACGCGCCGCATGGTGATCTGGTCGACGGTGGCCCTCATGGTGCCCATGCTCGGCTGGGCCTGGATCCTCACGGTCCCGAGTCCGCCGTTCGCCGGACTGATGGCGCTCGCCTTCCTCACCGGCATCGGCGGCGGCATCTTCTCCGGCTACATGCCCTCCACCTCCTACTTCTTCCCCAAGAAACTCCAAGGCACAGCGCTCGGCCTGCAAGCCGGCATCGGCAACTTCGGTGTCTCCGTCGTGCAATTGCTCACCCCGATCCTGGTCACCTTCGGTGTGTTCGGCGGCGCGCAGGTCTTGGTGAAGCAGAACAACAAGCAGGTCTGGATGCAGACGGCGCCCGCCATCATCCTGCCGCTGCTCGTCATCTCCTTGGTGCTCGCGATCATCTTCCTCAAGTCCGTGCCCATCAAGGCCAACTTCCGTCAGCAGATCGACATCTTCGGCAACAAGCACACCTGGTTCATGACGCTGGAATACCTGCTGACCTTCGGCATCTTCTCCGGTCTGGCCGGCCAGTTCGGCAACGTCCTCAAAGACCTGTTCGACGTGGTTCCGACCATCGGCTGGCTCGGCGGCACGACCATCGCCTTCCTCGGCGCGTTCATCGGCTCGCTCGCCCGCGTCGCCTGGGGCCCCTTCTGTGACCGGTTCGGCGGCGGCGTGTGGACGTTCGTCTCGGCCGTCGGCATCGCCTTGTCAACCATCCCGATCCTCGTCTCGCTGTCCACCGACGTGTCCGGCCAGAAGGATCTCGTGAACATGGCCCTCTTCCTGACGGGCATGTTCTGTGTGTTCTTCTTCGCCGGCATCGGCAACGCCTCAACCTTCAAGCAGATGCCGATGATCTTCCCGGCCCGCCAGGCCGGTGGCGTCATCGGCTGGACGGCCGCCATCGCGGCCTTCGGGCCCTTCCTGTTCGGCGTGGCCTTCGACGCGTTCACCAAGACGCAGGTCTTCACGTTCGTCCTCGTGTACGCGGCCATCTGCGCGGTCGTGGCGTGGATCTTCTACGCCCGCCCGCACGCGGAGGCCAGGGGGTAAATCGGAAGCAGAGGGAAAGAAACGGAAGGAGCCGTGTGTCATGCCTGAGAAGGTCTCTCCCCTCGTCGGCGCGCTGCTGAAGGGCCGCGCCTTGCTCACCCGCGAGGACATCGCCGCCAACGGCCGTACGACCGTCCGCCGGGGCGACGACTCATGGGAGCGCTTCTACCGTGATCGCTACGCCCATGACCGCGTGGTCACCACCACCCACGGCGTGAACTGCACCGGCTCGTGCTCGTGGAACGTGTTCGTCAAGGACGGCCTGGTCACCTGGGAGCACCAGAACACCAACTACCCGACGACAGGGCCCGACAGCCCAGAGTACGAACCGCGCGGCTGCCCCCGCGGGGCCTCCTTCTCCTGGTACGAGTATTCCCCCGCGCGCGTCCGCTACCCCTACGTGCGCGGCGTGCTGCTCGACGCCTATCGGACCGAACGCGCCGCCGGGCGCGACCCGGTCGAGGCCTGGGGAGCCATCGTCGAAGACCCGGTCCGAGCACGGGCCTACAAGAGCGCCCGGGGCAAGGGCGGATTCGTCCGGGCGACGTGGGAGGAGGCCCAGGAGATCCAGGCGGCCGCCCACGTCTACACCGTCAAGACCTACGGCCCCGACCGCTGCCTCGGCTTCACCCCCATCCCGGCCATGTCGATGGTGTCGTTCGCGGCGGGCACCCGCTTCTACGCGCTGCTCGGCGGCACTCTGCTCAGCTTCTACGACTGGTATTGCGACCTGCCGCCAGCGTCCCCGCAGGTCTGGGGCGACCAGACGGACGTGCCCGAGTCGGGCGACTGGTGGAACGCGGGCTACATCATCTTGTGGGGCGCGAACGTCCCCGTCACCCGGACGCCCGACGCGCACTTCCTCACCGAGGTGCGCTACAAGGGCACGAAGGTCGTGGCCGTCAGCCCCGACTACGCGGAGAACGTCAAGTTCGCCGACGAGTGGCTGGCGCCCCACCCCGGCACCGACGGCGCCATCGGCCAGGCCATGGGCCACGTCATCCTCAGCGAGTTCTACCGCGACCGGCGCTGCGAGTATTTCGAGTCCTACGCCCGCGCCTACACCGACGCGCCGTTCCTCGTCACGCTCGCCCAGCGAGAGGACGGGGCCTGGCGGCCCGACAAGTTTCTGACGGCCGAGCAGGTGCCCGCGTTGGCCGACCGGGCCAACGCGGCCTTCAAGCCTCTGCTGATGGACGCGGCCGGGACGGTCGTCGTGCCGAACGGCACGCTCGGCGACCGTTGGGGCGACGACGGCCTGGGCCGCTGGAACCTCGACCTGGGCGACGTGGTGCCGGCGCTCAGCGTCGCCGAGACGACGGCCGAGACGTCGGTCGCCGAGGTCGTGTTGCCCCGCTTCGACCTGCCGGAGTTGGGCGACCGCGGCGGCGAACTGCGGCGCGGCGTCCCGACCATGACGGTGGCGGGGCTCACGGTGACGACGGTCTTCGACCTGCTCATGGCCGGCTACGGCGTGGCCCGGCCCGGCCTGCCCGGCTCGTGGCCGACGTCCTACGACGACCCCGACGAGGTCGGCACCCCCGCCTGGGCCGAACGCCAGTCCGGCGTCCCGGCCGCCGACATCGCCCGCATCGGACGGGAGTTCGCCCGCAACGCGGAGGCGACGCACGGGCGCTCGATGATCATCCTCGGCGCCGGAACCAACCACTACTTCCATGCCGACGCGATGTATCGGACCTTCCTCAGCCTGCTCACCCTGTGCGGCTGCCAGGGCGTCAACGGCGGCGGCTGGGCGCACTACGTCGGGCAGGAGAAGGCCCGGCCGCTCACCGGTCAGCAGCACGTCTCCTTCGCGCTCGACTGGGCCCGGCCGCCCCGTCACCAGGCCTCCACGTCGTTCTGGTACCTGCATTCCGACCAGTGGCGCTACGACCTGTTCAGCGCCGACGACCTCAGCTCACCCGCCGGGCCCGGCACGCTGACCGGTCGGACGATCGCCGACTGCTACGCCCAGGCCGTCCGGCTGGGTTGGACGCCGGGCAACCCCGGCTTCACGCGCAACCCACTCGACCTGGCCGACGAGGCCAAGGCCGCTGGCCTGGAGCCCGGTCCGTACGTGCTGGACCAGCTCAAACAGGGCAAGCTCGCCTTCGGCGTCACCGACCCCGACAACCCGGCGGTCTTCCCGCGCGTCCTGACCCTGTGGCGGGCCAACCTGCTTGGCAACACCGCCAAGGGCAGCGAGTACTTCCTGCGCCACCTGCTCGGCACCGACGACGCGGTGACCGCACCCGAGGTCGCCCCCGACCGCCGGCCCCACGACGTCGTCTGGCGGGACGAGCCGGGCACAGGCAAGCTCGACCTGGTGACCACCGTCGACTTCCGCATGACCGGCTCGGCCCTGCTGTCGGACATCGTGCTCCCGTCCGCCACCTGGTACGAGAAGCACGACATCTCGACGACCGACATGCACCCGTTCGTCCACTCGTTCAACCCGGCAGTGGCCCCGCCCTGGCAGGCCCGCACCGACTGGGAGATGTTCACCGGCCTGGCCGACCAGGTGTCCAAGTTGGCCGCCAAGCACCTGGGCACGCGCACCGACATCCTGACCGTCCCGCTGCTGACCGACACACCCGACGAGCTCGCCCAGCCGCACGGCGTCGTCCGCGACTGGACCAGGGGCGAGGCCGATCCGATCCCCGGCGTGACCATGCCGAAGCTCGTCGTGCAGGAGCGCGACTACACCCAGCTCGGCTACAAGATGCGCACCCTTGGCCCACTCATCGCCAAGCTGGGCACGACGACCAAGGGCGTCACGGTGCCAGGCGACGATCCGGTGGCCTTCCTGGCGAGTCGCAACGGCGTCGCCAGCGACGGTCCGGCCGTCGGCAGCCCGCTGATCGACACCGACGTCAAGGTGGCCGAGGCCATGCTCGCGCTGTCGGGCACCACGAACGGGCACGTCGCCGTCGCCGGCTTCCAGGCGTTGGAGCAGCGCACGGGCGAACCGCTGGCCGACCTCGTGGGCGAGAACGCCGCACGGCGCATCACGTTCGCCGACACTCAAGACGGGCCGGTGCCGGTCTTCACCAGCTACGAGTGGTCGGGCGTCGAGACGGGCGGACGGCGCTATTCGCCCTTCTGTGTCAACGTCGAGCGCCTGCGCCCCTGGTCGACCCTCACCGGCCGCCAGCAGTTCTTCATCGACCACGACTGGATGGCCGAACTGGGCGAGTTGCTGCCGGTCTACCGGCCGCCGCTCGACCTGGCGCACTACCTGGGCGACCAGCCGGACGACGAGACGAGCGTCACCGTCCGCTACCTGACGCCGCACGACAAGTGGGCGATCCACTCGTCCTACGCGGACAACCCCTACATGCTGGCGCTGTCGCGCGGCGGCCCGACGATCTGGCTGTCGCAGCAGGACGCGGATCGCATCGGCGTGGCCGACAACGACTGGGTGGAGGCGGTCAACCCGAACGGCGTCGTCGCGGCCCGCGCGATCGTGACGCACCGCATGCCGGCCGGGACTGTCTACATGTACCACGCGAAGGACCGGAACGTGGACGTCCCGCTGACCCAAACCAACGGTCGGCGCGGCGGCATCCACAACGCGCTGACCCGGCTGTACGTCAAGCCGACCCACCTGGTCGGCGGCTACGGCCAGCTGACGTACGGCTTCAACTACTACGGCCCGACCGGCAACCAGCGCGACGAGTTGACCCGCATCCGTCGCCGCAGCCAGGAGGTGGAGTTCTGATGCGCGTGATGGCTCAGATGGCGATGGTGATGAACCTCGACAAGTGCATCGGCTGCTCGACGTGTTCGGTGACGTGCAAGCAGACCTGGACGAACCGGGACGGCACCGACTACGTGTGGTTCAACAACGTCGAGACGAAGCCCGGCGTCGGCTACCCCAAGCGCTGGGAGGATCAGGCGCAGTGGCGGGGCGGCTGGGAACTCGACTCGTCCGGACGGCTCCGGCTGCGCGCCGGCGGACGGCTGCGGCGCTTGGCGCACATCTTCGCCAACCCCGACATGCCGACGCTCGACGACTACTACGAGCCCGCCACCTACGACTTCGACACCTTGCTGTCGGCGCCGGCGTCCGACCGGATGCCGGTGGCCCGTCCGCTGTCGGCCCACACCGGCCGCCCGATGGACCTGGTGTGGGGGCCGAACTGGGACGACGACCTCGGCGGCTCGGCCACCTACGCGGCCGACGACCCCGACCTGGCGAACCTGGGCGACCGGGTGCGACTGTCGTTCGAACAGACGTTCATGTTCCACCTGCCGCGCATCTGCGAGCACTGTCTCAACCCGGCCTGCGTCGCCGCCTGCCCGTCGGGCGCGATGTACAAGCGGGAATCCGACGGCATCGTGCTGGCCGACCAGGACAAGTGCCGCGGCTGGCGCATGTGCGTCAGCGCCTGCCCCTACAAGAAGGTCTATATGAACCGGCTGACGGGCAAGGCCGAGAAGTGCACGTTCTGTTTCCCGCGCATCGAGGAGGGCACGCCGACGGTCTGTTCCGAGACCTGCGTCGGCCGGCTGCGCTATCTCGGGCTGGTGCTCTACGACCTGGACGCCGTCGGCCCCGCCGCCGCGACGACCGATCCGCTTCAGCTCGTCGAGGCGCAACGCTCGGTCTTCCTCGACCCGTTCGACCCGGCCGTCATCGCCCAGGCGAAGGCCGACGGCATCGCCGATGACTGGCTCGCCGCCGCCCAGGCCTCCCCCGTCTGGGCGCTGGCCATGAAGCACAAGGTGGCGTTGCCGCTGCACCCCGAGTACCGGACGCTGCCGATGGTCTG
>QMCE01000427.1_pt1 | contig 21565 bp, 20 predicted proteins | sample 1821851 | NCBI WGS metagenome assembly QMCE01 (sample SAMN09453174, study PRJNA476694) | Termite gut metagenome, whole genome shotgun sequencing project. | isolation source: worker | host: Odontotermes sp. | place: South Africa:Pretoria | collected 2016-01-28 | reverse complement strand
AGATTCAGTAGATCCAAACGATATGCGCCCAGGCAATGTATGTGATACTGGTATAGCAAGATCCTAGTTAAGACACACTTCTCTCCTATAGCCCCTTCCGGGGCTATTTTAGTTTCCCTTCCACTTTTGCTCTCCGCCCCGGGTGCGGGTGGAGGTAACGATAGTGACCCACCGGCTGGGGGATATGTCTCGTGCTTAGATTTCTTGAGACAACACAAGGGCGAATACACCTATACCAGCGATGATCCATTTGATAATACGATATAGATTACCGTGCCTAGCGTATATAGAGATTCGATTGATCCAGCTGACAGGCGCTTTGATGGTGAAGTATGCGATACTAATTTAGTTGCCCCATCGTAAACATGCACTGTTGCGTTGAATAGTAGCCCCTTCCGGGGCTATTTTAGTTTCCCTTCCACTTTTGCTATAATGCTTATGTAATGCTAAGAGGCTTATTCCTAACTGGTGTTACCAGCCGAGTCGGTAGAGTTCGAGTCTGGTGACGAGTTGGATGGTGTGGGTGAGTTTTTTGAGTTGGCGTCGGTAGCCGGTTTTGAGGATTTTCCAGTTCTTCCAGTGCGCGATGCAGCGTTCAACGACGGCGCGGATCGACGAAATGGTGTGGTTGGCTTGTTTTTCGTTGTCGTCGAGGTCGCGGTTTTGTGGTTTTCTGATCGGTGTGGTGGCGTTGGTGCCGATGTATCCCAGGTCGGCGATCCAGTCGGCGTCGGCCAGGATGTCTTTCCAGCCGCACAGCTCGAGGGCTTTCACGTCGTGGTGGGCTCCGGCCACGGGAGTCGAGCAGGCTAGCACGGTTCCGTCGAGGTCGCAGGCGAGTTGGACGTTGACGCATTGGCAGCCCGTTTGCCGGAGTAGTTCGCGCGGCCCGTGGCCTTGCGGTTCCCGGTGGGGACGTAGCTGCCGTCGACCGGATCTGCCGGTTCGCGGCCAACACGGCCAGCCCGTGGTCGCTGAACATCAAAACCTCGTTCAACACTGGTTCGATCTTGTCTTTGATCTTTGATATCGCCGGCTGGGTCAGGCCGAACAACTCGCCGACGAGTTCCTCGGTGACGTTATGGCGCAACAACATCAACGTCGCGACAATCTGGATTTCCAAAGGCAACGACTCTTTCGGGCCGCCTCGTTTAGCTGGCCTGGAATCGAAGACTTCCTGAACCCTGCCGCACAACTCGTTGAACTGCTCGTTATCTAGACCCGTGATATGCTGAACAAGCATTGGTTCTTTCCCGTCGAGATCGTTGTTTCTAACACCTCAATTATCTCAAAGGAAAGAACCAATGCGCCTAACAACACACCCCCACAACACACCCAACATCACCAGTTAGGAATAAGCCTCTACATCTGGCGAAACCAGCCGCCGTCGAAGCATGAACGCGAAGATGAAGCACTATGCGCGTTGATACGAGATATTTTCACACGATGCAACCGTCTTGGCTGGCGCAGGGTGCGGGCCGAGTTGCGGGCTCAGGGCTGTCGGGTAACGCTAGGCGGGCCTGGAGACTCATGCGCCAGCAAGGCTCACAGGAACACTGCCCCGGCGCCTGGAAGAAGACCGCCATCCAAGGCTCCCGGCCGACTGGTGCTCCAGACCTGATCAGCCGCTGTCTCATGCGGACCGGCCGAACCAGAAGTGGTGCGGCGACATTACCTACATCAAAACCTGGCATCGCTGGGCCTACATGGCCACCATACGACTTGTATTCCACGAAACTGGTCGACTGGGCCATCGCCGACCGAATGGACACGGCCCTCGTTAGTCACGCCCTGGACCAAGCTCTGACTAGCCGCCAACCGGCAAGGAAAATCATTACTCGTTCCATTCAGTTTATCAATACACGTTACACGAGTTCGCCACATACTGCAAGAGCCATCAGGTGGTACGGTCGCTGGGCCGTACCGGTGCGTGTTTCGATAACGCCGTATCGGAATCATTCAACGCCATGTTTAAAAAGAACTGATCCGCACCCAGCCCTGACCGGACATCGCCCATCTCCGCCAGCATGTATTTGAATGGGTCGAAACCCAATACAACCAGCACTGCCGCTATTTCTACCTCGACTACTTGACAATCAACGAGTACAAGCTAGGCTACCAATCACAATCAATAGATCAACTAGCTCACACGCGAGCCGCTTAAAACAGTGCCCACGATAACGAAATCACTCCAGCCGTCCACGGAAAGGTGTATCGAGAATGACTTTTTTGGAGAAATTTCTATTGAAATTGCGTCAACACAACACTACACTGGTGGCCATTGGAATAATTGTCAGCGTATTAGCATTTGCGAAAATAATCGACATAAGCTGGCTTGGGTGGACCCTTGCCATGCTTGCTATAGTCTATGCGATAAACCAAGGAGGGCAAGCAAAACAAGCGCTTGACGAATTCAAGAACAATCGCAGCTCGGTGAAGAAGCTGGAGCATTACTTTATCTGTGACCTCACCAAGGATGAGGACACAAAGGCGCGACGGGAGGCATGGGAGCGACTAGTATCCGTCACCGAATACCCTTACTTTTTTGCGACGATTCTGACGATAGGGCTAGTAATAGTCTCCAGTACTTGGAATAGTTTTGTTCCCCTCGCGGTCGTTACAATTGCCTGGTTTTTAGTCATGGTGCTGATTGCAGCTCCACCATACCTACTCCGCTTCACTCACAAATACCCAACAATAGCCTTTTTCGCAATACCTGCAGTCGCGGGCGTCTTTCTGCTTCTGACGAGCACCCCCTTCACCAACTCCCCTCCTTTCGTCTGGGGAGTGATATACGTGGCTTATTCGGTCGTGCTGTTCACTTTATATAGTCTGGCCATCCCCGTTCACATCCTTCGAAGAGTTCGATCGCATGCTGTGACCGTGATCCTTATTGTCACAATCCTAATGTCGTTCCTTCCTCAAGTAGCCAGCTTCCTGCTGGGGATGTTTCTTATTCCTGGCCCCCTATCGCGGGATGACTATGAAGCATTCATTAACGCCTTAAAAATGGATCCTACCGTGACAGCGTCCCTAAATACAAACGAGCTATACGATCTCTTTTCTGACCTATTGAACCAAATCTTCCAACTCCTGCTGCAGCAATGGGCAACACCAATTATCGCCATGATTGGCGTGGCAATATCATCCGCATTGCTAGTTGGAAGAGGCATGGTAGACCGAAAGATCACAAAGAATCGCATAGACGCCCAAAATAAATACCAAGCTCTTCGACTAGCTGACAATTCAGCAAATTATGAGACTTTTCGTGAAATCTCCTTTTTAGGGGGCGATCAATTTGACAATCTCCTCCTAAGTGATGATTCTTATATAGCATTGATTCAAGATAACGAAGGGGACCTCATACGTAAACTCCGAGAAGAACTACACCCGCGTTAGTAGCCCCGCAATCTAGCAGATTATCCATCCTCTACTGGCACTCGACCCGTGACAAACTCATGGCCTCAGCCCGCTACCATATTGAAATCCGCCCACACAGCACACGGAACGACACTACCCTGTTCCCATCACGCTTTTCCTTGTCTTCACACCTCCCTACTCACACCAATCTATAAAGCTACCATTTTTGACACATTTGCCACAAAGGAGCCCCTCATCAAGATTCACTCCTGATATGCGACCGACTCTTTTTTATCTTTCACTGACCGCCGCCAACGCCTCCGCGAACGTGAAGGCGCCCGTGTAGAGGGCCGTGCCGATGATCGCGCCTTCGACGCCATCGTCGGACAGTCCGCGCAATGCCCGCAGGTCGTCCACAGTCGATACACCGCCGCTGGCCACCACCCGGGCCGGTGTACGGGCGCAGACGTGCCGCAGCAGGTCGAGGTTCGGACCGGCCATCATGCCGTCGGAGCCGACGTCGGTCACGACATAGCGGGCGCAGCCCGCCGCATCGAACCGGGCCAACGTCTCGTCAAGGTCTCCAGCCGTTTGCGTCCAGCCGTGAGCGGCCAGGCTCCTCCCCCGCACGTCCAGCGCCACGGCCACACGGTCGCCGTGAACCGCGATGGCCCGCGCACACCAATCCGGCCGTTCGACCGCCGCCGTCCCGATGTTGACGCGGCGGCAACCGGTGGCCAACGCCCGCTCCAACGTCTCGTCGTCGCGGATGCCGCCGGTCACCTCCACATTGATGTCGACCTGGGCGACGATCTCCGCGATGGCCGCCGCGTTGGACGCCCGCCCGAAAGCCGCGTCCAGGTCGACGACGTGCAGCCAGCGCGCCCCCTCCTCCTGCCAGCGCCGGGCGGCGGCCAACGGCTCGCCGAACACCTTCTGTGAGCCGTCCACCCCCTGGACGAGCTGGACGGCCTGGCCGCCGAGCACGTCGACCGCTGGAAACAGTTCGAACGCCGTCATCGCTCCCCCAACGTCGCGATCCAGTTGCGCAGCAGCCGTGCGCCCGCCTCACCGGACTTCTCCGGGTGAAACTGCGTGGTCCACAGCGGACCGGTCTCGACCGCCGCCACGAACCGGTCGCCCCCGTGTTCCGCCCAGGTAACGAGCGCATCGTTTCCGTCCATCGACGGATCGGTCCGCACACCGTACGAATGCACGAAGTAGAAGCGCTCTCCCGCCAACGACCCGTCCATCGAGGCGAACATCGCCGACTCCGCTGGCGCCTCGACGGTGTTCCAGCCCATGTGCGGCAACGGCTGCGCCCGCAGCCGCTCGACCTGACCCGGCAGCACGCCGGTGCCCTCGGCCGCCCGACCGTGCTCGTCGCCGCCTTCGAACATCACCTGGTGGCCGACGCAGATGCCGAGCACTGGTCGCCCCTCGGCGAGCCGCTGCCGCACGAGTTCGGGCCCGCCGACGGCCCGCAGGCCGTCCATGCACGCGGCGAACGCCCCGACGCCGGGCACCACCAGTCCGTCCGCGTCGAGACAAGCCCGCTCGTCGGCGGTCAGCGTCACATCCGCGCCGGTCGCGGCCACCGCCCGCGTGGCCGACCGGACGTTGCCCGAGCCGTAGTCGAGCACGACGACGCGCGTCACAGGCTGCCCTTCGTCGAGGGCACCAGGCCGGCGATGCGCGGGTCGGGCGAGACGGCCACCCGCAAGGCCCGCGCCAGCGCCTTGAACTGTGCCTCCACGATGTGGTGCGGGTCGCGTCCCGCGAGCAGCCGCACGTGCAGGCACAAGCCGGCGTTCAGCGCGAACGACTCGAACACGTGCCTGGTCATCGACCCCGCGTACGGCACCCCGGAGCCGCCGATGCGCGCGTACTGCTGCCCCTCGGGCTCGCCCGAGCAGCACACGTACGGCCGGCCGGCCACGTCTACGACCGCCTGGGCCAGCGCCTCGTCCAGCGGCACCAAGGCGTCACCGAAGCGCTGGATGCCCGCCTTGTCGCCCAGCGCAGCCGCGAGCGCCTGCCCGAGCGCGATGGCCGTGTCTTCGACCACGTGATGTCCGTCGACGTGCAGGTCACCGGTCGTCGCCACCTCCAGATCGATCAGTGAGTGCTTCGACAGTGTCGTCAACATGTGGTCGTAGAAGCCCACGCCCGTGCTGATCGACGAGCGCCCCTGCCCGTCCAAGTCGAGCCGCACACGCACTGACGACTCACTCGTCGCCCGCTCAATGCTTCCCGTTCGCGCCATTGTCTCGCCACCTCCTGTCCATCGTGGCAGGTCGCCTACGCCCTGCCACTACCTTGCCGTCACCTCACGCGGGTCTGGATAGTATCGGAGAGCGACTGAGGAGACAGTCTTACGAAGTAAGACCGTCGGGGTAGCCGGAGATACTATCCATGCCCGCGTTACGTGCTCTCAGCTAGTCTGCCAGTCACAAAGCAGAACCTCTGAGTACATCCGCAAGCGCCGCATAGAACGTCTGTGTCTCCTCGGGCGTGCCGGCCGACACCCGCAGCCAGCCGGCGGGCCCGACCTCGCGCACGAGCACACCGCGATCGAGCAGCCCCTGCCAGACAGCATGCCGGTCACCGAAGGGTCCGAAGAGGCAGAAGTTCGCATCCGAATCGATCACCCGCACGCCGAGCGTGGGCAGCACCGCGAGCATGTCGTCGCGCACCGCGCGCAGCCGGTCCACCTGGGCGAGCATGTCGTCGGCGTGCGCGAGCGCGGCCAACGCAAGCGCTTGCGTCTGGGCCGAGAGGTGGTACGGCAGCCGGACGATGCGGCAGGCGTCCACGACGGCGGGCGCCGCCGCCAGGTAGCCCAGTCGTCCGCCGGCGAAGGCGAAGGCCTTGCTCATGGTGCGTGACACCACCAGGTTGCCATAGTCGCCCAGCAGCGTCAGCGCGGTGTCGGCCGGCGTCCGGGCGAACTCCTGATAGGCCTCGTCCACCACGACGATCGCGTCCGTCGCTTCCAGGATGGCCCGGATGGTCGTCAGCGGCGTACTCGTGCCGGTCGGGTTGTTCGGCGTCGTGAGCACGATCACCGACGGAGCATGCTCGGCGATGGCGGCCAGCGCCCGACCGGGACCGACGCTGAAGTCAGCCGTCCGTGGGATCGTCACATAGCCCGAGTGCGTGTCGCGGGCGTACTCGGGGTACATCGAGTAGGTCGGGTCGAACGAGACGATGGTTCGCCCCGGCCCGGCGAAGGCGCCGAGCAGGTGCGTCATCACCTCGTTGGAGCCGTTGGCCGCCCAGATGTTCTCGGCGGTCAGGCCGTGGCCGAGGTAGCCCGCCAAGGCCGCGCGCAGGGCCGTCGCCTCGCGGTCGGGATAGCGGTTGATGTCGGCGGTCGCCTGGTAGGCGGCTCGCGCCATGTCGGCGCGCACCGCCTCGCTCGGCGGGTAGGGGTTTTCGTTGACGTTCAGCCGGACGGGCACGTCCAGCTGGGGCGCGCCGTAGGGCTCCTCACCGCGCAGCTCGTCGCGGAGCGGCAGGGCGGCCAGCCGCGGGGCAGGCTTCACGACTGCCCCCGCCGGATGGTCGCCGCCTGGCCGTGGAACGGCAGGTGCTCGGCCGCGGCGAACGTCTCGATGACGCCGGCCACCTCTAGAAACGCGTCGCGCGTGTACTCCACGACGTGGACGGCCCTCAGGAAGCTCTTCACGTTCAGGCCGGACGAGTGCCGCGCGCTGCCTCCGGTGGGCAGGACGTGGGTGCTGCCCGCGCAATAGTCGCCGAGCGGCACCGGTGACCACGGGCCCACGAAGATCGCGCCGGCGTTGCGGACGCGCGCCGCGAGCGCCGCCGCGTCCCTCGTCTGGATCTCCAGATGCTCGGCGGCGTAGGCGTCGACCACGGCGAGCCCCTGTTCCATGTCCCGCACGAGGATGACCGCCGACTGGGGCCCCGACAAGGCGGTCTGGATGCGCTCCTGGTGGCTGCCGCCCGCCACCTGGGCGGCGATCGCGGCTTCGACGGCCGTCGCGAGCGTTTCCGAATCCGTCACGAGCACCGAGCCGGCCATCGGGTCGTGCTCGGCCTGCGAGATCAGGTCGGCGGCCACGAAGCGCGGGTCGGCGCTGTCGTCGGCCAGCACGGCGATCTCCGTCGGCCCGGCCTCCGAATCGATGCCGACGACGCCGCGCAACAACCGTTTGGCGGCGACGACGTAGATGTTGCCCGGCCCCGTCACCAGGTCGACGGGCTCGCATAGGCCAGGCACGCCGTGGGCGAACATGGCGACGGCCTGGGCGCCGCCGACGGCATAGACCTCGTCCACACCGAGCATCGAGCAGATCGCGAGCACGCCGGGGTGCGGCAGCCCGCCGAATTCCGCCTGTGGCGGCGAGGCGACGGCGATGGAGCCCACACCCGCCACCTGGGCCGGGATCACGTTCATCAACACCGAGGACGCCAGCGGCGCCAACCCGCCCGGCACGTACAGCCCGACGCGTGAGACCGGCACCAGGCGTTGGCTGACGACGGCGCCTGGCGCCACCGTCACATCGACCGACGCTGACAGCTCGGCGGCCGCCACCACCCGACGCCGGTCGATCGCCACCTGGAACGCCGCGCGCGTGCCCTGGTCGAGCTCGCGTTCGGCGCACTCCAACTCGGCGGCCGGCACCCGGAAGGACGCGGGAATCACGTGGTCGAAACGTTCGGAAAACTCGCGCAGGGCGTCAAGCCCTCGTGCCGCCACCGCCTCGCACACCGGCCGGACCGTTTCCACCGCGCTCTCCACGTCGAAGGCGGCCCGGGGCATGATAGCCCGATAACCGCCCCCCAATCCGCGCACATCCAAAGTTCTCAACACGGCTTGATTGTACGGGAGGCTCCCCGCGGATGATTGACTTATCTCGTGTTCATCGGAGCGGGTACGGCCATCAACGCTTTCGCCGTCGCCATCGGCAGTGGGCTCGGCATCCTTGTCGGCACGAAGTTTCCTAGCCGGACGCGCGAACTGATCATCCAGGTGATGGGCCTGTGCACCGGCGTGATCGGCGCGTCGTCCGTGGTCTCCGGCCTGTCGAGCGCGCTCACCGCCGAGGTGGGCTCCATCGCCCCCATGCTGATCGTCATCGTCTCGCTGGTCGCCGGGGCGATCATCGGTGCGGCCATCCGCATTGAAGAGGGCCTCGACCACGTCGCGGAACGGCTGCGCGTCAAGCTGGCAGCCAAGGCGCCGGCGTCCACCTTCGTCGAGGGCGCCGTCAGCTCGACCCTCGTGTTCTGCGTCGGACCGCTCGCCATCCTCGGTGCTTTGTCGGACGGCCTCGGCCTCGGCCCGCAACAGTTGCTGGTGAAGTCGGTGATGGACGGCGTCGCGGCCGTCGTTTTCGCGTCGAGTTTCGGCATCGGCGTGCTCGTCTCGGTCATTCCGATCGCGCTCTACCAAGGCGCGTTGACCCTCGTCGGAGCGATCGCCGGCAATTTCTTGTCACAAGGCCAGATCGACGCGCTGACCGCCACCGGCGGCATCATCCTGATCGGGCTGGGCTTGCGCCTCACCGGCATCAAAAAAGTGCCCATCGGCGACCTGCTGCCAGCTCTCGTGCTGGCGCCCGCGCTCACCGCGCTCGTGGGAGCGCTGATCTGACGGCCAGCCGGCCAATCACGCGACGACGGCCGACGGCCCCAGGCGAGACGGCTCGCTGGTCCTAGTAGGCGCCATTCTCCGGTCGGACGCCCGACGACGCCGCGACATCGGGCTGGCTCCCGCCGGCCTGTTCGGCGTCACGCACGGCCTGGTCGCCTGGGTCGCCCGCCGGCGCCTGGTTCTCTCTCCGCCGGTGGTGATCCTCGGGGTCGGGGCCGAGCACCGAGGCGAATAAAGCGGGGGCCACCGCCGCCAGCGGCCACACAGCCAACGCCGACCACGCCTGCAAGCCGAACGCGACGGGCACGTCCGTGCCGGGAGTCGCAGCCGCTATCCGCTCAGCGAAGGGGCCGGGCCCCACCACAGGACCCAGTTCGGCGCACAGCCAGCCGGTCACCAGGCCAGCGAACGCGCAGATCAACGCCGCCGGCCAGCCGAGCGGTTTGAACCAGCGCCAGGCGACGTAGCCGAGCCCCGGGCCGACGAGGACCGCGCAGATCACGTACCAGGCGTCGATCGAGATCATGGCCGTCCAGCCGCTTTCCGCCATCGTGGCCGCGCCGTCGCTCTGCACATGCCAGGTCGGCAGGATGACGACGCTCGTCCAGAACAGCGACACCAACGCTCCGACCACGACGCACAGCAGCAGCAGGATGCCGAGCCAGGACACGACCACCCGCGCCCGGTCCGCCGTCACGGGCGCGGTCTCTTCTTCAGCGGCCGCCATGCTCATGGCCAAAGCTTATCGTTCAGGCCGCGACGCACGACGGACCGAGCAGCGCTTTGAGGTCGGCGACCAGCGGACGCGAGGGGGCCACGCGCAGCCCGTCGCCGAGCCGGTACCAGCGGGTCTGGTTCGTCTGGTCGACCATGCGCACCCGCACCTCGGTGACGCCGGGATGAGCGCTCAGCACGGCGCGCAGCCGGTCGACGACGGCCGGCGTGCACCTCGTGTCAGACAGCGAGATGACGAGCGGGCCGTCCGCGCGCTGGCTGGTCTTCGGGAACGTCACCTCCTTGGCCTGCAACTCCAGCGACTCCTCCTTGACACGGACGCGTCCTTTGATGCGCACGACGGTGTCGGGGGCGAGCTGCGCCGCGACCGTCTCGTACACCTTGTTGAACACGAGCACCTCGACCTGGGCTTCCATGTCCTCGACGTTGACGATGGCCCACAGGTCGCCGTTCTTGGTCTGCTTGCGCGCGATCTGGGTGATCATGCCGCAGATGGTGATCTGGCCCTCGCGCGGCCCGTCGTCGGCGCGCAGCTCGCCGAGGCTCAGGTCACGGTTGGCGGCCAGCACGTGTTCGAGGCCCTGCAAGGGGTGGTCACTGACGTACAGGCCGAGCATTTCGCGCTCGAACGCCAGCTTAACGCGCTTGTCCCATTCCTCGAGTTCGGGAATCGGCGACGACTCGGCCACCACGTCGGACGCGGCTTGGCCGAAGAGATCGTCCTGCCCGATGGCGGAGTTGCGCTTGAGGTCGATCACTTCGTCGACCTTCTGGTCGTGGCACTCCATGAGCGAGCGGCGGTTGCTGCCCAGCGAGTCGAACGCGCCGGCCTTGATGAGCGACTCGATGACCCGCTTGTTGCACACGACGAGCGGCGCGTGGTCGAGGAACTCCTGGAAGTCCTTCGCCTTGCCGTGCTCCTGCCGGGCCTCGATGATGCCGCGCACCACGTTGTCGCCGACGTTGCGGATGGCGCCCAACCCGTAGCGGATGTCGTCGCCGACCGGGGTGAACATGCCCTCCGACTCGTTGACGTCCGGCGACAGCACCTTGATGCCCAGACGGCGGCATTCCGCCAGGTAGACGGCCGACTTGTCCTTGTCGCCCTTCACCGATTGCAGCAGGGCCGCCATGTACTCCGTCGGGTAGTGGGCCTTGAGGTAGGCCGTCCAGTAGGAGATCACGCCGTAGGCGGCGGAGTGCGCCTTGTTGAAGGCGTATTCGGCGAACGGCAGCAAGGTGTCCCACAGGGCCTGGATCGCCTCGTCGGAGAAGCCGTTGTCGCGCATGCCGCCGTGGAAATGGTCGAACTCCTTCTCCAGGACCTCGCGCTTCTTCTTGCCCATCGCCCGGCGCAGCTCGTCCGCCTGCCCGAGCGTGTAACCGGCCAGCTTCCGGGCGATCTGCTGCACCTGCTCTTGGTAAACGATCAGGCCATAGGTGATGTCCAGAATGTCAGCCAGCGGTTCTTCCAACTCGGGGTGGATCGGCTCGATCTTCTCCAGCCCGCGTTTGCGCAGGGCGTACTTGACGTGCGCGTCCTGGCTCATCGGGCCGGGCCGGTACAGCGCGTTGATGGCGGAGATGTCCTCGAAGTTGTCCGGCTGCATGCGGCGCAGCAGGTCGCGCATGCCCGTGCCGTCGAGCTGGAAGACGCCGAGCGTCTCGCCCGACGACAGCAGCTCGTAGGTGGCCTTGTCCGTCGGGTTCCTGGTCAACGCGTCCAAGTCGACCTCGACGCCTTTGTTCGCCTTCACGTTCGTCAGGGCGTCGTCGAGGATGGTCAGGTTGCGCAGGCCGAGGAAGTCCATCTTGACCAGGCCGAGCGCCTCGCAGGCGTGGTAGTCGAACTGCGTGATGATCGCGCCGTCGGACTCGCGGCGCATGATGGGGACGACGTCGGTCAGCGGCGCGCTGGACATGATGACGCCCGCCGCGTGCACGCCCCACTGGCGCTTCAGCCCCTCAATGCCGCGGGCGGTGTCGATGACCTCGTGCGCCTCCGGGTCCGTCTCGTAGAGAGCACGGAACTCGCCGCCTTCGGCGTAGCGTTCGTGCTCGGGGTTGAACACGTCGGCCAACGTCACGTCGTGGCCCTGCACCGGAGCGGGGAAGGCTTTCGTCAGCGTCTCCCCCAGCGAGAAGGGCTTGCCGAGCACCCGCCCCGCGTCCTTGACCGCCTGCTTGGCCTTGATCGTGCCATAGGTGACGATCTGGCAGACGCGGTCGGCGCCATACTTCTCGCTGACGTACTTGATGACGTCGCCACGCCGGCGATCGTCGAAGTCGATGTCGAAGTCGGGCATCGACGGACGTTCCGGGTTGAGGAAGCGCTCGAAGATCAGGCCGTGCGGGACGGGGTCGATCTCCGTGATGCGCATGGCGTACGCGCACATCGACCCGGCGCCCGACCCACGGCCCGGCCCGACCCGCACCCCGTTGTTCTTCGCCCAGTTGATGAAGTCGGCGACCACCAGGAAATAGCCGGCGTAGCCCTTGCCGATGACGACGTCTTCCTCGTAGGCGGCCTGTTTGCTGGCGTACTCGGGGACGCCTTCGGGGAAGCGCACCTTGAGCCCCTCGTCGACCTCGTGGCGGAACCACGACTCCTCGGTCTCGCCCGGCGGCACGTCGAAGCGCGCCATGTAGGTGCCGACGCCCTCGTCGAAGGAGGTCTCGCAGCGCTCAGCGATGGCGAGGGTGTTGTCGCAGGCCTCGGGCAGGTCGCGGAACAGGTGACGCATCTCCTCGGGAGATTTCAGGTAGTAGCCGTTGCCGTCGAACTTGAAGCGGTTCGGCGTGTCCTGGTTGGAACCCGACGACACGCACAACAGCATGTCGTGCGATTCGGCGTCCTCGGCGTGGACGTAGTGCAGGTCGTTCGTCGCCACCAGCGGCAGGTTGAGGTCGCGGGCGAGGCGGAGCAGGTCGTCGCGCACGCGGTTCTCGATGTCGAGGCCGTGGTCCATCAGTTCCACGTAGTAGTTGCCGACGCCGAAGATGTCGCGGAACTCGGCGGCGGACGCCAAGGCCTGGTCGTATTGGCCCAGCCGCAGGTAGGTCTGGATCTCGCCCGACGGGCAGCCGGTCGTCGCGATCAGGCCCTCGTGATAGCGCTCCAGCAGCTCCCGGTCGGCGCGCGGCTTGTAGAAGAAGCCCTCCAGGGACGAATACGACGACAACCGGAACAGGTTGTGCATGCCGTCCTTGTTCTCGCTCCAGATCGTCATGTGGGTGTACGCGCCCTTGGAGGCCACGTCGTCACCCGTGCCGTCGCCGAACTGGACACGCTTGCGTTCGCTGCGGTGCGTCTTGGGCGTCAGGTACGACTCCAGCCCGATGATCGCCTTGACCGACGTCTTGCTGGCTGTCTCGTAGAAGTCGTAGGCGCCGAACATGTTGCCGTGGTCGGTCACCGCCAACGCCGGCATGCCCATCTCTTCGCAGCTGCGCACGAGATCCTTGATGCGGGCGGCCCCGTCCAACATCGAGTAATCCGAGTGGCAGTGCAGGTGGACGAACTCAGCGGCCACGCGAAATCACCAACCTTCTACACCAACGACTCACGATTCGGCCCCACGTTCGAGGCAGGCTTGATTTTAACGCCAGCCCGAGGCCTGCTCGCCGGCGACTCGCGGACCAACCGGGCTCGTCCACGTGCGATTCGACCGGCTCGTTCCGGACCGATGAACGGCTTCAGGCCGATCAGCCCTGTGGGCCTTCTCGGCCGGCGCCGCCGGCCACCGGGCCGTCACCAACCGGCTCGCTGCCGCCTGGTTCGTCGCCACCCGGCTCGTTCCCCGCCACCGGGGCCAAAGACTCCGTCTGCTGGTCGCCCTCGTCCCCGCTGGAAGCAGCGACTGCCACGGTCTCAGGCCGAAGCAGCACACTGTCCTCACGACCGGGGCGGAAGATCGCCAGCAACACCAAGCCGACGAGACCGGCGAGGCAGATGAGCATGGCGACGGCCTGGTTGAAGCGGATCGGGCCGAACGTGTCGTAGGAGTAGTCGAGCCGCACGCCTTCGGTGAAACTGCGTCCGAGCCCGTACAACGCGACGTAGAGCGCGAGCAGCTTGCCCCGTCCCATCGTGGTGCGCCGGTCGACGACCAGCAGCGTCACGCCGCAGATCACGTCCCACACGGCCTCGATGGCGAACATCGGCTGGAAGGTCGCGTATTGCGTGTAACCCGGCACGCGGTGGGCCTGGTCGATCTCCAAACCCCACGGTTGCGTCGTGGGCCAACCGTACAGCTCTTGGTTGAACCAGTTGCCGAAGCGCCCGATGGCCTGCGCGAAGGCGATGCCCGGCGCCACGCAGTCCGCGAAGCTGGACAGGCGCACGCCGTGGCGTCGGCAGCCGATGAAGGCGCCGAGCGCACCGAAACCGATGGCGCCGAAGATCGCGATGCCGCCCTCCCAGATGAAGAACACGCTCCAGGGGTTGACGCCGGGCGCGAAGTAGTCGCCCAGGTGGGTGATCACGTGATAGAAACGGGCGCCGACGATGCCGATGGGGATCGCCCAGAACACCGCGTACTCGAACTTCTCCCCGTCGCCGCCGCGCGCGCGCCAGCGGTGCTCCCCCAGCCACCAGGCGAAGATGATGCCGGCGATGAGGCACAGCGCATAGATGTGGATGGTCAGCGGACCGATCTGGAAAGAGCTGACCGATGGGCTCGGGATGAACAGCGGATTCACGAGGCGGCCTCCGTCCGCGTGCCGTCCGCCTCGTCGGCCAGAAGCAGGTGGGCGTCGAAACAGCTCGCCAACTCCAGGTGGCAGGCCGGTCCGACCTGGTCGACGAGCAGCAGCAGGGCGTCGCCGTCGCAGTCGAGCCGCACCTCACGGACCGTCTGCGTGTGGCCGCTGGTCTCGCCCTTGACCCAATACTGCTGACGGCTGCGCGACCAGTACGTCGCCCGCCGAGTGGTCAACGTTCGCCGCAGCGCCTCGTCGTCCATCCACGCGAGCATGAGGACGCGTCCACTGCTCGCGTCTTGCGCGATCGCGGGCACCAGGCCGCCCGGCGTTCGTTTCAGCAGGGTCGCCGTGTCGGTGTCAAGGGTCTCGTTCACGTCGCCCATTGTGGCAGCGCATCCCACGATTGCGTTACTCGTCCGGCGACCGACAAGGTGGATCCGACCGGCTTTGTCCCTGAGTTGGGCCTGTCGTCGCGGGCCCAACACAACTCCAGCCATGACGCCGACACAGTCCACGATCGCGCCACCCACCGAAAACCGCCCGGCGGCATGGAAGAATACCAACACACACCAACGCCGACGAAAGTTTCCCAATGACTTACCGGATACGCACTCTCAACGCGATCAGCTCGGTCGGCCTCAGCCGACTGCCCAAAGATTCCTACGAGGTCTCGACCACCGTGGAGTCGCCGGACGCGTTACTGCTGCGGTCGGCGAATCTGCACGGCGCGGACATCCCGGCTTCCCTTCTCGCCGTCGCCCGGGCCGGGGCCGGCACGAACAACATCCCGATCGCCGATTACTCCGCCCGAGGAATCCCGGTGTTCAACACGCCCGGGGCCAACGCCAACGCCGTCAAGGAATTGGTGGTCGCCGCGCTCTTCCTCGCCGCGCGCAACATCGTCCCAGCCGCCGCGTTCGCCCATCGTCTCGACGGCGACGCGGCCGCCATGGACAAGGCCGTCGAGGCAGGCAAGAAGGCGTTCGTCGGCTTCGAACTGCCGGGGCGCACGCTCGGCGTGATCGGCCTGGGCGCCATCGGCGTCGAAGTGGCGAACGCCGCCGTCGCCCTCGGTATGCGCGTGCTCGGCTACGACCCCGCCCTCACCGTCGAGCACGCCTGGAAGCTGTCGCCGAAGGTCGAGCACGTCGCCGTCATGGACGCCGTGCTCAAACGGGCCGACATCGTCACGGTGCACGTCCCGCTGCTGGACGCCACGACGGGCCTGATCGGCGCCGAGCAGCTCACGCTGATGCGCCGGTCGGCTGTGCTCGTCAACTTCGCGCGTGGCCCGATCGTCGACCAGGACGCCGTGGTCGAGGCGTTGGACGCCAAGAAGCTGCGCGGCTACGTCTGTGACTTCCCGTCCCCCCAGCTCAACAAGCACGAGAACGTGGTGACGTTGCCCCACCTCGGCGCGTCCACCAACGAGGCCGAGGAGAACTGTGCCCGCATGGCCGCCGACCAGTTGCGCGATTACCTGGAGTCCGGGCAGATCGTCAACTCGGTCAATTTCCCGAACGCCAACCTGCCGCGCGCCGAGGGCACCGCGCGCATCTGCATCGCCAACAGCAACGTGCCCAACATGGTGGGCCAAATCTCGACCCTGGTCGCCGGCCACGGCTTCAACATCGCCGACCTGCTGAACAAGTCGCGCGGCGACCTCGCCTACACCGTCGTCGACGTGAACGGCGAGGTCTCAGACGACTTGCTGGCCAAGGTCAAGGCGATCAACGGCGTGCTCTCGGCCCGCGTGATCTGACCGGGCCCTAGTCGGTGGCCGCTGCCGTCGGACCCAGCGGTCTGACACGTGGCTAAACCACCACCAGCTTCATTTCCGGCACGAGCGTTCTGAGATCATCCGGGTCACTGGTGACGATTGAGACATGCGAGCGTCTAGCGCAGGCCGCGACATGAGCGTCAACGATGACACAACGCGAACACCGCAGGTTTCTCCCCCGCCATATTGTGGCCGCTTTTTGTGCTACATTTTCGGCATGGGGGTTGAGTTCACCGACAGTGCGGACAAGCATCGTGTTCCTCATGAAGACACGTTGTACGCGATGCTGCACGCCGAAGCGTCAGCCGAGATCGACGGCTACCCCGGCGAAGTCACGATCGTGTATGTGGGTCGTCCCCATGAACAAACAGATGATTACCTTGAAGTAATTGCCGCCCATCGACCACCGAGAGACATCACGATCTTCCACTCCATGCCGCTTAGCGACATATTCCGCCATCTACTCGACGAGAGGAAGCAGACACCATGAACATGACCTATGCCGAATTGGCCGCTCGCGCCGAACGTGGCGAACTCACCGTTAAGCCAGAAACTGTGCGCCGCGGCACAGACGCATCCGACGATGCGCAGCGGCTCCTGATGGAAGCGACGGGGGCAAACAGCCCCGACGACGTGACGCCGATCGTGCTCGGGCGTCCCAAACTTGGTACGTCCGTCGGCAGCTCTCCCATCGTTCGAGCACGTGTTCCTCAGACGGTCAAAGATCGCCTGACCGAGCTAGCCGCCCGCCAGCACTGCAACGAATCCGACATTGTGCGTGATGCTCTCACTGCTTACCTCGCGAAAGCGGCATAAACAGAGTAAAGAAGGCTTCGCCACCTTAGCTTCACCCGCGCTCGCGCGAGTCGTTCTTCCTCAAAGACAGCAGAATCGCTGGGCCGCGGGCGTCCATCACCTTGCCGCCGACGACCACGCCGACGACGAGAAGGCCGACGCCCCAGACGAGGCCGACGGCCAAAACCAGCCAGTCCTGCCAGCCGTGCGAGAAGAGCGCCCAGACGCCCACCGGCAGCCCGAGGAGGCCCGACGCGACCATGCAGCCGAACTGAGACAGCATCTGCGAACCCAACATCGCACTCCGCATGCGCAGAGGCGACTCCCCCGGCAACGGCATGGGATAGATGATGAGGGCCGAGAAAACCGAAGCGACCGCCAGCCCGGCCAGATACAGAGCGAACGCCGCCCCGATGGCGGCCGGGATGCGATCGGGATGGCCAGTGACCCACAGCATCACGACGCTGACGACGACAACGAGCGGCACGGCCCACACCAGTTCAGCCAGCACCCGGCCCAGCCGGTCCTGCCAGCCCTTGACACCGCTGGCGAGGTGAATCCACCAGGCCGTCGCGTCGGACGCCACATCGGCGCTCAACGCGTAGCCCGCCATCACGGCGGCGAAACCAAGGCCGAAGGCGACGAAGCCTGAGCTGAGCACGGCCGGCATCGGCTGATCGCCCATCAAGGACGGGCTGCCGAAGGCCCAGCCCATGACGGTGAACAAGACGGGGATCAGCAGCACGGCCGGGATCTGGCCGAGGTAGCGCGGGTCACGCCGCCAGTAGCGCAAGCAGCGGGCGGTGATCGCGGCGACCGGCGTCAGGCGTCCTGTCGCCCAGAACCACGTCGCAGCCTTGGCGACGGCGTCCCCCTTGGTGACCGACGCGCTCTCCTGGACGTGAGCAGGCGTCACCAGCGCTTTGCTCAGGATCGCCGAGAACGCCCACGCGCCCACAGCGAGATAACCGCACGTCACGATCAGATGGCCAGCGAACAACAGCCACTGCCCCTGGCCAGCGTCACCGACCAGCGCCCAGGGCGCACCCAAGGGCGTCCATGACAGGACGGCGCCCGCGTCCGTCACGACGCTGAGGAAACGCTGCCAGCGGCCCAGGTCCGCGGCGAAGAACGACGCCGCCATGCTGACGCCGTACGCGCCCAACGACAGCAGCAACACCACGACCAGGCCGATCAGGCCGGTGAGGTCTTTGGCCTTGCGCGACGACAACGCGCCTGACAAACCGGCGGAGGCGGTACGGCACCATAGCTGGGTCGTCAGCCAACCCAGGATTCCGCCGACCAGCCCGACGGCGAAGACCGCCGGGCTCCCCAGCCAGGGCAGGGCGCCGCCCAGGCCGAGCACCGCCGTGAAGAGGCCGGGCAAGCCCACGATGCCCGCAAGGACCAATCCGGGCGCCAACTGGCTGCCCTTCAAGGGGAACTGGCTGAACCGCGCCGGGTCCAAGGTCTGGTCGGAGCCGAAGAAGACCAACGGCAACACGATCCAGCCCAGTGTCACGACGGAGCCGACGACGACGGTCAGCGACGCCGTCAGAGCTTCGTGTCCTCGCACCGCCAGCGACGCCACAGCCAACCCGACCAGCGCCAGGCCGACGAGCGCCAAGGCGTACAGGGCCAGGATGATCCAGATCACCAGCCTGGCCGTCGACCGCTTCAGCTCGGCGACCGTCAGGCGCAGCTTCAGGCTCAAGAGGGTCGCAACCACGTCAGCTCCTGGTGCGCCGGACCGCCGCCGACGAGTTGGATGAACCGGTTCTCCAGGTCGGTCCCGGCCGCCACCTGGGCGACCGTGCCGGCCGCGAGCACCTGACCGTGGGCGATGACCGCCACGTGATCGCAGAGACGTTGAACCGTGTCCATGACGTGCGACGACAGGATGACTGTGCCGCCGTCATGGACGAAACCGCCCAAGATGTCGGAGATGGTCCGTGCCGAGACCGGGTCGATCGCCTCGAACGGCTCGTCGAGCACGAGCAGGTCGGGAGCGTGGATCACGGCGCAGGCCAGGCCGATCTTCTTGGTCATGCCCGCCGAATAATCCGCCACCGCCTTGCGCGCGTCGTCGGCCAGCCCGAGTGCGTGCAGCAGGTCGGCCGAGCGTTGGGCGACCGTCGCTTTGTCCATGCCGCGCAGCAAGCCGGTGTACGTCAGCAGTTCTTGGCCCGACAAGCGGTCGAACAGGCGTAGGCGGTCGGGCAGCGAGCCGATTTTGGCCTTGACCAGCCGCGGGTCTTGCCACACGTCGACGCCGGCCACCCAGACGCGGCCGGCGTCTGGGGTCAGCAGACCGGTGACCATCGACAAAGTGGTCGTCTTGCCGGCGCCGTTCGGGCCGACGAAGCCGTACATCGACCCCCGCGGGATGTCCAAGTTCACCTGGTTGACGGCGCACATCTGGCCGAAGAACTTCGTCAACCCTCGTACGACCACCATGGGCGGAACGGTGGCTGGGGCCGGGACGGAAGCGAGCGGTGGCGCGGCGAATCCGGCAGGGGGCGGGGGCGGCGACGGCGTCAGCCCGCCTTCGTAGCTTTCCATGGGGACCAGTGTGACAGACGAAGACAGTTCCGCCCGGCGTCCATGCTCAAGAAGCGCGCCGCCGGTTCAGCGCCAGCAACAGCACGGCGGCGATCACGACGCCCACCACGTCGGCGGTGAAATCCCCGACATCCGGGTCACGGTACGGAATGAAGCCCTGGATCACCTCGGATAGCGCTCCGTGTGCGGCGAAAATCAGCGGGACGGGCCACCAGCGGCGCTGCCTTCCCGGATGCGTCCGTGACGGCTCCCACGACAGCAGCCAACCGATGAAGAACGTCGGCGCGCCGAACATCAACGCGTGCCCGACCTTGTCGAGCCCAGGGATGAGCTGCGATTCGAGGCCATTCGGGCTACCCGGCGAATAGACGCCGACCAACTCCACGAGCACAGCCACGACAGACAACACGATCAGCCATCTCACCAACACCGGCGCACCACGAACCTCGATGTCGCCACCCTGGACGATGTCGGGACTCACGGCCGACGAGGACGCCGTCCTCCCGCCTTGCCGGGAAGACGAGTCATCCGCCAGGTCGGTGCCATGGTCCACGGACGACGGCGGATCTGAGCGCGGCGACCCGACCCGCTCAGCCGGCGTCGTCACCCGGCCACGCCCAGCCGGGCGTTGATGAGTTCGCGGACGCGCCCAGCGTCGGCCTTGCCTTTCATCTCGCGCATCACCGCACCCATGAGCGCGCCGATGGCCTGCGCCTTGCCGTCGCGGATCTTTTGCGCGGCGTCGGCGTTGGCCGCGATGGCCCGGTCGACGGCCTCCTCCAGCGCGCCGTCGTCGGAGACGATCGTCAGGCCACGAGCCTGCGCCACGGCCGCCGGGTCGCCTTCTCCGGCGAGCACGCCATCGATGACCTTCTTGGCCAGGGCGTCGTTGAGCGTGCCGGCATCCATGAGTTCCTGGAGCTGCGCCACCTGGGTGGGCGTCATGCCGACGGCCTCCAGCTCGACGCCCGCGTCGTTGGCCCGGCGGGCCAGCTCCGTCAGCCACCACTTGCGGGCCGCCTGCGGCAAGGCACCGGCGGCCACCGTGTCGGCGATCACGTCGAGCGCCCCGGCGCTGTCGAAGGCGTAATAGGCCCACCCCGACTCTACCAACTGCAACGCATATTTCACATATATGTCGCGCCGCTCGCTCTGGCGGTAAGGAGCGTGGGGCCCCTGCGAGGCGATGGTGATGCCGTCGCCCGCGCCTATGCCCTCGTCGATCTCGATGCCGCACCAAGCCAGCGAGTCGAGGATATATTGCTCGGCCCCCGGCACGAACCTCTGTGAATCGGTGTCCTCTATGCGAATTATGAACTTGCCGCCATGCCTGCGCGCGAACAGATAGTTGTACAGCGCCGTCCTCACACCCCCCATGTGCAGGGGCCCTGTCGGACTTGGAGCAAATCTTACCCTGATATTTTTTCCTGAATTAACCATTGATCATTAAACCATTAAACATTGAACAGGAAGTGCATAATATCGCCGTCCTGCACGATGTATTCTTTGCCTTCGATGGCTATTTTTCCCGCCTCGCGGCACGCTTTTTCGGAGCCGAGGGCTACGTAATCGTCGTATTTTATCACTTCGGCGCGGATGAACCCCCGCTCGAAGTCGGTGTGGATGATGCCGGCGGTTTGGGGCGCCTTCATCCCGCGGGTGAAAGTCCAGGCGCGGCTTTCGTCGGCCCCGGTGGTGAAATATGTCTGAAGATCGAGCAACTTGTATGCCGATTTTATGAGTCGCGCCACGCCCGACTCCTCGAGCCCCATCTCGGCGAGGAACATCTGACGCTCCTCGTGGGAGTCGAACTCGGCGATGTCGGCCTCTATGGCTGCCGCGACGACCAGTATCTCCGCCCCCTCGTCGGCCACGGCTGCGCGCACGGCCTCTACGTGGGCGTTGTCACTGGCGGCCGAGGCTTCGTCGACGTTGCAGACGTAGAGCACGGGTTTGTCGGTGAGAAGGTTGAGATCGGAGATGAATTTGCGATCCTCGCGGTC
>QMCE01002115.1_pt1 | contig 21576 bp, 17 predicted proteins | sample 1821851 | NCBI WGS metagenome assembly QMCE01 (sample SAMN09453174, study PRJNA476694) | Termite gut metagenome, whole genome shotgun sequencing project. | isolation source: worker | host: Odontotermes sp. | place: South Africa:Pretoria | collected 2016-01-28 | reverse complement strand
TGGGGGTCGCTCCTCAGCGTTGCCCCGTTTATGCCGCAGGCATAGTATAAACTAAGTTTGGTGGATTATTCCATTTACACAGAGGCGATTACACTCCCGCAAATTGCAGCGGAATAAAACGCCGCCGCAATACTTCGCGTAAGAGCGGCATTAGCGCCGCCGCGCCTATGATCCAGCCCGGCAAGCATAGAAACTCCGCAAGCATCTTTGCATAGAAGCCATTGTCCACAATGGTGTATTCCGAACTGAGCGCGTTGCGGAAAAGAAACAATTCGGCGGTATCCCTCGCGCGGCCGAGCTCGCCGCACGCGACTTCCAGGCTTTCGTAGCTTGCTGTGCTGTCCCGCACGAAAATCGCGGACTCCCGAGCTTCGACGACGCCGCGCACCGTGTATTGCTTATTCCTGCCTAGCGCTTCGCCGACTTGCGCCGAGTTGCCTTTCGCGGCCGGCCACGCTTCAAGCGTTGCACGCGCGCCGATAACGTCCGCCGAGCCAAAGAGCGCGAGCGCGCTTTTTTCGTCGAGTACGCAGCCGGTTTTGTCCTCGGGCGCGAGGAAACCGCCATAGATTAGCTTCATCGGCATTACGTCGCGTATATCCCCCCAAACGGCGACGCGGCGGGCTTCCGTGCGTTTGCCCAGCAAATCGTTTGAAAGCTCGATATCCCTATCACTGCGGTTCCATCCTGTAAGCCTTGTGATGTTATCGTCCTCGTTCGCTTCCAGCGCTTTTTTGAGCGCGGAGTCTGAAGGCGCTTCGGCGTGTACGCGCACACTAACGCCATCGTATTCCCGAACGAGCCATTGGCCATAATGCAGCGTGAGTCCCCACGAGAGCATGAGCAGCGTCATGGTGGCGATAAACCTTGCAAGGCCGAATCTGCGAGCGCTATCCATCGACGACCTCCACCCTGTCGCCTTCCTCTATGCGCCGTTCACTAAAAGCTATGATACGGTCGCCGGGAGAGAGCGCGCCGCTGACCGCGGCGAATCTCGCGTCGCGCAGAAGCAGCGTCACGTCCACGCGCTTCGCGACGGCTTGAGGCCCCAATACCGTTTCCTCCTCGCCGACGGCAAGCACATACGCCGCGCCTCTCCCGTCCTGCCGCAGCGCATCGATAGGCACGCGCACGCCGGAGGCGTTAGCGGTCTTTTCGATTATGAAAGCCTGCTCGCGTCCCAGCGCGGCGTATGCCGGAGATTCATCGCCGCCGTCCTCCGCGAGCCCGCATGTTACCAGGCGGTTGTCTTCATTACCCGGCACGATGCTCAGAATCCTCAAACCTCTCGGCTGCTTTTTACCGCCGATAATTAGCGATACGCCGTCGCCAATCGAAAGTCGTTCGGCGGCTTCCGCATCTACGGACAGCTCGAACGAGAGCGCTTTCGCGAGCTTGATGACCTCGTTGCCCGTCGCCTTCATCCCCTGCGCCAAGCCGACTTCTGTGACCGTTCCGCTCGATTCCGCCAGCACAGCGCCGCCTTTTTCGAGCAGCTCACTGAGCGCGGAGCGCTTCGTTTCGAGTCCCGCCAGCGAAAGCTCCACATTCTCCACCTGATAGCCCATGCGCGCGTTGGCGTCCTTGTCTGAATCCCGCGCTTGCTTATGATCCGCCTCCGCCCTTTCCAGCGAATCCTGCGCCGCTTTAACGCCGTCGATTTCAGCTTGGAGCTCGCTCGTTTCGTAGGCGCCAGCCTGTACGCGCCGCAGCTCCTCCTCGGCCTTAACCAAAGCCCGGTGTGGCTCGGCAAGCTGGATATCCCAGTTTGCCTGCGCCTGCCACAGCGCCTCCTGCGCCTGCTGAGCGGCTTGCTCCGACGCGGCTGGATTTTCCTCATCGTATTTTCTGATACGCCATACGCTCCGCGCCGTTCTTCATAAAGATCTTGCCGCAATACTCGAATCCCAGCTTCAACAGCGCCTTTTGCATGACGATATTGTCCGCGTGCGTATCTATGCGCAGATTATCGCATCGCTCCATACACCATTCCACGCAGCGCGCGAGGACGCCCTTCGCCTTCCCGTTCGACGCGACGCGGTGTATGACGCCGTAGGGCGCGTCGTTCAGCCATGCGCCGTCAAAGATTTTCGCGTAGGCCGGCTCCGCTTCGACGGCAAAATAGAATACGCCCGCCAACCCGCCGCCGCTCTCCGCGACGCAGCTTTTACCGGCCTCGATATCGCCTTGTATCAGCTCCCGCGCGGGATGGCCGTTTATCCACTGGTTCGGATTGCCGTTTTCGGCCATAAAGCGCCGCGCGCAAGCGTAGATTTCCATAATTTCGCCGAGGTCGGCCATAGTCGCTTTTCTGATATTCATGCTATAATCATAACATGTTTTTACGCGTATACAAGCCGGAAACTGATGGCGCCGCCGCTTCGCCTAATAAACAATACAGCGCCGGGAACCTGAGGCGCTTTTTTACGTCTAACTATTCTGTAGGGGCGAACTGCACCCTTTCAGGGCACAAGAACCTCTTCGAGGTGTTCGCCCGTGATAATAGGTTCCTGCGAGTGACGCGGGCGAACACAGTTCGCCCCTACAATCATCGCCGCGATGAGCGGATGAAAGTGAAGGTAAAAGATGAAACGAAAACTGATATTAGTTATTGGCTGCGCCATTTTAGCGGCCATGTTCCTCGGCGGCTGCGTGTCGCGGGTCGCTCCGCCGGAGGGCGAACGCTTCATCGCGGTTACGGGCAGCGGCAAGGCCACGGCGGAGCCGGATACGGCGGAATTCACCGTCGGCGTTGAGCAGACCGCCGATACCGCGCAATCGGCGCAGGACGAGGCGAACCGCGTCGCCAACGCGCTTGGAGAGGCGCTAAAAGCCCTGGGCGTCTTGCCTGAGGATATGCAGACGTCGAACGTCTCGCTCTGGACGGAGGAGGTACGCACTGAGGAGTACGGCGTATACGGTATCGATCCGAACGGCGTTGCGCCCTCGTATCCGGCGGAAACGCCCAACCCCGCGGCGAGCGCAGCGCCTGCCGTAACGATTCGGTACCGCGCGAGCGTAAACATCCGCGTGAAGACGAAGAATATCGACGGCCTCGGCGCGCTGCTGAACGCGGCGACGGAGGCGGGGGCAAACCAGCTCTACGGCATACAGTTCAGCATCGAGGACGATTCCGCGTCCTATCAGGAGGCGGTTTCCGCCGCGCTGCTGAACGCGAGGACGAAGGCCGAGCACATCGCGGCCCAGACGGGCAAGCGACTCGGCGATATCGAAGAGGTGACGGAGCAGTCGTATTCTTCGCCTGTCATGTATAAGGAATCGCCAATGATGGCGGGCGGCGTCCTCGAAATGGCGGACGCTTCGATGAACGTCGAGGCGGGCACTCTTGAAATTACGGCGAGCGTAGCCGTTAAATATTCGATGGCTGGGTGAACGCAAGCTCCAGCTTGCGCTTAGCCAGCTCCTCCGCCTTCATAATATAGGTATCGACGTCCTTCGGGTTCGGCGAGCGCTCCAGCCGCCCGCCCCCGAAGATCCATTTCGTGATCGCCCCCGCGCCGAACGCGAGGATGGACGTCGTCTCCTCCATGATATCGATGTTATACAGGCACTCGAAGCCGGGCTTCGCGTAGCCGACGTTTTCGAGATTCCCTGCCATATACTTCTGGCGGTAGAGATAATAAGGGTTCATGCCGCATTTTCGCGCGAATTCCTGCGTCATGGCGAGCATGACTTCGGCCTCCTCCGCGCCGGGCAGCGCGCTTTCACCGCTCATGACTAGGCGTGAGGCGCGCTTCAGCGCGAGCGTGTGCGCCGTAAAGCCTTCGGGCGCGAGCGTCTCCAGCGTTTCCAGCGTATGCGCGACCTCACGTCGCGTTTCGCCCGGCAGGCCCACGATGATATCCGCGTTGACGGGGATGCCGGATTCCCGCGTCAGCTCAAACGCCTTTATCGTATCGGCGGCGGTGTGCGCGCGGCCGATGCGCGCAAGCGTCGCGTCGGACATCGTCTGCGGATTGACCGACGTGCGCGTCACGCCGTAGCGCTTCATCAGCGCGAGCTTTTCGCGCGTGAGCGTATCGGGCCGCCCCGCTTCGACGGCGAATTCCAGCGCGGGGGCTAGCTCCGCCGCCTTTTCGAGCAAACGCTCGAACTCGCGCGGGGCGAGCGAGGTGGGCGTGCCGCCGCCGATATAGAGCGCGCGGACGCTGTTGCTCTTCAAAAGCTCGCCGCACGCGTCCATCTCCTGAAACAGCGCGGTTAGGTACGCCTGCACCCGGTTGTAATCCTTCAGCGCCTCCGCCGCGAACGAGCAATACGAGCAGCGCGTCGCGCAGAACGGGATGCCTATATAAACATCAATATATTCTTGTAGGGGCGGGTTTCCATGCCCGCCCGCAGCAACAAGATTTTTCTGCGTTTCCAGCACATGGGACAGCAGCGCGACCTTATCCTCGCGCAGGTCGAATTCGTTCAGCAGCGCGCCGCGCAGGGCGCTGAAATTCGAACTCACTTCGTCCGCCGCCGAAAGCTCTTCGAGCAGCCCACGCGCGAACTTCGTTGGCCGGATGCCCGTCAGCGAGCCCCAGGGCGACGGCCGCCCGTACTCGCTCTTCAGCGCGCGGTACACGGCCAGCTTATACGCGCGCCTAAGATGCCGCTTTTGCAAAATCGCGTCGTCATACGCGTGGCACGGCAGGAATGCGCGCATTCGCATGTTAGAAGCGCGGAACTCCGCCGAGACGACGTTATTTTCTACTTTCACGCGCAGCGCGGCGATTTCCGGGCCTCCCTGCCCTGTTTCCGCCGTCGCCAGCGTTTTCGAGGCGTCGGGCGTAAGTATCTTGGCGCTCGGAAAAAACAGACGCAGCTCCTCGGCTACGTCGTTAAAGAACTGCTCGTGCGAAAGAAAGACGCAGATTTTCATCTGAAATAGTCCATGACAACCCCGGCGCGCTTCTCCTCGCCGATCGTCGTCGCGCGCGAATGCCCGGGGTAGACCTTCGTATCCTCATGCAGCGCGAGCAGCCGCTCGATGGACGTCTTCATCACGGCAAAATCGGAGCCCGGCAGGTCGCAGCGGCCGATGTCGCGGTAAAAGAGCGTATCGCCGGAAAACAGCACGTCATTCACCAGATAGCAGACGCTTCCGGCCGAGTGCCCCGGCGTATGCAGGACGGTAAAATCGAAGCCGCCCGCCTCCAGCGGCCCCTCCTCCACCAGCTCGTCCGCCTCCCCCTGTATCGCGTCCACGTGCATGATGTGCATGAGGTTCTGATTGGGCGTAACGAGCGCCTTTGCGTCGTTCGGGTGGATGCATACGCGCGCGCCCGTCGCCTCCCTCAGCTGCTTCACGGCGGAGATATGGTCGAAGTGCCCGTGCGTGAGGAGGATATCCGTCAGCGTCAAGTCGTTTTCTTTAAGGATATCGAGCAACTTATCCGCCCTCGCCGGGTCGATCACGACCGCCCGGCGGTCGTCCCCCGCGATAAGGTATGTATTGACCTCCAGCATCCCGGAGGCGTAGGTTTTGAAGAACATAAAAATCTCCTAAAACAATTTCTTGCTGTCCAGTAGAATCGTCACCGGCCCGTCGTTTACGAGCTCGATGTCCATCTTCGCCTGAAACTCGCCCGTTTGCACGTTCAGCCCGAGCGCGCGCAGCTGCTCGCACACGCTTTCATAGAGCGGAATGGCGGTTTCGGGGCGCGCGGCCTCCGTAAAGCTCGGGCGCGTGCCCCTGCGGACGTCGCCCGAGAGCGTAAACTGCGAAACGACCATCACGGAAAGCTCCAAGTCCAGCGCCGAAAGATTCATCTTGCCGTTTTCGTCGGTAAAAATTCGCAATGATGCGGTTTTTTGCGCGATATAACGCGCGTCCTGCGCTTCGTCGCCGCGCTCTACGCCCAGCAATACCAATAGCCCCGGGCCGATTTCGGAATAAATTTCGCCGGCTATCGCGACGCTCGCGCGCTTTACGCGCTGTATGACGGCTCGAATGGTGCAGCCACCTCTTTCTTTGAATATACAGAGATACGCTCTAATCTTGTAGGGGCGCGCATTGCGCGTCCGTGATTACAACAATTCTGTGAGGTATTTCGCGGACGCGCAATGCGCGCCCCTACAGCGAAGGAGAATGAATTATCCCCTACGCTGAATTCAATCGGAAAACGTCGATCGCTCCGTCGAGCTTGCGCAGTTGCTTCAATACATTTTCGAGATGCTCGGTGTTCGATGTCTTAAACGTGATGTTCGCCGTGTTCATACGCGTCTTTTTGTCCTCCTTCGCGTTGAAGGAATCCAGATGTATGTGCAGCGAGTCGAGCAGGCGGATCAAGTCCAAAATGAAGCCGTCGCGCTCGCGGAAGGTTATGTGTACGCGCGCGGGATAGCTCGCCTGGCCTTCGGTTTTGGCCCAACCGACGTCGATCAGGCGGCCCGCGTCCTCCTGGAGGCCCGCGAGGTTCGGGCAATCCGCCCTATGGATGGAGACGCCGCGCCCGCGCGTAATGAAGCCGACGATCGCGTCGCCCTGCACGGGATTGCAGCACTTCGCGAAGCGTATGAGCATATTATCGTGCCCCTTGACGACGACGCCGTCGGCCTTGCGGCCTTCGTTCCCCGTCGTAACGGCGCGCTTTTCGAGCTCGGGCTCGGGCTTGTTTTCGCGCTTGTATTCCTCGATCAGTCGGGAGAGCACCTGCTGCGTGGATATGCCGCCGTAGCCGACCGCGGCGCACAGATCGTCCACGGTGGTCAGCGTGAGGCGCTTAAACAGATCGAGCGTCCATTCCGGCTTCAGGAGCTGTGAAAACGTGTAGCCGAGGCGTTTGGCCTCGCGCTCGAGCATATCCTTGCCCTTGGTTATATTCTCTTCCTTATATTCCTTACGGAACCAAGCCTTGATTTTATTCTTGGCCTGCTGGGTTTTTACGAAGCGCAGCCAGTCGAGATTTGGCCCGGGCATACTGGCGGAGGTGATGATTTCGACGATATCGCCCGTTTGCAGCACGCTGTCGAGCGGCGCTATCTTGCCGTTTACGCGCGCGCCGGTGCACTTATTGCCGACGGCGGAGTGTACTCTGTAGGCGAAATCGATGGGCGTCGAACCCGCCGCGAGGTCGAAAACGTCGCCCTTCGGCGTAAATACGAAGACGTATTCCGTAAAGAAGTCTATTTTGAGCGTTTCCAGGAAATCCTTCGCGTCCTTTACCTCGCTCTGCCAGTCCATGATCTGGCGCAGCCAGTTGAGCTTGTTGTCCAGGTCGCTGGAATCGCTGCGCCGCTCCTTGTACTTCCAGTGCGCCGCGATGCCGTATTCCGCGGCCTCGTGCATCTCGCGCGTGCGAATCTGCACCTCGAAGGGGAAGCCGTGCACGCTCATAAGCGTGGTATGCAGCGACTGGTACATGTTGGGCTTGGGCACGGCTATGTAATCCTTAATCTTGCCGGGCAGGGGCTTCCAGTGGTTGTGCAGCAGGCCTAAAATAGCGTAGCAATCCGGCTCGGACGTGGCGATGATGCGGATTGCTACAAGGTCGTATATTTGATCGAACGTGAGGCTTTGGGTCTGCATCTTGCGGTAGATGCTGTAGAGGTTCTTCGGGCGGCCGTGCAGATCGAGGATCGTGATGCCCGCAGATTTAATGAGATCCCTTATCATAGCGATGTTGGAGTTGAGAACCTCCTCGCGCTCCTTGCGGTGCTGCGCGACCTGCTTTTCAAGCTGGTCGTATTCCTCGGGATGGATATGGTAGAAGCACAGGTTTTCGAGCTGGGACTTCATCTCGCCCATTCCGAAGCGGTGCGCGAGCGGGGCGTAGATGTCGAGCGTTTCCTGCGCCTTGCGGACGCGCTTGTCGCCCCGGCAGTATTCGAGCGTCTGCATGTTGTGCAGGCGGTCGGTCAGCTTTATGATGATCACGCGGATATCCCGCGCCATCGCGAGGAACATCTTGCGGATCGTTTCGGCCTGTTCCTCTTCTTTAGTCGTATGCTCGGACAGATTCGTCTTCGTCAGCTTGGTAACGCCGTCCACCAGCTCTGCGGTTTCCAGGCCGAATTCGCGCTTTAGCATGTCGAACGTTACGCCGGCGTTATCCTCCAGCACGTCGTGCAATAACCCCGCTGCGATTGCCGAAGGGTCGAGGTTCATCTCTATGAGCATATCCGCTACGGCGAGCGGATGGATGATGTATGGTTCGCCGGAATCACGCTTTTGGCCTTCGTGCGCGCTTTTGGCAAATTCGACGGCGCGCCGGATCGTCTCCACAGCGCTCGTATCATAATGAGAAGCAACTTTTTCCAGAAACGCGTTTTCGAGCTCCGCTGGCGGCATCGTCAAATTCACCCCCCGGAAAATAGTATTTACTCACCCGCGCTTTTGGAACAGTTATGTGCGGATGAGTATTATAGACGATTATAGGGTATGGAAGCGCATTCGTCAATTTATTATTGAATGATCTCGAACTCCGAGCTCTTTTCGCCGGTTACGGCGTCGAACATGCGCATGTTCGCCAAATCGCAGGCGCAGCGTACGGCGTCGCCCGCGCCGAGCGGACAGTCGGCGTGCGCGCTGGCGATGATGGGCTTTTGTACGCCCTCCGCGCGCAAATGCAGATAGACCTGCGCGCCCAGGTTTTCGGCCACTTCTACGACGGCCTCGAAGCACGCCCCGGGATGCGCCGCAACGAACGCTTCGTCAACATGCAGATGCTCCGGGCGTAAGCCCAAAATCCATTCGCCCTCCGGCGCTGAAACCGAAAACCGGAATGCCCCGAAACCTAATTGCCCGTCCTCTTGTACGGCGGGTATCAGATTCATCGCGGGGCTGCCGATAAACTGCGCGACAAACGTATTTGCCGGGTTGCGGTATATCTCCTGCGGGGAGCCCGCCTGCTGTATGCGCGCTTCTTTCATGACGACGATGCGCGTGCCCATCGTCATGGCCTCGGTTTGATCGTGCGTGACGTAGAGGAACGTGCTGCCGAGCCTGCGGTACAGCCGGATGATCTCCATGCGCGTCTGCGCGCGCAGCTGCGCGTCGAGGTTGGACAGCGGCTCGTCCATCAGGAATACGCTCGGCTGCCTAACGATCGCGCGGCCCAGCGCCACGCGCTGGCGCTGGCCGCCCGAAAGCGCCGAGGGCTTGCGCTTGAGCAGGGTTTCGATTTCGAGCGAGCGCGCGGCCTCGCGGATGCGCGCGTCCATCTCGTCGCGCGGCATACGCCTGTTGCGCAGCGCGAACGCGAGGTTGTCGTATACGGACATATGCGGATAGAGCGCGTAGTTTTGGAAGACCATCGCGATGTCGCGGTGCTTGGGCGCGACGATATCGACGCGCTTGTCGTCTATATAGATTTCGCCGCTCGTCGGCGTCTCCAGCCCCGCGAGCATCCTAAGCGACGTCGTCTTCCCGCAGCCGGACGGCCCGACGAGCACCACGAACTCGCCGCTTTCGATTTCCAGCGTAAAATCCTCCACGGCGACGACGCCGCCGGGGAAGATCTTGCCGATGTTGTTGAACCTTACTGTTGCCATTTGTATTACTATCCCCGCTCGCTGAGGTACATCGACAGCCTCGATTGCAGCGTCTTCGCGGTTTCCTCGGCGCTCTTCTGGCCCTTCAGGTACGGGTCGAGCTCCTCGTTCGCCATGTTCAGCACGGTCGAGTCGTAGCTGAGCAGCGTATCGACCTGGCTGACCATCTTCTCGATCATGTCGGCGTCCGCCTGCGTGAAGAGGCTGTTCATATAGTTCTCGTAATACGAGTCGCGCTCCATTTCCTCTTCGCCCGCCGCGATCTTCTGGTCGAGCTCGTATTGGCGGCGTTCGAGGTCCGCCTCGCGCAATTGCAGCGCGACCAGCTTTTCGCCCGCCTTTTTATTGATCGGAATGCCGTAGCTGCCGACGCTGTCCGACGACTGCAGCGGCTCGCTGACGAGGAATTTCAGGAACTGCCACGCTGCGTCCTTCTGCTGGCTGGAGCGGTTTATGCCGTAAAGGTTGTAGCATGTAAAGCCCTTTACGTTCGGCGTGCGCAGGCTGGGCATGAAACGTATCTCCAAGTCCTGGCCGTATTGCTGCTTCCAGCCCGACGCCGCGTAGTAGCCGTATATCTGCTGAAAGTCCATGACGAACGGGTTCTCCTCGTCCTCCCCTCCTATCGGCTCGGCCATCGCGTAGGCGCGGCCGCCCATAATGCCATCTTCGCCATAGTCGGGCTGCGGCAGGCTCTTATAGATATTGTCGGCCTGCTTGATATTTTCGAGGAAGCCGATGAACTCGGGCGAATCGAGCATGATGTTGCCGCTTGCGTCCGTGAACTGAGGGATATTCGATTCCATGAGCTGATAGAATATGCTCGCCGCGTCGCGCGAATACTCCGCGCCCGGCATCTGCTCCTTCTTTATAGACAGCAGCTTTTCGAAGAACTGGGCCGTCGATATTTCGGGCTGAGTGAATTCGCCCTTCTTGCTAACAAAGATCGGCGCCTGGAAGCCCGTGGGCAGCGCCGTCAGCTTATCGCCCTGCTTGAAGGCGTTCAGCACGTTTTCGCGATAGTCCGCCATGTTGAACTCGGGGTCGCTCTCCATATAGGGCAGCAGGTCTTCCAGGATATTCTTTTCGCCGTACGACTGGAACGGCAGGTTGCTAAGCAGCAGGACGTCCGCCGCGTGCCCCGATATGATCTCGGTATTCACGCGCTGGATGAGCTGATCGTAGTCTACGTCCGGGCCGTTCATCTCCTCCTGGGGGATCATCTCCTTCATCTTGATGCGGATGCCGGGGTTGGCGGCGTGGAACGCGCTCGCGAGGGACATGAGCGAGTAGTCCTCGTACATGACGGATACGGTTATCTCCGTAACGGCCGGTACGTTCCTCGCGCGATATATTGGGGTTGCTCGTAAGCAGCGCTTCGGCCTTTACTAGCTGCTCCTCGCGCTCGGCGATATAGCGCTCACGCCCGGAGCTCTCTTCGAGGATGCAGTATACCGTGCCCTCTTTGCCTACGACCATCGAGCGCATCCAGTAGAAGGGGCTGAGCACGGAGAAGTCGGTGAGTTCCAGCAGCGTCTCCTCCTCGCCGTTCTCGCCGTAGCAGATGATCCTGCGGCCCGCGCGCGAGTAGATCTTGCCGTCGATGGGGTTATACGCGAGATTTTCTGGTGAATTGAAGGTCGTCTTATTCCACTTTTCCTCGTTCGTTACGGGGTTGAAGCAGCGTACAAACATGCCTCCGGCGTTCGAATCGTAGCCGTAGCTGACGACGAAGCCGCCGCCTACGGGCGTCGCGTCGTACATGCCGCCCATCGCGGCGGATACGCTCTTAACCAGCTCGCCCGTGTTTATATCATAGATGGCAAGCTCCATATTGCCCATCGCGTAGAGCAGGCCCGCGTCCGAATCGACGTTGAAGCGGTACGGGACGTCGGGATAGGCGTTCTCGCCCTCGCCCTGCATCTTCAGCTCCGGCAGCGTTACGGAGGAGACCTCCTTGCCGAAGGCGTCGAACTTGCGCAAAACGGGCCGCATCGGAGCAGCGTTACCGGCGGCGCGCGGCCGCCTGATGGGCGCGGGAGTCGCGGCGGGTTCGTCGGCTTCGCCGGCGTTATCGGCTTCGGCGTTATCGTCGTCGGCTTCGGCATTATCGTCGCCGGCTTCGGCATTATCGTCGCCGGCTTCGGCATTATCGTCGCCGGCTTCGGCGTCTTCAGCGTTGGCATTCTCGGCGTTGGCGTCCCCGCCTTCCTCCGGCGCTTCCTCGACCGGCTCCTCGATCACCATACTGCCCCAATACTGCGACATATCGACCTCGTAGACATAGGCGTTGCCGTCGTAATCGAGGAAATAGTTCGTCTGCATCGAGCCGGCTTCGTTATTCGCGGGGAACTTGACTTGGTTGCTGATTGCGCCCTCCTCGCTGAGCCGGAACATGGAGTATTCGGTTGTGGAATCGCTGTAGTCCACGCCGATACCCGCGAGCGTGCCGTCGCGCAGCATACGCAGCTCCTGGATATTGGGGAGCTCGCCGAGCTCGACGGCGCTTTCGGCGTAGACCTTGCCGTCCGGCCTAGTGGACGCGGAGGTAGCGCCGGGCTGCGCGTTGTCCGCCGGCGCGCACGCCGCGACCGTCAGGCAAAGCGCCGCCAGCATGGACGCGATTATTTTTTTGGTTTTATTCATACGCATATCGTTCTCCTTAATTATTACATCAATTCCTCGTCGAAGGCCATCTGTTCGCCCGCGCCCGCGCCGATTCCTTCGTTTTCGTCCTCCTGGTGGGGTATGAGCGATTCGTCGATGAAGGCGATCTGATCCGGCCTTATAAGGGCGACCGACGCGAAGCAGTACAGGCAGATCATCGCCATATGCTTTATCAGAAACACGGGCTGCGCCCCCAGCATCGCCGCTATGCCCTCCGTCAGCGCCATGACGAGCATACAGGCTATTACGGCCTCCAGCGCGCGGAACCCACGGTCGCGCGCCTTGCGCCCGATGAGCGCGAGGGCGGGCGTCGCCGCCGCGAAGCCGAACAGCGCCCAAAGCGTCAGCGAGCTGATCATGCGCGACGCCGCCTCCGTCGCCGTCTCCCACCAGAGCGGGACGTACCCCGCAGCGCCCAGGCTGTCGCGGAAGCCATCGACGAATAGATTATAGAAGAATTTCACGTCGATCAGCTCGGCGGGCATATATTGCGCGGGGATATACAGCTCCCAGTCGGTAAGCAGCAACAGCGCCAAGACGCCGCCGCCCAAAGCGAGCAGCGCGCCCAAAAGCTGCACGGCCTGCTTCTGGCGGTGCTTGCGCAGGCGCTTTGGCGAAAGCGCCTCCTTCGTAAAGTACGACTTTACGCGCGGCACGGAGTAATCCCACATGCGCGCCGCGAGGCGCATAAGCGCGATAAACCCCGCGAGAAACGCCAGGGCGTCCTGCGCCTGGGGCAGCATGGCCGACTTTATGCGGTAATCGGTGATCCTAAAGTCGGAGCTGGACATGTTGACGGAGTTAAACGCGTCCGTCAGCGCCTTTTCGCGCTCGCCGGGCAGCGTCGTATCGTCGAACGCGGCCTCCACGCTCCTAATACGAACGCCGGGCTGGATTTGTTCCAGCGCGCCTATAGGTATATATACGCGGCGGATGTCCGTACTTGTCATTTCGCCGATCATCGACTCTTCCGATTTAAAGACGCCCGTAACGGTGAACTCCGTCCCGGCGATTTCGAGCTTCATGCCCGAAACCTCCACCGCGCCGAACAAATTCCAGGCCGTAACGTCGTCGATGACCACCATAGGATCGTACTCGACGCCGTCAATAAAGCTCGTACCGTCCACGAACGGGAAGTGGTGAAATTGGAAGAAGCTGCCGCCTACGCCGTAGACGTCCGCCTGGGCCGACGCGTTTCCCCGCACCAGCCCCATGCGCACCACGGCGGTACAGGCGAGGGGCGCGGAAAGCGCCTCCTGCAAGTCCTCGATTTCGTCTATCGCCAGGCCGCTCGTCTCGTCGGCGGAGGGCAGGATGCTCACGCGCATCGCGCCCTTGCCCAGCGGGCCGTAGAAGGCTTCGGACTGCTCGAAAAAAGCGCGCGCGAGCAATATGCCCATGCTGATGAGCAACAGCCCGACGGCGCAGGCGAACATCGTAAAGCCTTCTTTTCTTTGCATTCTTGCCTTTCTGTATTTCACGCATGTAGGGGCGGCCTTTGGCCGTCCGCGACCCAAAATTGCAGGGGCGAACTGTGTTCGCCCGTGACCCCAAAACCAGGTGTTCACGATTTACCCGGGCCGGTCTGCCCTCGACCCCAAATTCCGACGTTCTCGATGGTACCGGGCAGACACAAGGTCTGCCCCAACAATTTAGGGCCGCCTTTGGGGTCACGGACGGCCAAAGGCCGCCCCTACAAATTTAGCGTTCCGGCATAACCCGGCTGTTGTTGGAAATAGGCTTGTCGCTGGAGACGACGACGTTTTCCGGCCAGCCGCCGCTCGTCGAAATCGCGGTTTTGAAGTTGTCCTTTTCTAAAACCTCTACGTTCATGCGTTTCACGACGTAGGTGTTCCCCAGCGGACCGCGCTCCTCCGTGAGCGTTAGGATGTACGTCCCTTCATTATCCTCGCTTACCGCCGCGTTGGGCAGCAGCATATCGTAGTTCCTGCTGCGCTTGGTCATCTCCAGGCCGCCCGATTCGCCGCCCAAGAGATTCGTGCCCTCGGCCTCGAGGTCGATATAGACCTCCTGCCGCGTCGGGTCGTCCTTAATATCCTTGAACTCGCGGACGGCGCCGCGGATATAGCGGCCGGAGCCGTTGGGCACCTGAATATCCACGCTGTCGCCCTTCGCGAGGCGCTGGACCTGCTCGCGCAGCAGAGAGGTTCTGAATTCGAAGCCCTGAGCCGTATCCACGACGACGAACATGACGTCCGTTGTCGTCTTGGCGTCCACCTCGGCGTTGATCGTCTTCAGAACGCCGCTCGCGTCCACCTCGATATCGTTGGACTGGGTCAGGTCCTTGCGCTTCTTGCGGATCGCCTCTTCATCCACATCGATCTGCTCGCGGTCCGACTCCAGCTCGTCCAGAAAATCCTGATACTTTTTGGCCTCGTCCGACTGATCCTTCTCCTGAGAGCGCACGAACTTGAAATACGCCAGCTTCGCGTCCTCATAGGCCTCCGTCGCGTCGCGCAGCGCCTCCTCTACGTCCCTGCGGCCCTTTTCATACGCGCGCAGGTCGGATTGGTAGAGGTATACGTCGAAATTGCCGCTCGCCCAATACTTCGGGTCCATCTGGTTGGGCTGCACGGGGGCCGAGGTCTCGCTTGCGTACTGATAGTCGTACCCGGCGTTGTACCCCGCAATGTCGAAATTATACTGATCCACGGCCTTCCAGTAGGCTTCCACGGCCCTTTGGTAGGTGCGCAGCGCGTCCGACGAGGCCAGCTCGATATCGAGCTGATCGGGCTCCTCGTAGGAGTTCTTTTTCTTCTCGTAGGCCTCCCTGCTCTTTTCGAGCGCCCGCTCCATCGTTTCCACCTCGGTCATGTCCGGCTTTTCGCGGTTTAGCACGACGAGCACCTGCCCCTTTTCGACGGTGTCGCCCTCCTCGGCCAGAACCTCGGCGATTTCGATGCCCGCCTCGTCGAAGGACTGCTCGGTTTGCTTATGGGCGAGCACCTCGCCCGAGCCGGTGATCTCGCGCGAAAGCGTGCCGCTCGTCGGGTTTTCGACCTTTACGCGCGGCAGCGAGAGATTGTTGATCGTATTGGAAAAAAACGTAAGCAACGCCATCAAAACCAGGAAACCACCCGTAATTTTGAGTATTCTGCGGGAGCGCTGCCTTTGTACCGCTTCCGGATCGGCTTTTACGATGTTGGCCATGTAAGCTCCTTAACTAACTCTTTACTCCTGAATGTAGGATGCCCTGAACCAGGTATTTTTCTCCGTATAAAAACACGAGCAGCACCGGGATCATATACACCGCAGCGGCGGCGAAAGCGATCCCGAGCTGGCCGGAATTTACGCGGGAGAGGAACACGGAGAGCGGGTATAATGCCGTATCGTTCAGAAGGATCAGCGGCTGCTCGACCATGTTCCACATGTCGATAAACGTCAGTATGCACAGGCTCGCGAGGCCCGGCTTGCACATCGGCAGGACGATCTTGCGGAAGATCTTCAGCTCGCCCGCGGCGTCGAGGCGCGCGGCTTCGATATAGGCGTCCGGCACCTGCATCATGAACTGCCGCAGCAGGAACACGCCGAACGTGGAAAACGCGCCGGGCAGGATTATGGCGGCGTAGGTGTTCAGTATGCCCAGCCAGTCGGCCATGAGGTAGTTCGGCACGAGCGTGACCTGGAACGGCATGAGCATCATGATAATATAGAGGTAGAAGAGCGCGTCCACCCACTTCGAGCGCACCTTCGCGAACGCGTAGGCGGCCAAAGCGCCGATTATTACCTGCCCGAGGACGATCAGCCCCGCGATCAGCACGCTGTTCCAAAATTTCAGCAGGTAGTCGGGGCTCTTCATCAGAACCGTATAGAACTGCGAGAGCGTAACGTTATCGGGGACGAGCTTCAGATTCGCCTCGTCCGCGTAGGTGCGCGCGGAGCCGTCGTCGCCATAGCTGTAAGTAAAGCCGGGGTTGATCTGCTCCAATATCATGCCGTAGTTCTCGACGATCTCCTCCTGCTCCATGAACGCGTTCACGATCGTGAAGAGCACCGGGAACAGAAACGCGATGGCCAAAACGCCGATAAGCAGCGTAACCAGCAGGCGGCGGACGTTGTCCACCCCGCCGAGCAGCTTATGCAGCGCGACCTGGGCCTTCTCTTTAAAGGGGACGCTGCGCGCGCCGTTTTGAAGCGCGGCGCTGTGCTCCGTTCGCTTCATGCGCTCGCCCGCCTTTCCACGCGCAGCAGCACGAACACGATGAGCGCGATTACGACCGCCATGACGATCGCGGCGGCGGAGAGCTTTTGGTAGTCCAGCTGCTTGAACATGTTGTTCATGTAGTGCTGGAGCATGTACACGCTGTCGTGCGGATAATCGCCCGTTACGAGGTACGTCTCGCGGAAGACCTTGAACGAGTTGATCAGCGACATAATAAGGATGAAGAACCCCGTCGGCAGCAGATACGGCAGCGTTATGCGCCCGAACTGCCTCGGCCAGGAGATGCCGTCCACGCGCGCGGCCTCATACAGCTCCTTTGGGACGCCCTGGAGCGCCGCGAGGAAGATGACCATATTGTAGCCCGCGTTTTTCCACGTGAAGACCAATATAATAACGAAGCGCGCCCATTCGGACTTCATCCAGTCTATCGGCGCGTAGCCGAACGAATGAAGCATAACGTTCAGCGACCCCGTAAAGTTGAAGAGGATGACCCACATCAGCACCACCGACGCGACGGGGATGACCATCGGCGACAGGAACGCGGCGCGCAGGAACGAACGCGCGTAGATGCGCGTATTGAGCAATAACGCCAGCGCCAGCGACAGTATCATGACCAGCGGCACGGAGACCGCCGAAAAGAGGAGCGTGTTGTTCGCGGCGTTCAGGAACGCCTTATTCTGGAAGAGCGAAACGAAGTTCGAGAAGCCTGCGAAGCGGCCGTTTACGGGGCTATCGACGAAGGCGTAGTAGAATACGCCGAGGAACGGCACGAGGAAAAACAGCGCGACGCCAAACAGGCTGGGCAGAATAAACCCGGCCGCCGACCCCGCTTTTATTCGCTTAGCGCGCTTTGCCAAATCACACCGTTTTTGCGTCTCAAAGGTAAAAATCTTGCCAGTTTATGCTTTGACGCCGCTACAGCCGGTATTGTTCCCTGAATTGGCACAAAATAGCGCGCCGCCATTTATTAACAGAATGTGAACGCACCATAAATATCATATATATCGTTCCAAAATCTGTGCGCGCTCTGACGAACGCCGCTCCTGCGCACCGTCGATCACGCCAGAAATTATAATGCCTCGGCGGTATAAAACTTAATACTAGACGAGCCGTTCACTCTCTGGTAGAATGTTAGCTGTCGATTTGCGCCGGGTTTTGCGCGCTTTCGATCGGCTGCGATTGTCTAAGCGAACTATTTGCGGGGTGTATTTTTTTTGAAGCATGTGCCCAATGCGCTCACCGGGCTGCGGTTTATTCTTATCGTGGTCTTTGTGTATGTTTTTTGGATTCCAAAAAACTACTTGGCGGCGCTTATCATATTCGCGGCCGCCGCGGTGACCGATTGGCTGGACGGCTATCTCGCGCGCAAGTACGACGTCGTCACCGATATGGGCAAGCTGCTCGACCCGCTGGCTGATAAGCTCATGCTATTGGCGGCGCTCACCTGCCTGAGCTTTACGAGGCGCCCGGACGGAGGCATGATGCTGCCGATGTTCTTCCTCGTATTCACGATCATCAAGGAGTTCGCGATGATCATCGGCGGGATCTACCTCTATCGGAAGAAGGTCGTGGTCTACAGCCGTTTCGTCGGGAAGCTGGCGACGCTTTTTTTTAATGTCGGCATCGTCTTGACGTTCCTGCGCCCCTACTTCGGGCAATCCTTCACGTTCCCGATAAACGAGGCGCTGCTGTATATCGCCGTCGTGCTGGCGATGATCGCCTTCATCCAGTATGCCGTAAAGAGCTTCATGAAGCCGGTGAAGGAGCTGCGCCAGCAAAAGAAAATGATAGACGACTAGACCCCAAATTGTATGGGCGATTCTTAATCGCCCGCGGAATACTAAATACGCTGCGTAAACGGCGGGCGATTGCGAATCGCCCCTACAGGATAGCGATACACCTAAATAACGGGTCGCAGGGGACTGCGACCCCTACAAAATTACGCCAAAGGAAGACCGCACTTACATGGAAAAAATTCTAGACAAAGTTTACGATCCGCACGCCGTCGAGCCGCGCCTTTACGAACACTGGGAGCGCTCCGGCTTTTTTCATGCGGAGCCGAACCCGGACAAGGAGCCGTACACGATCGTCATCCCGCCGCCCAACATCACGGGGCAGCTCCATATGGGGCACGCGCTGGACGAGACGAACCAGGACATCCTGATACGCTACAAGCGCATGAGCGGCTTTGAGACGCTCTGGCTGCCCGGCACGGATCACGCCTCCATCGCCACGGAGGTAAAGATCGTCGATCAGATGAGCGAGGAGGGGCTGACGAAGGAGTCCATCGGCCGCGAGGCGTTTTTGGAGCGCGCGTGGGCGTGGCGCAACGAATACGGCCGCCGTATAGTCAATCAGCTCAAGAAGCTCGGCTCCTCGTGCGACTGGGAGCGCGAGCGCTTTACGATGGACGAGGGCTGCTCCAAGGCCGTCATCGAGGTCTTCTGCGACCTCTACGAGCAGGGGCTTATCTATAGGGGCGACCGTATCATCAACTGGTGCCCGGACTGCAAAACAGCGCTCTCGGACGCGGAGGTCGAATACGCCGAGCAGCAATCGAGCCTGTGGCATATCCGCTATCCCGCCGAGGACGGCGGAGAGGGCGTCGTCATCGCGACGACGCGCCCGGAAACGATGCTGGGCGACGTCGCCGTGGCCGTACACCCCGATGACGAGCGCTACAAGCACCTCGTCGGCAAGAATATCATTCTGCCGGTCGTAAACAAGCCCATACCCGTTATCGCGGATACGTACGTCGAGATGGACTTCGGAACGGGCGCGCTGAAGATCACGCCCTCGCACGACCCGAACGACTTCGAGGTCGCGTTGAGGCATGACCTGCCGATGATCCGCGTCATCGCGGACGACGGGCATATCAACGAGCTGGGCGGCGCGTACTGCGGCATGGACCGCATGGAGGCGCGGGAGAAGATCGTTGAAGAGTTAAAGGCCTCCGGCCTGCTCATAAAGATCGAGCCGTACGCGCATAACGTGGGCCAATGCTATCGCTGTGCGACGACCATCGAGCCGCTGACGAGCACGCAATGGTTCGTCTCCATGAAGCCGCTGGCCAAGCGCCCCATCGAGGCCGTCAAGTCCGGCGAGATCAAGTTCGTTCCCGAGCGGTTCGAGAAGATATATTTCAACTGGATGGAGAATATCCGCGACTGGTGCATCTCCCGCCAGCTCTGGTGGGGGCATCGCATACCCGCTTATTATTGCGACAAGTGCGGCGAGATGACGGTTGCGCGCTCCGCGCCCGAAAAGTGCCCCAAGTGCGGGAGTGAAAAGCTCCGGCAGGACGAGGACGTGCTGGATACGTGGTTCAGCTCGGGGCTGTGGCCGTTTTCGACGCTCGGCTGGCCGGAAAAGGTCCCGGAGGTGGAGTATTTCTACCCGACGGATGTACTGGTCACCGGCTACGACATCATCTTCTTCTGGGTCGCGCGCATGGTCGTCATGGGCTACTTCGAGATGAAGGAGCGCCCGTTCCATACGGTGTTCGTACACGGCATCGTGCGCGACGCGCAGGGGCGCAAGATGAGTAAGTCCCTCGGCAACGGCATCGACCCGCTGGAGGTCATCGAAAAGTACGGCGCGGATTCGCTGCGCTTCTCACTGACCGTCGGCAACGCGCCGGGCAACGACATGCGCTTCTACTGGGAAAAGGTCGAGGCCGCGCGCAACTTCTGCAATAAGCTCTGGAACGCGGCGCGCTTCGTGACGATGAACCTCCCGGAAGGCGGCGTTCCGTCCGAAATCGATATAAGCGCGCTGGACGTGTCCGACCGCTGGATTCTCTACCGGCTCAACGCCACGATCCGCGGGGTGACGGCCGACTTGGACGCGTACGACCTCGGCCTCGCGGCGCAAAAGGTCTACGACTTCCTCTGGAACGAATACTGCGACTGGTACGTCGAGTTCGCGAAGGCGCGGCTCTACGGCGAAGACGAAGCCGCTAAAGCGGCGGCGCTCGCCGTGCTCGTGAAGGTCCTGCGCGAAACGGTATTGCTCCTGCACCCGTTCATGCCGTTCATTACGGAGGAGATATTCACGCAATTGCCCGGCGGCGACAAAACCGCCATGTACGGCCCCTGGCCGAAGGAGAACGCGGCTTACGAAGCCGGTTTTGCAGCCGACGCGCGTACGATGGAGGCCGTTATGGATATCGTGCGCAGCGTGCCGCCGTCCAAAAAGGCGTCGCTCATACTCGTCGCGGACGAAGCAACATGCAATGCGCTCGAAAAAGCGCAGAAGTACATAATGCGCCTCGCGTCGGCGAGCGACGTGCGTTTTGCGCAGGATAAGGCCGATATACCAAAAAACTCCGTCTCGCACGTCGCGGCGGCGGCGGAAATCTTCATCCCGCTCGAAGAGCTCGTCGATCTCGAAAAGGAGAAGGCGCGCCTTACAAAGGAGCGCGAAAACCTCCAAAACGAGATCACGCGCGCGCGCGCAAAGCTCGAAAATGAGGGCTTCGTCAAAAAAGCGCCCGCCAAGGTCGTCGAGGACGAGCGCAATAAGCTCCTGGGGCTTGAGCAGATGCTGGCGAAGCTCGAAGAGCAGCTGAAGCAGCTCTCGTGAACGCGCTCGGGGCGCTGACGCAGCGAAGCATCACGCCGCGCCCGCTGGACAACATTGAGAAGCAGCTCGCGCGCCTCGGCAATCCCGACAGGGCGTACCGCAGCGTACAGGTCGCGGGAACGAACGGCAAGGGCTCCGTCTGCGCGATGCTCGCGTCCATACTGCGCGCAAGCGGCTTGCGCGCCGGCCTCTTTACATCCCCTGCGCTCACGGATATCCGTGAGCGCATTTGCGTGGACGGCGAGATGATCCCCAAGCGCGACCTTTTTCGCCTCGCCGAGAGCGTCGTGGGAGAGGAGCGGGCCGGCTATCATTTTAGCGGGTTCGACAGGCTTACGCTTATCGCGGCGCTCTATTTCGCCGAGCAGAAGGCGGACGTCGCCGTGTTCGAATGCGGGCTGGGCGGGCGGCTCGACCCGACGACGGCGCTAAAGCGGCACTGCACGGTGCTGACGCGCGTCGCGCTGGATCACACCGAACTGCTCGGCGACACGATCGAAACCATCGCCTTTGAAAAGGCGTGTACTTTGCAAAGAAACGTTCCCGCGATAATCGCGCCGCAGCAGGCCTCCGCGCTGGAAGTGATCCTGGCGCGGGCGGAGGAAATTGCCGCGCCCGTCTTTCAAGTTTTACCCGAGAAC
>QMCE01000424.1_pt1 | contig 21605 bp, 20 predicted proteins | sample 1821851 | NCBI WGS metagenome assembly QMCE01 (sample SAMN09453174, study PRJNA476694) | Termite gut metagenome, whole genome shotgun sequencing project. | isolation source: worker | host: Odontotermes sp. | place: South Africa:Pretoria | collected 2016-01-28 | reverse complement strand
TTCTCGACAATGTTGACACATTGCCTTCGAAAACCGGACTCGCCCAGCACAAAACGGACGAAAAATCGACCCAAAGCGAATTGAGCAACAGGCTCTAAGGAGCGCGGCATGAAGCATATTTTCCTGAACCTGAAACGCTTCGACATCCCCGCGGAACTGGGGGGCGTCAACCGGATCGCGCCCGTCGCCGAATGGGCGGGGCGCATCGTGGGCGACACGCAGAAGGCGCTCGCGCGCTACGACCCGGCGCGGGTGGAGTTTGTCCAGTACTTTCCCGAGGCGCACCTCCTGAACGCCGTCGCCGCGCGGACCGCGGACAGCAGGGTTCGGGTGGGCTGCCAGGGCGTCCACCGCGTCGACGTCGCCGCCGGCGGGAACTTCGGCGCCCTCACGACCAACCGCCCCGCGGGCGCGGCGAAGGCGCTCGGCTGCACCGACGTCCTCATCGGGCACTGCGAAGAACGGAACGACAAGGCCGGACTCCTCGCGGACGCGGGCGTCGCCGGTCCCGCCGCCGCCGACGCGGTGAACAGGGCGCTCAACCAGGAAATCAAACTGGCGGCCGCGCGCGGGCTGAAGGCGCTCTACTGCATCGGCGAGAAAAGCGAGGAGCTGGATCGCCGGGACGACGTGCTGGGCAGGCAGCTCGACCTCGGCCTGGACGGCGTCGACAGGACAAACACCGTCATCGCCTACGAGCCTGTCTGGAGCATCGGCCCCGGGAAAACGCCCGCGGGGAAGGAGTACATCACGAAAGTCGCCCGCTTCGTCAAAGAGCGCACCGGCGGCATGGACGTCGTCTACGGCGGCGGGCTGAAGACGGACAACGCGGCCATGCTCGCCTCCATCCCGGAAATCGACGGCGGCCTCATCGCCCTCACCCGCTTCACCGGGGAGATCGGCTTCCACCCCGAAGAGTACGCAGAAATCATCCGGCTCTACCTTGGAGAATGACACCGCATGAAAATCGATTTCGAATACGGCCACGGCCTCATGACGGCGGATCTGCCGGACGACACGGACATTTTCGTCCCGGGCGAAACCGTCCCCGATCCGCCCTGCATCCCGGAGGAGCGGGTCGAAGAGGAAACGCTCAAAAGCCTCCGCAACCCCGTCGGCATGCCCCCCCTGTCGCAACTGGCCTTTCCGGGCGCGAAATGCGTCATCGTCTTCCCCGACCGCGTCAAGGGCGGCGAGCAGCCGACGGCGCACCGCAAAGTGTCGATCCCCCTCATCCTCGGGGAACTCTACGCCGCCGGCGTGCGGAAGGAGGACATCACCCTCCTCTGCTCCAACGGCCTCCACCGGAAAAACACGGATGAGGAAATCCGGGGCGTCCTCGGGGACGCGCTTTTCCGCGAATTCCGGCCGACGGGGCAAATCGTCAACCACGATTCGGAGGATTACGACAACCTCGTCGACCTCGGCCGCACCGAGCGGGGCGACCCGGTCATCATGAACCGCCGCGTGTTCGAGGCGGACGTCCCCGTCCTCATCGGCCACGTGCAGGGCAACCCCTACGGCGGCTACTCCGGCGGGTACAAGCACTCCGCGACCGGCATCACGCACTGGCGCTCCATCGCGAGCCACCACGTGCCCTCGGTCATGCACGGGAGCGACTTCACGCCGGTGAGCGGGAAATCCCTCATGCGCACGAAATTCGACGAGATCAGCCTGCGCATGGAAGAGAAGATGGGGAGGAAGTTCTTCTGCTGCGACGCCGTCCTCGACACGAAATCCCGCCAGATCGCCCTCTTCAGCGGCTACGCGAAGGAGATGATGCCCCTCTCCTGGGAAGTGGCGGACAGGCGCACCTACGTGCGCTGGGCGCGGAGGAAGTACGACGTCATGGTGTTCGGCATGCCGCAGTTCTTCCACTACGGCGAAGGCATGGGGACGAACCCGATCATGCTGATGCAGGCGCTGTCGGCGCAGATCATCCGGCACCGGCGCGTCCTCGGCGACCGCTGCGTCATCCTCTGCTCCTCCCTCTGCAACGGCTACTTCCACGAGGAACTCTGGCCCTACCTTCCCGAAATGTACCGCATGTTCCAGAAGGATCAGATGCAGACGCTCCCCGACCTGAACCGCTACGGCGAGTATTTCGCGACGAACGAGGCGTACATCCGGCAGTACCGCTACGGCAACGCGTTCCACCCGTTTCACGGATTCTCGATGATCAGCAGCGCGCACATCGCGGAAATGCACACGGCGGCCATCTACCTCGTCGGCGCGTACGAGCCCGGCTACGCGCGGGGCATGGGTCTCAAGACCCGCGCCACCTTCGAGGAGGCGCTCGCGGACGCGAAGAGGAAATACGTCGGCGAACGCCCGGCCATCCTCGCCCTGCCCCGCGCGTTCAAGCTCTCCGCCCCCCACCTCGACATGGCGGAGTAGCCGGGGGAAAACCGGCGCGGACTGTTTTTTCTTTCGCCTCGGCGGACGTTTGCCGCATAATGCCGGGTAGGATGCACATCGGGGGCGGGGCGTTCCCGCTCCCGGAAAGCGTTCCCCGATTGCGTCACACGTTCAAGCGCACTCCCCGCCGAAAGGAATCCGCCATGAAACGATTCGCCGCCGTCCTCGCAGCCATGCTCCTTGTCCTCGCCCTCGCGCCCGCCCCCGCCCGCGCCGCAACCACCCTCGTCGTCGCCCACAACCAGACCTCGCAGGAAAACCCCTACCAGTACGGCATGCTCAAATTCAAGGAAGCGCTCGAACGCCTCTCCGTATCGCAGATTATTTGTTTATCATCACATATCGCAATTTTTATCATAGTTTAGTCACCAATAAGCTCATGAACCGGCGGTTCGCGCACGCGTCTTCTCCGACAGCACGATCGCCGCGGCGACGAGCGCGGCCCCGGCGATGAAGCGCGGCGTGATAGCCTCGCCGAGGAACAGCGCGCCGCACAGCGCCCCGAAGACCGCCTCCGTACCCATTATCAGCGTGGCATGAGACGGCTCGGCGTACCCGAGCGCGACGTTCTGGACGAGTATCGCGAAGATGGTGCAGACCACGATCAGGAAGCAAAGCGCCCAAAGGATTTCCCCGCTGAAAAACATCTCCGCCGGCGGCAGCGGGTCGAAAACCGCGCCCATAAGAAACGCCGGGAGCGCCGTAAAGAAGAATTGTATGCAGGAAAACACCAGCGCGTCCATGCCTCCCGTGAGGCAAATCGAGATAAGCGCGAGATTGACGGCAAAAAGCGCCGCGCACGCGAGCGACCATAGGTCCCCTGCGTTTACGGAGACGCCGGGCTGCAATACGAGCAGGCCTATGCCAAAGACGCATACTACGCCCGCCGCGAACACCGTCCATCGCGGGCGCTTTTTTGTGTATATCCACATGCAGAACGGCACGAGCACGACGTACAGCGCCGTGATAAACGCGCTGTTTCCGGCGGTGGTCATCGTCAGGCCGGTCATCTGCGTGATGAAGCCCAGGAATTGCAGCACGCCCGAGAGCGCCGCGATGCGGAACATGCGCGCGCCGCACAGCAGGCGCTTGCCAAGATACAGCGCCAAGAGAAGCGCCGGAAAGATAAAGCGCAGCCCCAGCGTCCAGCTCGGCGCGAGGGTCTCCGTTACGTTTTTCGTTACGACGAACGAGCCGCCCCATATCATGCCGCAGATCAGCAGGCCAATCTCCGCCAGAATCCTTTTTTGGTTCAACGTCAGCTTTTTCATTCGAATAGTATACGGCAAAAGTGAGAATTTGTCTTGCAAGATTTAAAAGCGGCGTAGGAAAAACGGGCTTTAACGCGAATTATATAAGGCATCAGGGAAATCGACGCTTGATGAGTACATTCAAGAAGCATGTGCATTTGCTTGCTACTGGGGAGAGATGATTATGAAAACTGGCAAAAAGGGAAAAAGCATATCCATAACAGCGCCTCGCGCGCGTTTATCAAGGCTGCTGGCGGTTATCCTCGCGCTCGCTTTTATCGCGGGCTTCGGTGAAATCGGCCTAATCGGTTCGTCGCTGGCGGCCGCGCCGCCGCCAGCCGAATCCGCCGCTCAGCCCTCCGGCGACTACTACGGCGGCTACTCCGGCGACTACGTCTGGGAGGTGCGCGGCGGGCGCAGCCGCGTCTACCTGATGGGCTCGATGCACATCGTCATGCCCGAGTACGCCCTCAACCCGTACGTCGTCGAGCTGCTGGCCGGGTGCGACGCGGTGGCGGTGGAATCGGATACGCAAAACCAAGAGATGCTTGACACCGTCTCGGCTATGGTTAGATATCCTAAAGGCGAGAATCTTTACGACCATTTGAGTCCGCGAGGCCGCGCGCATATAGAATGGCTGTGCAAGCAGTACGGCTTAACGCCGCTGCACTTGGCCAACGTTAAGTCATTCGAGGCAACCTCTGCTTTCAGCCAGATGGTTACATCTTCGCTTGGGTTTTCCTTCGAAGGCGTAGACGACCTGATTCAGGCGGAGGCCCAGGCCCTGGGCAAGCCGATCCTGGAGCTGGAGGACGGCGTCGCCCTGTACGAGCGCTTTCTTTCGCTGCCGGATGATACGATCGAGCGCAAGTGCATCCTGACCAGCCGCGGCCCGGAGGAAACCGCCTACTCGCTGATGGCCCTGTACATGTACTATATCTCCGGCCAAGCCGATATAGCGCTGGCGGAAACCGAGTACGACAACGCCGAAGTCATCGGCGGCGACGGTTTGCCCATCGAATTCGAAGAAAAGGACGCCCTGTACGAGCAATATATGTATGCCGACCGCAACAACGCCTGGGCAAAGCGCATCAGTACATGGCTGGAAACGCCGGACCGCGACGTCTTCATCGTGGCGGGGCTGGCGCACTTCGCGGGCGGCGGCAGCGTAGTCGAGCTGCTCGAAGCGCGGGGGTATGAGGTCGAGCGCGTGCAGATGCCTGTGGAAAGCGCGCTGGAGGCGGCGTAAACACGTAAACATATGTAGGGACGCCATATATGGCGTCCGTGACCCCAAATACGGCCCCATATTGTAGGGAACGGTTCTAAACCGTTCCGTGGCCCAGGGTCGCGGGCGGGTTTGGAACCCGCCCCTACAGGATTAGATGATCAATCATCGCACAATTCGCATAACGAAAGGAAAACGACATGCATCTCTCCGAATTCCAAACAGCCCTCCACAACGGCCAGTACGACGCGCTATTCCGCGAGCTCTACGGCGAGCACAACGAGGCGCGAAAGCGCTATGACGGCCTCGCGCGCGCCTTCGCGGAAGCGTTTGGGGCGGAGCGTGACGCCGCCGTCATCTCCACGTCCGGGCGCACGGAGATCGGCGGCAACCATACCGACCATAACGCCGGGTACGTGCTCGCGGCGGCGGTAAGCTTGGACGTTTTGAGCGTCGTCGCGAAGAACGCGGACGGCGTGGTCCGCCTGAAGAGCGAGGGCTTCGCGCCTATAGAGATCAGCCTTGCCGATCTTTCGCCCAGAGCGGAGGAGCGGGGCGAGTCCGCCGCGCTCGTGCGCGGCGTCGCGGCGCGAATGCAAGAATTGGGCTACGCGCTCGGCGGGTTCGACTGCTATATGGTCTCTTCGGTGCCCGGCGGCTCGGGGTTATCCTCCTCGGCGGCGTTCGAGGTGCAGATCGCTTCGGTTTTCAACCATCTATACAACGACGGCCGCCTGCCCGACGTGCAAAACGCGCAGCTCGCGCAATACGCCGAGAACCGCTATTTCGGCAAGCCCTGCGGCCTGATGGATCAAACGGCCTGCGCCGTGGGCGGGCTGCTGCAAATCGACTTTATGGATTCGGGCAGCCCCGTTATCGAGCGCGTCGCGTTCGATTTCGCATCCGCGCGGCACAGCCTGTATATCGTCAATACGCGCGGGAGCCACGCGGACCTGACGCCCGACTACGCCGCGATCGAAAACGAGATGAAGGCCGCCGCAAGGCTTCTCGGGCAGCCGGTATTGCGCCGCGCGTCGAAGGAAGCGCTGTTTGAAAGCATTAAGGCGCTGCGCGAAGCGGGGAACGACAGGGCGGCCCTGCGCGCGTATCACTATTTTAACGACAACGCGCGCGTACTGGCGGAGACGGCCGCGCTCCAAAGCGGCGATTTCGAGCGCTTTAAGCGGCTCGTCGTCGAATCGGGGCAATCCTCCTTCATGTATCTGCAAAACATCTACTCCACCGCGCGCCCGCTGGAACAGGGCCTGTCCGTCGCTCTGATGCTGGCGGAGGATATATTGGCGGGCAGGGGCGCTTGGCGCGTACACGGCGGCGGCTTCGCGGGGACGATCCAGGCCTTCGTGCCGGACGAGCTTACGGGCGAGTTCGAGGCGCGCATGGGCGCGCTATTCGGCGGGGACGCCGTCTACCGCACGATGATCCGGCCCAGGGGGACGCTCTGCGTCGCTAAATGAGCTTGATCATAAACAGCTCCTGCGGCTGCTCCATCGGCGTATTGTCGAAGAACACGCCGCCCCGGTCCATATATCCCAGCTTCCTATAGAAGTGCTGCGCCCGCTCGTCTACCTGCGTCGAGGTCATCACCAGCTTGTAGCCGAGCGCGCGCATTTCGTTTTCCCAATACAACATCGCTTTTTTGCCGAGGCCTTTCCCGCGGTACGCTTCTTTTATAAAAATATGAGTGAGAAACGGCACGGTATCCCAAATCAAATTGTATCGCATCACGCCGGCCGGCATCTCGTCGTCGCTGATAATATAGCCGCGTTTGTCCCGTATTTTCAGCTCGAATTCGCTTTCGGGAAGCGCTTGATCCAGCGTATACCAAAATGACTTGTCTGATTTGGCAGCACTTCTTATAAAAAACATGATCGCTCCATCGGGTTTTTTATCAGTATGCCATTCGCGAAGGAAGCGCGCAAGGGCAAATTCGCCGTTTGCGCGGCGTACGGCGAAAAAGGTGATATGCAAGGGACATGTTCTATGATATTATTATAAAATGAATCAAAAGTTAGGGGGTATCCTTATGAAGAAAATCTGTCTCGTACTGTTGGTCCTCGTTTTCACGCTCGCGATATTCGCCGGCTGCGCCGCGCCCGCGCCCGCTCCGGCAGCGCCCGCCGCGCCCGCGGAACCCGCGGCGCCCGCCGCGCCAGCGTCAACCTCGCGCCTGCTCATGGTAACGGGCGGCACCAGCGGCACTTATTACTCCTACGGCGGCGTATTGGCCACGATCCTTACGGAAAACGTCCCGGGCCTCGAAATCACCGCCAACACCTCCGGCGCGTCCGCCGCGAACGCACGCTCACTGAAAAATAAGGAAGCCGAGCTGACGATCATCCAGAACGACGTGCTTGACTACGCCTATAACGGCATCGAGATGCTCGCGGGCGACGGCGCGATGCCGACGCTGCGCACGATCGCGACGCTCTATCCCGAGGTCATCCAGGTCGTGGCGACGACGAGCTCCGGCATCAAATCGATCGCCGATCTGGCGGGCAAGCGCGTATGCGTCGGCGACGCCGGCTCCGGCACGGAAGCGAACGCGCGCCAAGTGCTCGAAGCTTACGGCCTGAGCCTTGAGGACCTGGGCGAGGTGCATAATTTGAGCTTTGCCGACTCGGCGACCGCCATGCAAAACGGCAATATCGACGCCTCCTTCACGACCGCCGGCGTCCCGAATCCCGCCATCAGCGAGCTGAAGGCATCGACGGACATCATACTTATTCCGATCAACGGCGCGGAAGCGGATAAGCTCATCGCAAGCTATCCCTTCTATTCCGAATACACGATCACCGACGCGGACTACGAAGGCATCGCGGGCTGCGAAACTGTCGCCATCCTCGCGACGCTCGCCTGCACCGAGGATCTGAGCGAGGATCTCGGCTACCAGATCACCAAAGCCCTGTTCGAAAACAAGGACGCGATTACCGCGGCGCACGCCAAGGGCGAGCTGCTCTCCACCGAAAGCGCCGTTCAGGGCGTCAGCATTCCGTTCCATCCCGGCGCGGAAAAATACTTCAAGGAAGTCGGCGCTATTTCCTAAGTAATGCCGAAGCGCAAGCGCCGTTTAATCGTACTCAGCGCGGCGGCGCTTGCCGCCGCGCTGTTCCTCCTTTGGCCCGGCGAATGCCTGACGGCCAAATGCGAGGGAAGGCGGCTATTCGCGTGGCCTATCCGTGCGGGGGAAGAGTTTGAGATTACGTTTATGCACTCGCTCAATCTCTCCCCCATCACGGACGTTATCGAATTCACGGGCCGCGATTTAAGCGTCGTCAAGAGCGTATTCAAGGCGTTCGGCGCGGGGGTTCCCGTTCCGGCGGACGGTATCGGTACGGAAATCATCAGCGTCGATGGGCATTACGAGCTCGTCGGCATCGATCAGCGTATGCAAAGCGTCACGATCCTCACCCAAACCGTCCCCAACCACCATATCGCATTCCGCGGGCGCGAAGCGTCCTTGCTATCGCTCGCGGGCCCGGGCAAATCGGTGACCATCGCTGTAGAGCGGATACCATTGATTTTTCGATTGCTATTATAATGCATTTATTTGTTACACAGAATAACGGAGGTCCGTATGCCGCTGTTCAAGAAAAAAGAGAAAACATCCTTTGAAAATCTGGTGCTAGACGTCGATACGACCGGCATGACGGAGGATCAAATCGCCGCGCTGCAAGCGCAGGCGGTGCTCGACAAGTACGACAAGGAGTCCTCCTATCGTACCAAGCTGCCGGAGAAGCTGAAATTCATCGTCGGCATCATCCTTATCGCGTTCGCGGTATTCCAAATTTATACGAGCATCTTCACGATTCAGGAGCGTATGCTCCGGCCCATACATCTCGGCTTCGCGATGATGCTGGTCTATCTGCTCTACCCCGCCTCCAAAAAGCTCCGGCGCGACAGGATCCCCTGGTACGACTGGGTGCTCGCCGCCGCCTCCGTGGGAGCGACGGCCTATATCCCCGTCAACCTCAACTATCTGGTCACGAACGTCGGCAATTACGGCACGACGGAGATCGTCGTCGGCGTCATCGGCATCCTGCTGCTCATGGAGGCCTGCCGCCGCGTCGTCGGCCTGCCGATTCTGATCGTCGTGAGCTGCTTTTTGGCGTACGCGCTGTTCGGGCAGTATATCGCCGGAACGTTCGGGCACAGGGGCTACTCGATGCGCCAGGTCATCACGCACATGTACTACACGCTTGAGGGCGTTTTCGGCACGCCGATAGGCGTCTCCGCGACGTTCATCTGCCTGTTCATCCTCTTCGGCGCGTTCTTGGAGCAGACGGGCGTCGGCAAGTTCTTCATCGACCTCGCGAACGCCATCGCCGGAAAGCGCATCGGCGGCCCCGCGAAGGTGGCCGTCATCTCCTCGGCCTTCTTCGGTACGGTCTCCGGCTCGTCGGTCGCGAATACCGTGGGCACAGGCTCGTTTACTATCCCCGCGATGAAAAAGCTCGGCTACAGGCCGGAATTCGCGGGCGCGGTGGAAGCGGCGGCCTCGACGGGCGGGCAGCTCATGCCGCCGGTCATGGGCGCGGCGGCGTTCCTGATGGCCGAGAGCACGGGCTTCCCCTACAGCCGGATCATCATCTCCGCAATCATACCCGCCGTCCTGTATTTTACGGGCATACTCATCAGCGTCCATCACGAGGCGCGCAAGCTCGGCCTAAAGGGTATTAAAGAGGGCGACGTTCAAAAGATCGGGCCGCTCATGCGCGAGCGCGGGCACCTTTTAGTGCCGCTGGCGTTCATGATCTACATGCTCACGGCGCTCTCCACGCCCGCCTACGCCGCGCTGGGCGCAATCCTCGCGTCGCTGATGGTGTACAGCGTACAGTGGTGGGCGCTGATACCCGTCGGCGTCATGGTCATATGCAAAGAGCTGTTCATCACGATGCACTTCACCACCTACGCGCTCATCGCGATCGGCATATGGCTCATCATCTGCGCCTTCCGCCGCAAGCTCGGCTTTCATCCGAAGGAGATTCTGGACGCGCTGCGCAACGGCTCGCGCGGCGTGCTGGCCGTCGCGATAGCGTGCGGCATGGCGGGGATGATCGTCGGCGTCGTAACCTTGACGGGGCTGGGGCTGAAATTCGCGACGGGGCTGGAGAACCTCGCGGGCGGCAACCTGTACCTCTTGCTGTTCTTCACAATGCTCGCTTCGCTGATACTCGGCATGGGCGTGCCGACGACGGCCAACTATCTGATAACGTCCACGATCTGCGCCCCCGCGCTGATCATGCTGCTCATGAATTTCAACGGCCTCACCGAGGCGACGCAGGCGCTTATCATGGGCTCGCACCTGTTCGTATTCTACTTCGGGATCATCGCGGATATAACGCCGCCGGTCGCTTTGGCGGCGATGGCGGGCTCCGCCATCGCGAAGGGCGAGCCGTTTAAGACGGGCGTAACCGCCTCGCGCATCGCGATAGGCGCGTTCATCGTGCCATATATCTTCGTGCTGAATCCGGCGATGCTCATGATCGACACCAGCCCGCTAATCGTCATACAGAGCCTCCTGACGGCGCTCCTGGGCATGTACGCGCTCTCGGGCGGGCTTGCGGGCTTCGTGCAGGATAAGTGCGCGTGGTACGAGCGTATACTGCTGATCTCGGCCGGCCTCGCCATGATCGTGCCCGAGATAATTTCCGATGTCATCGGCGTCGCCGTGCTCGCGTTAGTCATCGTCATACAGAAGACGCGCGCGAACAGGCGCGGGGCCGCGGCGGCGCGATAAGCTGAGCAAAGCAAACACAAATCTTCAATGCACAAAGGGGCTGTCGCATCAGTAAAGGCGACGGCCCTCTTTCAAAAACCCGTATCGCACGAAAAAACCATCGATAAGCGACGAAAGCCGATATTTTTCCGCGTTGAGTACCGCTCGAATATTCTTTTCCGCTGCTCATACCTGCTCGAAAAATGCCACTTCTTACTTACTCCCGCATACAATAAACCAAACGTACCCCAGGAGGAAGCCATTGGACCTGCTCAAACTCAACCACCGCGGCCCGTCGGTGCAACTCTTACAGCGCGCGCTCAACCGCACGGGGATGTTTTCGAACGCCGAGGACGGCATATTCGGCCCGAAGACGCAAAGAGCCATTCAAGCGTTCCAGCGCGAGGTCGGGCTGACAGCCGACGGTATCGCCGGAAAGCGCACATGGGCGGCGCTGAAACCCCTTACCGACCGCACGCGGCGCTACAGGCTCAAAAGCGGCGATACGCCCGCGTCCGTCGCGGCGCAAAACGGGCTGACGGCGGCGGAGCTGCTTGCGGCGAACCCAAACAGCGCCTTCTTTGCGGGCGAAACGATTGTAATACCGGCGGCGGGTTCCGCTATTACGGCGGACATAGACTACTGCTACAGCGTCATGATCGCGGACATCTCGGCGCTGAGGGCGCGCTATCCGCGCCTCGGTCAGGGGACGATAGGAAAAAGCGCCCTGAAACGGGACATTCCGGCGCTGCGCTTCGGCATGGGACCCAAGCGCCTGCTCTTCAACGCCGCGCACCACGCCAACGAATACATAACCGCGCCTGTTCTGACGCGCTTTATCGAGGAGCTGTGCTCCGCCGCTGTAAACGGCCGCGAGTTCTACGGCTTAAACGCGCGCGGCGTATACGGCGCGGTTTCGCTCTACGTTGTGCCGATGGTCAATCCCGACGGCGTCGATCTCGTGACGGGCGCGCTCCAAAGGGACTCGGAGGCGTACTGGCGCGCGGAGGCGATGCGGGGCGACGCGCCTTTTCCGTCGGGCTGGAAGGCGAACATACGGGGCGTGGACTTGAACAACAACTATCCTGCATTATTTCAGGAGGGCTATGACGCAAAGACGGAGCTGGGCATAAACTTCCCGGGCCCGCGCGATTACACGGGCCCGAACGCCCTCAGCGAGCCGGAATCCTACGCTATGACGCGGCTGACGCGGGAGCTTTCGCCGAGGCTTACGGTTTCGCTGCATACGCAGGGGCGCGAAATCTACTATCGTTTCAACGGCAGAACGCCGCCGCGCGCGCTACGAATCGGGCGGGCGATGGCTGCGGCCGCGGAGGGTGCCGTGTATACGCTCGCCGATCCGCCGGGGCCGAGCTACGGCGGCTATAAGGATTGGTTCATTCAGGATTTTAACAGGCCGGGCTATACGCTGGAGCTCGGCTTTGGGCAAAATCCGCTGCCGATGAGCGATTTCGCGCAAGTTTATGAGGAGAGCGCGCCGATGCTGGCGGCGGGTATTAACACCTAAGGAAAAGCAGCCTTGTGAAAAACCGAAATAAATGCTATATTTACGGTATCAGCGAGGTGATGGGATGAAGGCGATATCGTTGTTTTGTGGAGCCGGGGGCATGGATGTCGGCTTTGAAACTGCTGGCATAGAGGTCTTGTGGGCAAATGAATTTGACGGCGACGCTGCAAAGACGTATATAAGCAATCATCCTAAAACGCATGTTGAGCAAGCAGATATCAGAGTCGCAAAAAAGATGTTAAGAAGCGTTTCAGAACATCAGATCGATTTGGTTTTTGGCGGACCGCCTTGTCAAGGGTTTTCCGTCGCGGGTAAAATGGATCCTGAGGATGTACGAAATACAATGATCTGGGAGTTCTTTGATGCGATCGATATCGTCGCCCCTGAATATTTCGTCATGGAAAACGTCAAAGCGCTGGGAGAGTTGGCCCGATGGAAAGAGGTGCGCGATAAAATAATTCAGCGCTCCAAAGAGCTTGGATACAATTGTTTTTATCGAACACTCAATGCTGCGGATTTTGGCGTTCCACAAAAAAGAGAGCGTGTATTTTTTATAGGAACAAAAGCTAGAGCCGATCGAAAATCTATTGAAAAGGATTTTGATTTGCTTATCGAAAAAAGACATAAACCTAGGCAGGCATTGCGTGATTGCCTCCTAGCCGTAGGTGTGGCGGGAACCCAAGAAAATCCCCTTTCCTGTACGGCAAAAATCACGCTTGCCATAAAGCCGGTTGTGAGAAAATCACCATATGCAGGAATGCTGTTTAATGGAATGGGGAGGCCGCTGGATTTTAATAGCCAGGCCAATACGTTGCCCGCGTCTATGGGCGGAAATAAAACGCCGATTGTTGACGAGCGGCTTCTGCGCGATCCCGAAGCGGAGAATTGGATTGAAAACCATCATAAAAAACTGTTGACTGGCGGTCTTGATAGCAGCAAAGAAATCGTACCTGCCTTTTTGCGGCGTCTAACGCTTAAAGAAGCTGCTGCTATACAAACATTTCCGTCCGATTATATTTTTTGCGGAGAGAAATCCTCTGTTTACCGTCAAATTGGGAATGCGGTTCCCTGCAACTTGGCCTTTAGCGTTGCAGGAGCAATATTTGAGATCGGAAAGGGATATTCGAAATGATCCGGCTAGACGAAATAATCAAGCCGGATCATCTTGATTAATAACCAATTACAGCTTGAATGGAGTCGTTCCAAGCTGTTTTAATTGTTGCAGGAACATCATCTCTTTTGAGGAGCGTATGCATTTTGTTGGTAAAGGCAACGCGCGTATCGCTGTTGCCTGCGATAAAGACGGAAAGGATTAGATTGCTTAATTTCATAAAATTGATATCATATCCCTGCGCAAAATAAGTTTTGGCCGCATTATATGCGCCATCTTCGGGTACTGCCGCCGTATAAACAAACAAGTAGTCCCTCGCATCATGTATGGAGATTTTTGTATTGAAGGTCGTGGTTACGCGTGTTTGCCCTATTGTGCGCTCCGTTACTTCGATTGCTTTAAAAATATGGCCATCTTTAAAAATTGTGACATCACCGGGAGCGCCGGTGGCGCCATCGGCAGCATTGATTCCCTGATAGCGAATCTCCCAGCCGCACGAATATTGTTCATCTATCGTTTGAAAGAGAGCAACGGTCGCTAATAACGGGATTAACCCTCCGCTTTGATTGCGTAAAAGTATGTTCAGGAAGGAACTATATTGTTCAACACTCATGCGAACAATACTGGCCAATTGGATATCGGTTTTTTCCCGCAGGATGATGAAGCGTTTGAGCAGGCCCAAAAGAAATGCCTCAGCGCGCTCTCTTGTGTTAGAATTCTCGATTATTTCCATGAGAGATAGCATTGCGTCATAGCCACGCTGATCCCGCAAGCCTGAGCGAGTCGTAATGTCAAGCCTGACATTGCGGCGGAAAGTTGCGAGATATGGTCCCTTAGAGCAAGGAATTTGCCGAGACATCAAGAACGGATTGACTACTTGCTCGTCCAGTGTCCTTCCGTTAAACGCGTTTGCCCCTTGTTTCACATAGGGAAGGCGAATGTTTATATCAGGATACAATAAGCGTACGAGAGCGCAGCCGAGCAGTACCTCGCGATACGATTGTGTTTTGGACTCAAAGACGATATTGAATTCGTAATCATAGATGTTTAGAATTTCTTCAGCCAATGGCGATAACTGTGTGAATGCACGCAGGAAGGCGTCATCTAAAGCGTTTCGTGCGCTAAGATAATGAATAGGTGTCATTTTTGAGTCCTTTCAGAAGTTTCATAGTTTCTCTTCGGGATTTTTGGTAAGAAACAGCTCGTGGGGTTCCACATCCAAAGCTACCGCAAGCGTTTCGATTATGTCCAATGTGATGTTACGCCTGCAATTCTCGATATCGCTAATGAACGAACGATTGTTAAGCGCACAGTCTTTTTTGACTTCAGCGCATTTATCCGCTAAATCTTCCTGCGTAAGTGACAATATCATTCGATAGCGCCTTAGATTATTGGCTATGATTTTCCTTATATTGATATGATCACCTCCATATGCGATATACAGAGCATATACCCAATCACCAAACGGGGCCAACCCTTATAAGTAACAATGCATCTTATAAGAGTTGGCGTCGAAAATAATGTGGCTTTGACACCCGCGTTCCCCCGCGTGTATAATCATATGCAAATACACGCTGCGGGGGATGGATATATCATGACCGAAGCCCAAACGCTGTGCTTGGAATTCTCAATCGCGCCCTGGCAGGCCGAAAATTTGATAGAATTGCTGGACGAGGGCAATACGCTCCCGTTTATCGCCCGTTACCGCAAGGAGCGGCACGGCTCGCTGGACGATCAGGAGCTGCGGCGTATCTCGGAGCGGCTCGCGTACGTGCGCGCGCTGAATAAGCGCCGCGAGGATATCCGCGCCTCGCTCGCGGAGCAGTGCGTTTTAACTGACGCGCTCGGCGCAAAGCTCGACGCCGCGAAGACGCAGGCCGAGCTGGAGGATATCTACCGCCCGTACAAGCCCAAGCGCAAGACCCGCGCCAGCGTCGCGAAGGAAAAGGGTCTTGAGCCGCTGGCGGCCATATTGCTGCTGCAAAATAAAAAAGCGGGGACGCTAGAGGATCTGGCGTGGCCGTATGTGGACGAGGACAAGGGCGTAAATACGCCCGAAGAGGCGGTATCCGGCGCGAAGGACATTCTTGCCGAGCAATTCAGCGACGACGCGGATATCCGCAAGCGTCTGCGCGCCGTGTTCTGGGAGCGCGGGAAGTTAGCATCGCGCGGCGGCCCGGACGACTCGATCTACCGGCTCTACTACGACTACGCCGAGCCGCTGCGCTCCGTCGCGGGGCATCGGATACTCGCCGTCAACAGGGGCGAGGCCGAGGGCTTTTTGAAGGTCAAGGTGGAGCTGGACGAGCGCGACGCGCTGGATATACTATACGCGGCGTTCGTGCGCCCGGGCAGCGTTACGAGCGAAGCCGTGCGCGAAGCGGCGGAGGACGCCTACGCGCGACTGATCTTCCCGTCGCTGGAGCGCGAGGTGCGCTCGGGCCTCTCGGAGCGGGCGCAGGATGCGTCCATACGCGTATTCGCCGAAAATCTGCGCAACCTGCTGATGCAGCCGCCCGTGAAGGGCAAGACGGTGCTCGCGCTCGATCCGGGCATCCGTACGGGCTGCAAGGCGGCGGTCGTGGACGGGGCGTCGCGGGTGCTGGACACGGCGGTTATATATCCGCTGCCGGAGCAGGGCAAGGTGGAGCAGGCGCGCGCGCGCGTGCTCGACATGATTAAGAAATATAACATCACGGTCGTCGCCGTCGGCAACGGCACGGCGGGGCGCGAGACGGAGCGCTTCGTCGCCGAGACGCTGAAGAAGGCGGCGGGGGCGGAGAAGATCGGCTATACGATCGTAAACGAGGCGGGCGCGTCGGTCTACTCGGCCTCGAAGCTGGCGGCGGAGGAATTCCCCGCGATGGACGTTTCGCTGCGCAGCGCGGTTTCGCTCGCGCGCAGGCTCCAGGATCCTCTCGCGGAGCTGGTGAAGATCGATCCGAAGGCGATAGGCGTCGGGCAGTACCAGCACGACATGAAGGAAGCCCAGCTCGACGAGGCGCTCGGCGGCGTGGTCGAGGACTGCGTGAACGCCGTGGGCGTGGACGTGAACACGGCCTCAGCGCCGCTGCTCTCGTACGTCGCGGGCATCGGCCCGGTATTGGCGAAGAATATTGTGGCATACAGGGAGAAGAGCGGCCCGTTCGGGAGCCGCGCGGAGCTGAAGCTGGTCAATAAGCTCGGGCCGAAGGCGTTCGAGCAGTGCGCGGGCTTTTTGCGCGTGCCCGAGAGCAAGAATCCGCTGGACCGCAGCGCCGTGCATCCCGAATCCTACGGCGTGACCGAGGCGCTGCTGCGCAAATTGGGCTATAAATCGGCGGGCAATATCGAAGGCATCCGCGAGAAGGCGGAGGCGTATCCCGAGGAAAGGCTCGCGGGCGAGCTGGGCATCGGCCTGCCGACGCTGAGGGATATCCTATCGGAGCTGCTGAAGCCCGGGCGCGACCCGCGCGGCGACCTGCCGCCCGTCGTACTGCGCACGGACGTCGTGAGCATGGACGACCTTACCCCCGGCATGGAGGTGCGGGGCACAGTGCGCAACGTGGTGGACTTCGGCGCGTTCGTGGATATCGGCGTACACCGGGACGGGCTGATACACATTTCGCGGCTCAGCAGGCGGCGCGTCTCGCACCCCGGCGAGGTGCTGAAGGTAGGGGAAAATATAACGTGCTATGTGGTCGAGGTGAACAAGGCGCGCAATCAGATTGCGCTGTCGCTGCTGCCGGTGGAGTGAGGGCGGGGTTTATTCTCGGTGAGGAGCGGGTAAATTTGCTCGTCTTGCATAGCAGGAAATTAAAATAAGCGGAAATTGTTCGATCTTCGTTCGTGCGATCGATATGCAAGACTACAAGATTAGTTTAAGAAAATTAAGTTGTTCCGCATAACACTTGCTATTTTATCAATTGTATGATAGATTAGTTTGTATAAAAGTGCTAAAGGGGCGATATCGGTGAATAATCAATTGTTTCAATCTCCGAACGAGTTATTAGCAAGTATTAGTCCACATGCAAAAGGGTTTATTATACAAATAATGCTAGATGCAGCTACAACAGCGCATAGCTACTTCATAAATAAAAGAATGCCTATCGTGCATCCCGATTTTTCTAAGTCTATCGACTCGCGAAATCTGAATGCATCTCTCAACAGCGCGTTTCATTCAGATTATTTGCCCACGATCAGGCCATTTGATGTATCTGTAGAAAAATTAAATTCTTTTGGTCAGTGCTGCTCGCGCATCGAGTTTGATGATATTATCATGCATATAGGGAAAATTGGTTCTACGGCATCTTTGCCACCAACGGCAAAATATAAGCAAAGACGTGCATCTTATAATGTATTTGCCTCTGATCTTGATGGGGCTCAAGCTTGCATGTTTCCACAGAAATACTACGTAGTAATTGGATACAGGCTAAATCAACAGTATGAGTTAGCAGGTGTCGATTTGATTGTACCGAACCGTTACTATTCAAGCTGTTTATTATCGGAAGACCTGCTACAATATAAAGATATGCGCCTCGAAGCACTTACCAAGCAACCCGAAAAAACCGCAAGCACTACTATGCGTAAAGACAAAAAAATCAGGAGGGATCAGGAAGATGCAGACGCTTGAGCAGAAATATATCCCAGGCCGCATTCGTAAGGCACGAAAAATGGCGGGATATTCTATGCAAGACCTGGCGACATTGCTAGATATTTCGCCTCAAGCCGTGTCGCAGTTTGAAGTTGGCCGATCGCTTCCTGGCGATGCCACAATAAGAAAAATGACCGATATACTCAATTTTCCGTTTAGCTATTTTTCCAAACCTATGCCCGAGCAGTCAACCCAAAGCGCAGTGCTTTTTCGCGCAAATAAGAATATAACTAAGAAGCAGCTAAACGCTCTAGAAGAACGAGGCGAATTAACTTTTGAAATATTTGATTACCTTGCGGGTTATGTTGAATTCCCAAAGGTGAGATTTCCAGATATAGTACGTCCTAGCGGTGATGACATTCTGTCCGTAGATGAAATCGATGATATTACTTATGAGTTGCGGCAGTTTTGGGGTATACCTGATGGGCCTATTGAATATCTCAGCGACATTTTACACTCGAACGGGGTTCTTATCTCTCGAATAACGTTTCAAAATAGAAAGATTGATGCATTTTCAAGGTGGAGAAATGCTCGCCCTTTCATATTTTTAAGTAGCAACAAGTCCTCAATGAGAACTCGTTTTGATCTTGCGCACGAACTAGGCCATCTAATTTTACATTCCGACCTGACGCCCGAAGACTTAAACTATAATCGAAGGCTCGATGATATTGAAAAGGAGGCCAACCGCTTCGCAGCCTCCCTACTGCTACAAAGCACATTGTTTTTTCAGGAAGTATTGTCAGGCTCAATAGATCGTTTGCTTATGTTAAAAAAGAAATGGCTGACTTCGGTTTCTTGTATGATTTATACCATCGCTGACTATGGATATCTTTCCGCACGTCAAGTCGATAATTTAAAAGATCAAATGCGATTACGCAATATGTGGCGAAAAGAGCCATATGATGAAATTGCAGCATATGACAAACCGTATATCTTTGAACGGGCCTTTGAGACCCTTATCAAGGAGGGCGGTGTTCCCAAGCGCGAAATACTCGATTCGGTGGCTTGTTCACCCGAAATCATGGAGTCGTTTTTTGATCTTCCCGAAGGTTACTTTGCTTATACGCCTCCCACTCCTCGTTTGATGCTACTGAAGCAATGATAACCTGCCCTATCCATCAAGGCGCGCAATCAGATTGCGCTGTCGCTGCTGCCTATTTCTTAATTCTCGCGCTAAACCGGCGCGCCGCATTTTGGACAGAAAGAGCCCAATCCGTCGAGGGGCTTGCCGCACTTCGGGCAGAACGCTTTCGGCTCGGCGGAGGCATCCTTTGCCGGAGGCGGCGCTTGCGGCTCGGGTTGCTGGGGAGGCTGGTACTGCAGAGGCTGTGGAAACGGCGGCGCTTGCCGGTTGAGCCCGTCTTGCGCGCGCATGTATGCGGCTTCCTCCTGCGCGCGCCGCGCTTCGGCGCGTTCGCGCATCTCCTGCTGCCTGGCCCGAATCTGGCTGCCCAAGCCGGCAAAGACTTGCTCCGCGCTTACGCCGTCGTCCCTCTCCCTGCCAAGCAGCATATCTGTGATGAGGTTCAGGTTCGTGTGGATCGAAAAAGTAACCGTGATTAGCTCGAATAGCCCGCGCAGAATAATATTCGCGAAGACCATTGAGAGCAGCCCCCCGAAGAAGCTGCTGCTGAACATTTCGACCAGATAACACAGGTTCATGACGCAAGCGATGAGAAGGTAGAGGAGCTTATTGAACCAGGGCGACCACATCTTCTTGTAGTTCAGGAAATCGTGCAGCAGCAAGAGGCGCGGCCTGTGCAGAAACAGAGGCCTCTTCTTCGCGCGGGCAAACATGCAGTAGATGACGATTGCTCCGGCTATACCGAGGATAACCGCGATGACATACGCGACGACCGCTTCGCCTATGCCGCCGAGTCCGCCTCCGAACATGCCGCCGCCAAACATGTCGTTTCCGCCCATACCCATAATGTCCATGATATCCATTGAACCTAACCTCCTAATTCAAGTTGAGTTGTACGCAATGCTTTAGCCTCGCTGTTTTAACTTGCGGGCCAATTGCCTCAGAAAACGTTGAATTGACTTAGCCCGAATATGATTGCTCCCATTAAAGCGGCAAGCGATGAGGCGAGCGCGACATATTGCCAGGTACGCTTCGGGATAGCATAAGGGCGCGGCGGAGCGTCCGTAACGGGCGTGTATATATCCGCGTTCGGCATCGGCGGCGGCGCGGGGGCAGCGGCATTCTCCGTCAGCTGCTTGCCGCAATATTTACAGAAAACAGAACCCTCGTCGAGCGGCTTTCCGCAGTATTTACAAAACATGGCTTTCGCTCCTATTCATCCGAATCTATCTCTTCGGCTTCCGCCGGCGGCGCGGTCTATAAACGGCTCCCTCTCAGTTTAAATCGTCGGCCCAATCAAATCGCGGCCTGGCGGCGGTAAATTCAAGGCCTCGATAGTCGCCTGCGTACGAGCGCATGAACCCGCTTCCATCGTCGAGAAAGGTTAAAACATATTCCTCGTCGTAAGGAGCGGGGCTCTGGAGAATTCCGCCATCCGCGCCGCGTATGGTTCCCTTCAAGCGTAAAACATCCCCGGAAAGCGTATAAGTCCCTTCGATTACCGACTCATACGAATAGCCGTCTTCGTTAGCATAATAGACGTATACAACCTCAAGGTAAGTGCCGTTTTCGTAGAATATGAGATCGGCATATATGCCGAAGCCGCTGTCTACCTCGCCGACTTTAGCGCGCCAGGACGTTCCGCCGAGGCCGGTGCTTTTCGGCGCGGACGTACGTGGCGCGGGCGTTGGCGTTGGCGCGGCGGTGGGGCGCGAAATCTCCGGCGCGGCTACGATGACGATAGGGACGTACAGCTGGAATATAAGGTAGTTTTCGCCGTCGTATTGCACCAGAGCCGTGATAAAATCCGCGCTGGGCAGCTCCAGCATGATGCGCGAGGCATTGAATGTATATCGGCCGTTTCCCATGTACAATTCGCGTATTATGCTTTCATCGAACGCATCTACCGTGATGAATTCTGCATCAGCCCCGTGCCACGACCTTCCTGTTACCCCAGTGAAGCGTTCGTTCTCGTCGAAATATCGCTCGGCGGCCTTAAATACCCGGATTGCTTCATCCGGCGTCAGCCCGTTTAGAGGATACCGAACCTGATATCGTATATAGCTCGGTGAATAGATGAATAACTCCTTATAGGAGAGCGCCGGTTCTTCGGCGGACAGCGGCAATTCCAGCGTCATTACGCCTTCGGGTTCGAGCCCGCGCCTTTTGGCGCTTTCCAATTCCGCGGCGTCGGGCGTCAATCCGCGGCTAATCATATCGTAGAAAGAGGCGTATTTCGCCTCGTAAAATATACCCTCGGCTCTCGGGAAGCTTTCGGTGATCGCGTCGATTAATATTTTAGACGGTTCGGGCGTTGGAGCGGGCGTCGCTTCGGGCGTCGCGCTGGGCGCGTTTGTAGCAAGAACGTCCGCTTCCGCGCTTCGTGTGGGCTGCGGCGAGGCTATATCCACATCCGCATCGCCTCTGCACCGCTTGCGTCTTCGACTGCGGCGTCCATTATCGCCACAAGAGCGTCCTCCCACGGAGGGGAAATCCTTCCGTCCTTTACGAACAGCGCGAATAATGATCCCCCGGCAAAGCCGGGGGTATTTCATATGCGGGCTAAGCCCTATGATACTGGCAGCGCCTTAAGGCGCTAAAAACGACCGCCAGCCG
>QMCE01000423.1_pt1 | contig 21619 bp, 20 predicted proteins | sample 1821851 | NCBI WGS metagenome assembly QMCE01 (sample SAMN09453174, study PRJNA476694) | Termite gut metagenome, whole genome shotgun sequencing project. | isolation source: worker | host: Odontotermes sp. | place: South Africa:Pretoria | collected 2016-01-28 | reverse complement strand
TTCACGTTCGACGACATGAACGCGGCTGCCGCTGAGTCGTCGGCCGGCGCCAACGGAGTGGTGATGCTGCCGCACTTCGAGGGAAGCGCCGCGCCTCACTGGAACAGTCTGGCCAAGGGCTTGTTCTTCAACCTGTCGGTCGGGACGAAGCGTGGTGACATGTGCCGGGCGATCCTCGAAGGCATCGCGCTGGAGATCACGAACAACCTCACGCTGATGGAAGAAGTGACTGGTCCGATTTCGACGCTGTCGGTGGCTGGTGGCATGTCTCGTTCCGACCTGTTCAATCAGATCCAGGCCGACGCGTTCGGGCGGACGGTGACTCGTTACGGCAACGCCGAGGCCAGCTCGCTGGGCGCTTTGATGTCGACGTTGGTGACGCTGGGAGTCGCGTCGTCCTATGACGAAGCCTTCGCGCGTGTCGCCTCGCGGGACAGCACAACCTATGTGCCAGGCGAACGTGCGCACGCCACCTATGTCGACGTCGGCGGCCGGCTCGATGGGCTTTATGACGCACTGGCCGCCGGTGGAGTGTATGAGCGTTTTTCGGCGGCGCTATGACGGCGGCACCAGTTCGTGGCCGAAGTCAATCACACCACTGATGAGACCTCTGTGACCGTCGCTATTGCGACATCGCAGGCATGCAATACGGCGCGCCTCGGCGGGCCGATCAGACAACAAAGGAAGGACAACTCATGACACATGCGGTCAAAGCGGTGTTGCTCGGAGACGCCATGATTCCAGTGGCAGGTTTCAAGGCGGCGTGGGAGAAATATCTCGCCGATTTTGGCGACAATCTCGTCGTGGGGGACTGGGAGCCCGATTGGGGCAAGCTTCAATATCGTCGCCTCGAAGTCGAAAAGAATGGCCCTGAGATCGAGACTGTGCCGGACCAGATCGTTCAGTCGGGGGCCGACGCCGAGCTGCTCGCTGGGCTCTTTGTGCCCGTGTCCAGCAAGGTGATGGAGGCGATGCCGAATCTGCGTGTCATCGGCGTGGCTCGGGCGGGAGTCGAAAATGTGAACGTTGACGAAGCCACCAAGCGTGGCGTCGCCGTCGTGCACGTAGAGGGGCGCAACGCGCAGGCTGTGTCCGACTTCGCGGTCGGCATGATGCTGGCTGAGGCGCGCAACATCGCCCGGGCCCATCACGCGATCATGCAGGGGGACTGGCGAAAAGTCTTCTCGAACTCCGATGCCGTTCCCGAACTGACTGGGCGAACGCTCGGACTCATCGGTTTTGGCTACATCGGCCACCTGGTGGCGAAGAAGGTGGCCGGTTGGGACATGGACGTGTTGGTGTACGACCCGTTCGTTCCTGCCGAGCAACTGGCGGAGGCCGGCGTGACGCCCGTCGATCTCGACAGCCTGCTCGAACGGTCCGATTTCGTCTCGCTGCACGCCCGCCTGAACGACAGCAATCATGGGCTGCTGTCCGCCGAACGGCTGGCCAAGATGAAGCCGTCCGCCTACCTTGTCAACACCAGCCGGGCTGGGCTGATTGATTATGACGCGCTCGCCGACGTGTTGGCCGCCAAGAAGATAGCGGGCGCCGCTCTCGACGTGTTCCCGACGGAACCGATTCCCGCAGGTAGCGCGCTGCTGAGTCTTGACAACGTCACGCTGACCTCGCACCTCGCCGGCACAACAGCCGATGCCCTGGCCAACTCGCCCTACCTGTTGCTGGCCGACGTCGCCGAACTGCTGCGAGGCGGCGAACCGCGCTTCCTCGTCAACAAGAGCGTCCTCGCTGACTCGGGGTTCGCCTCCTGGCTGACCGGCCTTCAGGACTGAGGGGGACGACACATGCTGACATCACTGGCACCGATCCTGGCGCGGACGGGGCAGAGGCCGTTTGCGCCAGGGCACACGTCAGCGGCGATCGGTTCGTTCAATGTCTACAGCTACGAGACGATCCGCGGAGTGCTCGAAGCTGGCGCCGACAAGTCTGCGCCAGTGATTGTCGCCTTCGGCGAACGCTATCTCGACACCATGGATTGTCAAACTGTGTCGGCCATTGCGCGGGCGGTCTCAACGAATGTGGATGTCGAATACGCGCTGCACCTCGACCACTGCAAGTCGCTCGACCACTGCTATCAGGCGATGGCCGCCGGTTTCACCTCCATCATGTACGACGGCTCGGTTCTGCCGTTCGAGGAGAACGTCGCCAACACGACGGCCGTGTGCGCCGTCGCTCACGCCTTGGGGATCGGCGTCGAAGCGGAGTTGGGATCGCTCGCGGCGGGCCTCCATTCGCAGGAGGCCGAAGAGAACGCGTCTCACGTCTACACCGATCCCGGTCAGGCGCACGACTTCGTCGAGCGCACGGGGGTGGACGCCTTGGCGGTCTCCATTGGCACGGTCCATGGCGCCTACAAGGGAGAGCCGAACATCCGGTTGGATGTGTTGGAGGCCATCAGCGCGGTCGTCGCTGTTCCGTTGGTGCTCCATGGAGGGTCTGGAACACCTGGTGACACGATTCATGCCTGCATTCGCCAGGGGATTCGGAAGATCAACGTCAACACCGAAATATCCGCCCATGCCATGAATGGTTTGCGCCAGTATGTCGCGGCTCGGTCAGATGTACATCTATCGACGATCTCAAGGGTCGTCATCGATGGCGTCAAAGAATGTGTCGGACGTTATATCGATCTGTTTGGGTCGGCTCATTGCTGACATTTTGCCAGTCTGGAGGGGCATAGTGGCGCTTCCATAAAAGATAGGGATTATCATGCCTTTACCGTATTTGATCGGCGTGCTGGTGGTGTCGATCGCTCTTATCGTCTTTTTGATCATGAAGGTGAAACTCAACGCCTTCGTGGCTTTGACGGTGTCCGCGCTTTTCCTAGGGATCGCCGCGCGAATGCCTCTCGACCAAGTCGCCACCTCGTTCCAGAACGGGATGGGGTCGACACTCGGCTTCCTTGCCACAGTCTTGGGGCTCGGCACCATCTTGGGGAAGATGCTCGAAGTGTCCGGCGGCGCCCAGCGTCTTGCCACGACGCTGGTGCGGGTGATGGGAGAGAAGCACGCCCATTGGGCGATGGCCGTCGTCGCCTTCATCTGCGGCATCCCGGTGTTCTTCCAAGTTGGTTTCGTGCTGCTCATCCCAGTGATCTTCTCGGTGGCGCGTCAGGCCAAGATGTCACTTGTGAAAGTGGGCGTGCCCGTGGTGGCCGCGCTCATCACCGTCCATTCGATGGTGCCGCCGCACCCGGCCGCGTTGGCCATCACGAACTCGTTGCACGCCGACGTCGGCACGACGATCCTGCTCGCCCTGATCGTCGGCATCCCAACCGTCATCGTCGCGGGGCCGCTCTACGGTTCGTGGATTTCCCGGCGCACAGTCGTCAACCCGCCGGCGAATCTTGACGTCGGCGAGGTGCTGCCCGAAGAGCAACTGCCGCGCTTCTCCGTGACGCTCATCACCATTCTGTTGCCCGTCATCATCATGATCGCCAAGACGATCTTCGACATCGCCGCCCCGGCGGACGCACCCTACATGCCGGTCGTCGAACTCATCGGCAACCCGATCACGGCCTTGTTGATCTCCGCGATCGTGTCCTATTTCACCTTGGGCTTGGCTCGCGGCATGACGATGAAGAAGATCGGCACGATCACCGAGGAGTGCTTCAAGCCGGTCGCGTCGATCCTTCTCATCATCGGCGCGGGCGGGGCGTTCAATCAGGTGCTTCAGGATTCCGGCATTGGGACGGCGCTCGGCGCTGTGCTCACCGGCATGGCCCTGAGCCCCGTGGTGCTGGCTTGGTTGGTGGCTCTCATCATGCGGTTCGCCGTCGGATCCACCACCGTCGCTATGGTGACGGCGGCCGGTATCATCGCACCGCTCATGGCGTCCTTCCCTGGCACCAGCCCGGCGGTTTTCTGCTTGGCCATCGGCGCTGGCGGCATCGGCTTGTCGCACGTCAACGATTCCGGCTTCTGGATCGTCAAGGAGTATTTCGGCATGGAACTGACGGACACGTTCAAAACGTGGACGGCCTCGACCACAGTAGCGTCCGTCGTCGCCTTGCTGGGGACGTTGCTCGTCGACCTGGTTGTCTGAACGAGATCATCTGGCCTTGTCTGCTGGTGGCTGGGACGGTACGTCGGTGTCCGTCTCGGCCACCAACACGTTGTAGCCGGCTTGACGCAAGGCTGCGATGCGCTCAGACTGCGCTTTGTCGGTGGGGCGGCTTGTGACGATGCCGGTGTGGTGGCCGAGCGCGGCCCAATGGGCGAACGGCGGTGGCCCCTCCAGCTTGGAGGAATCGGCCACCACCCAACTGCGGGCTGACCGTTCCAACACGGCGGCTTTGAAGGCCGCTTGCTCGATGTCGGCGTAATTGATGCCGTAATGAGGATCGACGTGATCGGTGCCCAGAAAGGCCACGTCGGGGGTGACCATGTCGAGAATGCGTCCGGCCACGTTGCCGAGGAAACTCACCGAGGGACGCCGCAGACGTCCGCCCAGCACGATGACCGGGCAACGGGAGTCGGCCAGTTCGAGCAGCGCCGCCAGACCGGCGACGACGACCGTGATGTCTTCCCGGTCGGCCAGGCAGCGCGCGACCGCCGCTGGCGTCGTCCCCGCATCGATGAAGACCACGTCGCCGCTGTGGACCAGTTCAGAGGCGGCGAGACGGGCGATGTGGTTTTTCGCTGCGGCGTTCGTCAGAGCCTTCTCGCGCCACGAAAACTCTGTCTGCTGGTGCGCTGGGGTGGCGCCGCCATAGGTGCGGATCAGCTCGCCGTTGCGTGACAACGCATCGAGGTCGCGCCGCAAGGTCGATTCCGACACGTCGAACAGGGCCGTGAGGTCATGGACGGACACCGTTTCGCCACGGTCGTGCAAAATATCTGCGAGGCGGGCTCGGCGAGCCGCCGTCGTCTGGCGCGGGCCTCTCAATCCTTTGTGGGGGGCATCATGAGGGCTGCTCATCGCGCATCCGATCCCTTCTGAGCCTTGACGGCCCCTAGCCGCGCGGCTTCTGGAAGCTCTTGAGAGTGGCTTTGCCTGGGCGGAAGGTTTTCCAGCCGCCGCGGTAGGTGAGCGTTGCCAGGCCCGCAGTGGGGTAATGGTCTGCGACCTTGTCGACCAGCGGCGACGGTTTGGCGAGCGACGTGACGAGGTCGCTGACGGTCGGCTGGTGGCCGACGATGAGCAGCGTCGAGACCGATTCGTCAACGATGGCGAACTGGTCGATCAACTCGTCACTCCACGCGTGGTAGACCGCCTCGCTCACGTAGACGTCTGTCGCGGTGGCGCCGCCAAGCTGCGCCTGTTCCCATGTCTGTTGGGCGCGGGTCGCCGACGAGCACCACACGAGATCAATCGGATAGGCGGCGAGCAGCGCGCCTGCGGCCAGCGCGTCCCGCAGGCCCCGGTCGGACAGCGGACGTTCCAGGTCGGTGGTGCCGGCTTTCCACGATGCCTTGGCGTGACGTAGCACCAGTAGTGTTTTTCCGCTCACGATGACTCCTGCCTCGTTGTCGCTTGCATCAGGCCTTGTCGCCCGGGTTCAACGACTCCCAGATCTCTTTGCATTCCGGGCAAACCGGGTAGCGGTCGGGGTTGCGCGAAGGGACCCAGACCTTGCCGCACAGCGCGATCACCGGCGTGCCCATGACCATCGCCTCCGTCAGCTTGTGTTTGTCGACGTAGTGCGAGAGGCGCTCGTGGCCCTCCGCGTCGTCGAGACGGGCGTCGGTTCGCTCGTCGAGAACGGTGGTGGGCGCTGGGCCTAGCTGCGTCATGAACGTGACCTCCTTGTGCGGCCGAGCGTTCGCAGCGTGCTGTAGACGCCGAGCGCGGCGAATAGCAGGAACATCAGAAGATAGCCGCCGTAGGCCGACCACACGCTGGGGTCGAGCGCCGCCTGGATGCTGATGCGCAGGAGCGTGCCGAACGGCAGGTCTGGGGCCTGGGCGGAAAAGGTGGACATGGCGTCGGAGGCGATCACGCCGACCGCGCACAGCAGCACCCCGACGACGATCAGAGCGATGAGCCCGGGGATGCCGCGCTTGGGCGGAGAGCCCGCCGCCCGCGAGTAGAGCCACACGGTCAACCAGGCCATGACGAACGTGGTGATCGAGGCGACGAAGCCGAACTGCCACACGACGATCGTCAGGATGAGACCGGCGACGATGCCGAGGATGGCTGCCGCCAGGCCGCGGCCGACCCGTTCGGCGCCGGGGCTGGCGACGGCTGCAGGCGCGCCGTTGGCGGGGGGCGTCCAAGGGGCGGCCGCTGGTCCAGGTACCTGCATCGGATAGGGCTGAGCCGAATAAGGGAGTTGGCCCGGATAGGGCTGGCCGACATAGGACTGCTCGCCCGGTCCGGGCATGTGGCTCGCATAAGGCTGCTGGCCAGCATAAGGCGGCTGGGGGGCGAAGGCGGCGGGTGGGTAGGGCGCGCCCGCCGGAGGTTCATACGTCGGGGGCGCATACGGGGTCGGGGCGGCCTGCGTCGGCACCGGGTAGGCCGGTGGTTGCCCTGGCTGAGGCGGCATGCCGCCGGCGTACGGTGACGGTTGATCCTGCCCGTAGGAGAAGAACGGGGCGTCGTTCCAAGACGCCTGCGGGCCCTGCCCGGGCCGCGCCGAACCCTCGGGCCCAGGTGTGGGGTCGGTGCTGTCGGGGTTGGACATGCTGTCTCCAAGCGATGGTCTTGTGAACCCATTCATCCTACTGGTCCGCCGCGGTTGTGTGCCGCGCGATTGTCAACCGGCTGATTGAGTTGGGGGAACGTGATGATTGGGTAGGGTGAATCCGGTGATTTGACGGGCCGGAGGGCAATCATGACAACCCAGAACGTGCTTCTGGCTGAATTGGCGGAAGAGTTCGGTATCGCGACGGAATTCTGGGACTGGAAGAACCGGCGCATCGAGGTGAGCGACGACACGATCATCGCCGTGTTGGCCGCCATGGACGTGGACGTGTCCGATCCGGAACGGGCCCAAGCGGCGTTGCGAGAGAAGCGCGATCGGCCGTGGACGCGCACGCTTCCTCCCTGCGTCGTGATGGAGCAAGGGCGTTCGTGGCGGGTGTACGTCCACGTGACGCACGGCGACTGGGTGCGCCTCGCTGTGCACCTGGAGGACGGCGGCTGGCAGGACGTGTCGCCGGTCGACCATGTGGTCGAGCCGCGCCTGATCGACGGTCGGCTCGTCGGCGAGGCGGCCTTCGACCTGCCTGGCGACCTGCCGCTCGGCTATCACCGGCTGCAGGCGACCACGGCCGCCGGTCAAGAGGAGTCGACGCTGGTTGTCAGCCCGCATTTCTTGGGCTTCCCCGACAGCATGGGATCGCACCGCGTGTGGGGTTATCAGACGCAGCTCTACAGCGTGTGCTCGCAGGAATCGTGGGGCGTCGGCGATCTGGCGGATCTGATGGATCTGACGATCTGGTCGGCGACCCAGCAGTTCGCGAGTTTCGTGTTGGTGAATCCGTTGCACGCCGCGCAGCCGAAGCCGCCGTTGACGGCGTCCCCGTACTCGCCGGTGAGCCGCCGTTATTTCAACCCGCTGTACATCCGCCCGGAACGGATCGTCGAATACGCCCTGCTCCCACCGCGTGACCGCGAGCAGATCAGCGCCCTGAAGCGACGGTTGGACGCAGAGCTCGCCGACGTCCCGCTCATCGACCGCGACCGGGCCTGGGACGCCAAGATCAAGGCGCTGCGCATCGTCCACGCCCAACCGCTGAGGCCGGCGCGGCGGATGGCGTTCGACGAGTTCGTACGTCGTGAGGGACGAGCGCTCACGCAATTCGCGACCTGGTGCGCGCTGTCGATCGAGCACGGTCTTGATTGGCGCACCTGGCCCGAGGAGTTGCAGCGTCCGTCGTCGCCGGAGGTCGAGGCGTTCGCCGACAAGCATCATGACGACATCGAGTTTTTCTCGTGGATGCAGTGGGTGGCCGACATCCAGTTGCGGCAGGCCCAATCGGCGGCGCGGGACGCTGGGATGCGCGTCGGCGTCATGAACGATTTGGCCGTCGGCGTCGGCATGTGCAGTTTCGAGACGTGGGTGTACGGCAACCTGTTCGCGCACGGCGTGACGGTGGGGGCCCCGCCCGATCACTTCAACCAGCTCGGGCAGGACTGGGCGCAGGTGCCTTGGCGTCCGGACCGTCTGGAAGAGCTGTCGTACGCGCCGTTCCGGACGATCCTCGCTGGGCTGCTGCGGCATTCGGGCGGCATCCGCATCGATCACGTCATGGGCTTGTTCCGCCTGTGGTGGATCCCCGAGGGCATGACCGCGGCCCAGGGCACCTACGTCTCCTACGACTATGAGGCGGCCGTCGGCATCCTCGCTCTGGAGGCCCATCGCGCCGGGGCGTTGGTCGTCGGCGAAGACCTGGGCGTCGTGGAGCCACAGGTGCGCACGTACCTGCGCGACCGGGGCATCCTCGGCACGTCGATCTTCTGGTTCGAGAAGGACGAGCAGGGGCGGCCGTTGCCGCCGGAGCGGTGGCGGGAATACTGCCTGGCGTCGGTCACGACGCACGACCTGCCGCCGACGGCGGGCTACCTCGCCAAGGACCACGTCTACTTGCAACACAAGCTTGGACTGTTGCGCGAGCCGCTGGCCGACGAGTTGGCGGCCGCCGACGTGGAGAGGCAGGCATTCGTGGACCTGCTGGTCGAACGCGGATTCTTGGCGGCGGGCGAGACGTCGGTCGAAGAGATCGTGTTGGCGATGCACCGCTATCTGGTCGCCACGCCGTCCCGTGTGCTGTGCGCCGCATTGACCGACGCCGTGGGCGACCGCCGGACGCAGAACCAGCCCGGCACCGACAAGGAATACCCCAATTGGCGAATCCCGCTGGGGCATCCGGACGGCAGCCCGATGACGCTCGAAGAGGTGTTCGACGACGAGCGGGCCCGGCGGTTGGCGGCCGTCATGAACGGGTTCGATTCCTGAACGCGTCCTCGACCATCACCGGCCGGGAGGCGAGCAGCGCGCCGGGCACGCCGACGATCGTCATGACGACGGCGAGCACGAGCAGGGGTATCACCCAGGCACCGGTGGCCGCGTGCATGCTCCCGAAGAGGAAGGACATGATCGCCGCTGCCAGATACGAGAACGCTTGGGTCGTCCCGGACAGCATGACGACCGTCTCCGGCCGTCGGCTCCGCACGTTCATGAGCGTGATCGCGGCGGAGAACGAGCTGTCGCCGAGCCGCGTGATCAGGATCCACCAGGCGGTGCCGGCCATGGGGGCGACCACCAGGCCGATGAGGCCGACGAGCCACAGCAGGGGCATCGCGACGGTGATCGCTTTCACATGCTTGGTCCGCGTGATCAGCGGCGGGATGGCGAGCGCGCCGAAGAGACAGCCCACGGTGAACACCGCGAGGTAGCCGGCGGCTGATTCGGCCGACATGCCGTGGTCGATGAGGATCTGCGGCAACCACGCCATGAGGCAGTAGCCCCCCATGGAGTTGGCGCCGAGCATGCCGATGATGCCCCACGCGATGGGGGAACGTAGGACGTCTCGTGCTCGCGGTCGGCGGCGAGGCATGGCGCCCGGTGGATCGGCGGGGCGCCGTCGGGCCGGCCACCAGCGGTGCGTGACGAGCCAGGGGATGACGACCGCGACCGACACCAGCGCCCACAAGGCGACTGCTTCCCGCCAGCCGAGCGCCTTGGCCATGCCGACGATGAAGATCGGCGGAAGGGCCTGGCCGATGACGAGGAACAGCGTGTAGGTCGTGGTGACCAGCGCGATGTGGTTCGGGAAATAGCGCTTGATGAGCGGTGGGACCAGGATGTTGCCGATGCCGAGGCCGGCCATCGCCACGACGGTCGCGACGAGGAAGCTGACGGGGCTCGCCGACACCGACCGCCAGATCGTCCCCACGAATGCGAGTATCTCGGCGACGATAAGTGAACGTTCGAGGCCGAACCGGTGGGCGAAAGCGGTCGTGAGCACCCCGCAGGCGGAGAAGACCAGCGGCGGCAGCGCGCCCAGGATGCTGGTGTGGATCGGCTCAAGGCGGGCGTCGGCACTCACGACGCCGAGCAGCGGCGCGATGGACGTGACGGCGATGCGCAGATTGAGAGAGGCGAGGGCGATGCCAGCGAGCAGGGCGAGACGGCGCCGGGCCGGCAGATGCCGGACCACCGCCCGGTGCTGGGCCATGGTCCAGTGTGACATGAGTCCTCAGTTCTGGGACGTGTGGACGTCGTGCGCGGCCAGTCTCGCCATCACGCCGGGCAGGTTCGCGGGGTCGACGGGCGCCGTCAGGTCGAGCAGCACGGTGGTGTCGAGGCCTTGCTTCGCCGCGTCGAGGGCCGTCGCTTCGACGCAGTAGTCGCTGGCGAGGCCGCAGACGTCGACGGCGGTCACCCTCATGCCGGCGAGCCAGTCGCCGAGGCTGATGTCGGCGCCTGCCCGGTGACTGACTCCTTCGAAGCCGGAATAGGCCGCGGAGTATGCGCCCTTGTTGAAGACGGCGTCAAACGGGCGGTTCACCAAGTTCGGGTGGAAGTCCACGCCCGGGGTGCCGACGACGCAGTGCGGCGGCCACGTGTCTATGTAGTCCGGCGAGTCGGAGAAGTGGGAGCCGGGGTCAATGTGGTGGTCGCGGGTGGCCAGCACGAAGTCGTAGGCGAGGCCGTCGCCAACGTACGAACTGATGGCGGAGGCGACGGCGGCGCCGCCCGTGACGGCCAGGGAGCCGCCTTCGCAGAAGTCCTTTTGCACATCGACGACGATGAGCGCCCGTTTGCTCATGCCTCTGACCTCGCATACGGGTTGGCCGCCGGCGCACCACCCTCGTCGACCAGGATGGTCTCGATGGCGGCGTCGCCACGTGACATCTTGCGGGCCTCCATGGGCAACTCGGCGATCGCCCGGTCATGCCGGGCGCGCGCGTCGGCCAGCGTCTCCCGGCCGACGATCTCGCCGTGGTCCACCAACTGGACGAGGAGCGGGCGGTCGCCTGGCTCGTGCGGTGGTGCTCCGATGCCGATGACCTCCGCCGTCGCGCGCCCGCGCTCGTCGAGACGGCGGTAGGCGAACTTACGGCCGCCGATCGACACCTTGCCCGCCGAGTGCTTCGCGACGGGCAGGAGTTCGGCGTCCTCGTCGTCTGAAGCCGCCCGGGCCACGAGCTTGTAGACGAAGGCTCCCGTCGGCGCGCCCGAGCCGGTGACGAGCGACGTGCCGACGCCGAAGCCGTCCACCGGCGCGCCGCGCAGGGCGGCGATCTGATACTCGTCGAGGTCGGAGGTGACGATGATCTTGGTCTTCGGGGCGCCCAGCTCGTCCAGCAGCGCTCGCACGGTGACGGCCAGTTCCGCCAGATCGCCGGAGTCCAGGCGAATCGCGCCGAGCCGCCCGTTCGTCAGTTCCACACCGGTGCGCACGGCCTGTTCGACGTCGTAGGTGTCGACGAGCAGCGTCGTGTCCTCGCCGAGCGTGGCGAGCTGGGCGGCGAACGCCTGCTCCTCGGTGTCGTGCAGCAGGGTGAACGAATGCGCCGCCGTCCCGGCCGTCGGGATGCCGTAGCGACGGCCCGCCTCCAGGTTGGACGTCTGGGCGAAGCCGGCGATGTAGGCGGCGCGGGCGGCGGCGACCGCGGCCCATTCGTTGGTGCGCCGCGAGCCCATCTCGATGCACGGCCGTCCGGCGGCCATGAGCGTCATGCGGGAGGCGGCGGAGGCGACGGCGCAGTCGTAGTTGTAGATCGACAAGGCGATGGTCTCCAGCACGACCGCCTCGGCGAACGTGCCCTCCACGATGAGCAGCGGCGAGCCGGGGAAGTAGGCCTCGCCCTCCGGATAGCCCCAGATCGAGCCCGAGAAGCGGTAGGCGGCCAGCCACTCGGCGAGTTCGTCGTCCGCCACGTGCGTGCGGACGAGGAAGTCGATGTCCTGGTCGTCGAAACGGAACTCTGCGAGGGCGTCGAGCAGGCGGCCCGGCCCGGCGACGATGCCGTAACGGCGTCCCTCGGGGAGGCGGCGTGAGAACATCTCGAACACACTTCGACGGTTGTGTGCTCCTGAACTCATGGCGGCCCGTACCATCGTGAGCTCGTAGTGATCGGTCAACATGGAAGTGGTCACGTTGACAGCTTACGGGCTGACGCCCGGGGACGTTCCCGGCACGCCAGACTCGTGCGACCTCGGCAGGAACGTCGTGCGGGATATCTGAGACAATGAAGCCATGACGACCCAAGCGGCGGGAGACACCGAAACCATCGAACGGCCCGTGGAATCACCGGCGGAGGAGATGGCTTGGGTGACGATCGTCTGGGACGACCCGGTCAACCTCATGGCGTATGTCACCTATGTGTTCCGCAGCTATTTCGGCTACCCCGAGCGCAAGGCGCACTCGCTCATGATGCAGGTGCACACGAAGGGGAAGGCGGTGGTGTCGAGCGGCCGGCGTGAGCAGATGGAGACCGACGCCGACGCCATGCACTCCTTCGGTCTGTGGGCGACCATCGAGAAGGCGTCATGAAACGGTTCCAGCGCAAACGTTCGAGCGTCTGGCTGCGTCTGGCGCCGGAGGAGACCGACATCCTCACCTCGCTGGTCGAGCAGGTGACGGGTCTGCTCGAAGGGGAGCCGACGGCGCCCGTCGACGACCAAGGGGATCCGTTTGCCCTGTGGCAGGCCGAAATGGAACAGCCCGTCGCGCTGGACCTGGACGATCCCGTGCTGGCCCGTCTGTTCCCCGACGCCTACGCGGACGATCCGCACGCCAGCGGCGAGTTCCGTCGGCTCACACAGGAACGGCAGCGCCAGCAACGCCTGGCCGATTCCGGCCTGGTGTTGGCCGCGCTCGCCGCCAGTGCTCGCGGTGAGCGCCCGGTCGAGATACCGTTCGCCGACGCATCCGCCTGGCTCAAGACGCTGACGGCGGTGCGGCTGGCGCTGGCCATCCGGCTCGGCATTGAGACGGAGACGGACATGGCCACGGTCGAGGCGTTGAGCAGCGACGATCCCCGTTCGTACGTCTACCAGGTGTACGAGTGGGCCGGCTATCTGCAAGAGGGCCTCTTGTCGTTGCTGTGACGGTGGCTTCGGCCTGCCGCCGCTGGGCGCGATGCCCGTCGCAGCCCACCTCTCGGACGGCGGCGCCCACCGCCGCCTGGTCGTCGTCTAGCATGATCGCGAGGAGCCGCGAGAGAGGAACGACTCGTGCTGTGGGTAGCGCTGTTCTTCTTTGTCTTGTTTCTGCTGCGAGTTGCGATCGACCCGCGGGCGATGCGGGCGGGGGTGTACCTCCTCCTCGCGTTGATCTGTGCCGCCCTGGATGTGTTGTGGGTTGTCTTCGGCTTGGCGCTGACCGTGGGCGACGACGTCGCTGTCTGGGTGATCCTCGCCTTGCTCGCGGTGGCCGTGGTCGTCGTGCTCGTCCTCGGGGTGGCGCTCATTCTCAACGGCGTGACGATGCTCCGGCGGGAAGGCCGGCGGCCGGCCAACGCCCTCTCCTTGGGCGTCGGCGTCCTTCTTCTCGCTGAAGTCGCCTGGTCTGTCGTCGCCATCACAGTGCCGTCCGGCTCTGGAGTGATGGTCGTGTGGGCCGCTGTGGTCGTCATGCCGACCGCCTACGTGGGCGTCGGTTTCGTCGCCTACGTGCTGTATTCGGCGCTGTACCAGGTGGGAACCAGGCTGTTCGCCCGGCCGGTGCGGACGATCGTCGTCCTCGGCTCGGGGCTCATCAACGGCCGGGTGCCGCCGCTGCTGGCCAGCCGGCTCGACCGGGGCCAGCGGTTGATGGAACGGTCCGCGGCCCACGGCAAAGAGCCGGTTGTCGTGGTGGCGGGCGGCAAGGGGGACGACGAGTCCCGGTCGGAGGCGGCCGCCATGGCCGAGTATCTCATCCGGCAAGGCGTCGCCTCGGACCGGATCTTCTTGGAGGACCGGTCGCGCACGACCCAAGAGAACATCGCCAACGTGAAGGCGCTCATGGCCGAGCAGGGGCTCACGGGCCGCATCGGGGTGGTGACCAACAACTTCCACGCCTTCCGGTCGGCCCTGCTGCTACGCCAGGCGAAGGTGAAGGGCTACGTGGTCGGTGCGCCGACGGCGCGTTACTACTGGCCGTCGGCGTCTATCCGCGAGTTCATCGCCATCATCCGGGACCATCCGTGGTTCACGATCGTCGTGTTGGCGCTCACGTGGCTGCCGGTTCTCATCATGGCGCTCGTCACGACCTTCTAGTGCGGGCTGGAGAGCATCTGGTGTCGGCCGTCCGCCACCGGCGATGGTGGTTGCCTCGGTTGGAAAGTTAGGTTAGCCTAACCTTATGTTGCGCCAGATGACCTTGACAGACGCGCCCATCCGCTCGGCCCTCGTTATGGGCGCAGGCGATGTTTCGGACGGCACCTGGCGTCGATTGTCGACTCTTGGACTGCGCCCCGGCGTCACGTTCCGGGTGCTGGGTAAAACGGTCGGCGGTGGACGCGTCGCGCAAGTGGGCGAGACGCGCGTCGCGCTCGGCGCGCCGCTGTGCCGCGAATTGCGCGTCGAGGTGCCGTCCGCGTGAGCAGGCCCGGCGGTCCGCGTTCGACTTCTGCCACGTGTCATTCGCCCGTCATGACGATGTCTGCTGGTGTCAACGCGCCAGTCGTGGCGCTGGCCGGGCCGCCGAACGTCGGCAAGTCCACACTGTTCAACGCGCTCACCGGGGCGCGGGCCACCATGGGCAACTGGCCGGGCACCACCGTCGAGGTGTCGCGCGGGGTGTGGCACATGCGGGCGGACGGAGCAGACGCGGCTGACGGCTGCGGTTGCGGTCGTGACGAGTGCCGTTCGCATCGAGACGGCCATGCTCGGTCCGGCGACGAGCTCGCCATCTCGCTCATCGACCTCCCTGGCGCCTATTCGCTCGATTCACAGTCGCCCGATGAGGCGTTGACGCGCGAGCTCGTCGTGGATGCCCCCGACGGCGAGGCCCCCGACGTCGTCGTCGTGCTCGCGGACGCGACGCGCCTGACGCATAGTCTGTATCTCGTCTCACAGCTTCGCGAACATCCCAGGCGGGTGGTGGTCGCCCTCACGATGACCGATGTCGCCGCCAGGCGCGGCATCAGCGTGGACGCGGCGCTGCTCGGGCGGCGTCTGGGGGTGCCGGTCGTCATGATCGATCCCCGGCGGCGGCGCGGGCTGGCTGAACTCGCCCGGGTGGTGCGGTCGTCCTTTGACGCGCCCGTGTGCCAGCCGCGTGCGGTCGGCGCGGCCGCCGACCCCGACGACGAGCGGTTCGAGTGGACGGCGCGCGCGGTCGAAGCCGCCACCAGCGGCGCGGGCGTCGACCGTCCGTCGCTCTCCGACCGCGTCGACCGATGGGTGCTCGCGCCGGTCGTCGGGCCGCTGATCTTCCTGGTCGTCATGTGGGCCGTCTTCCAACTGACGACGACGGTCGCCGCGCCGTTGCAGACCTGGCTGGAGGACTTGTTCGCCGGGCCGGTGAGTGCCGGCGTCAGCCACCTGTTCGGCGTCCTCGGGCTAGGTGGCAGTTGGGTCGAGGGGCTGCTCGTCGACGGCATCGTGGCGGGGGTCGGCACCGTGCTCACGTTCGTGCCGCTGATGGCGATCATGTTCGTGCTGCTCGCACTGCTCGAAGACTCCGGCTACATGGCCCGCGCCGCCGTGGTGGCCGACCGGCTCATGCGGTCGATCGGACTGCCGGGGCGGGCGTTCCTGCCGTTGATCGTCGGCTTCGGCTGCAACGTGCCGGCGATCACGGCGACCCGCATCCTGCCGAACGCCCGGCACCGGCTGCTCACCTGCATGCTGGTGCCGTTCACGGCGTGCAGCGCCCGGCTGACCGTCTTCGTCATGATGGGGGTGACGTTCTTCGGGTCGTACGCGGGCACGGCCGTGTTCGTGATGTACGTGGTGTCGATCCTGCTCGTCGTGCTCGTCGGCCTGATCTGGCGCAAGACGCTGTGGCGGCGCATCGGCGCGGAGCCGCTCGTGATCGACCTGCCGCCCTACCAGATTCCGACGGTGAGGCTGACGGCGTCGGTGGCGTGGATCCGGCTGAAGGGCTTTCTGCGGACTGCGGCCGGCGTCGTCGTCGCGGCCGTGTGCGCCGTGTGGCTGCTGGAGGCGATACCAGTGACCAGCGACGCCGCGTTCGGTGAGGTGCCGGTGGAGGATTCGGCCTACGGGGTGGCTGCGCAGGCGATCACGCCCGTGTTCGAGCCGACGGGGTTCGCGTCGTGGCACACGGCGTCGGCGCTCGTCGTGGGCTTCGTCGCGAAGGAGGCGATCGTGTCGTCCTGGGCTCAGACGTACGCTTTGGAAGACGACTCGTCTCACGCCAACTCCGCCCTCGGGCAAGAGGTCTTCCGCGACTTCCAGGCGTCGTCCGACGGCCACCCGCTGCCGGCGGCGTGGGCGTTCATGGTGTTCCTGTTGGCCTACACGCCGTGCGTCGCGACGCTGACCGCGCAGCGGCGTGAAATCGGCGGGAAGTGGACGGCGGTCGGCGTCGGCCTGCAACTCGCCGTGGCCTGGACGCTGGCGGTCGTCGTCTTCCAAGTGGGGAGGTTGTTCTGGTGAGTCTGCTGACCGGAGTGCTCGACGCGTTCCACGACGGGGTGCGCTCGCCGGAGGACGTCGCCCGGCGCACCGGGATCCGTCGTGACCTCGTCGAAGCCGCCATCGACCACCTGGTTGAGACGGGGAAACTCGTCGCCGAGCCGCTCGCCTCCGGTTGTCCGCCCGATGTGTGTGGCGGTTGCGCGCTGGCGACGCGCGGCTGCCGCTACCGCCGTCCCGCGTCGCGGGCGCGGACGCTGAAGATGGCTCGCTGACGAGGCTGCTCAAACGACGCCCAGCGATGAAGCCAGCCGTTGGCCAGCGGACAGCCACACGAACCGTTGGACGCCGCGATCACCCGACGGCGCGCGTGGCCTTGGTGATCATGCCGTCGGTGGGACGGCTGGTGCTTGTTCGAGTCCTTGCACGCACCGGATGAACTCGGCTGATTTGGCCGCGTGGTTGGTGTAGAGGTCGTACGAGGGCGCACCCGGCGAGAGGGCGACGGTGCCGTCGGCCGGCCCGAATCCGTCGGCGAGGCGCACCGCTTCGGCGAGGCGCACCGCTTCGGCGAGCGAGGCCGCGTGGCGCACGTGCTCGGGCTGGGCCTGCTCGTAGCGCCGGACCATGTCGGCGCCGTTCGTGGGGATCGTCACCACCGTCACCAGGTCGTCAGCGGGCTGGGCGAGCAGGTAGTCGTTCAAACCCTCGTAGGAGATGCCGCGGCTCTGACCGCCGACGAGCACGACGCGCGGCGCGCCACGCAACGACTCCAGGGCGGCGATGACCGACTCGGCCGAGGTCGACAGCGAGTCGTCGTACCAGTCGCGCCCGTGGACGTGGGCGACGAGCGACAGCCGGTGCGGCAGCGTTTCGAAAGCGGCGACGACGGTCGCGATCGCCGTCGCCGTGACGGCGACCCCGTAGGCTTCGACGGCGCAGGCGGCGAGCGTGAGATTGTGCACGCCGTGGGCGGCCCGGAACAGCAGGGGCTTGGCGCTGGCCTGGGCGAGCCCGGCAGCGACCAGCGACGTCAGGCCGGGCTGCGGCGTCCGCACGTCCAACCCGGAAGTGTCGACGCCGAGCGAGCGGATCGTCGCCAGCGTCTCAGCGTCGCAAACGAGCACGTCGGCGCCCTGATCGAAGATGCGGCACTTGTCGCGCCAATACGCTTCCAGCGAGCCGTGCCAGGTGAGGTGCTCCTGGTAGAGGTTGACGATGACGGCGACGCGCGGCGAGCGCGTGATCGAGTGGCACTGGTAGCTCGACAGTTCGGCCACCGTCGTTCCGTCGAAGTCCGGCAGGGCGAGCAGCGGCGTGCCGATGTTCCCCGCCACCCGCGCGGGCGAGCCCAACTCGTTGAGCAGCGCGGCGATGAGGCTGGTGGTCGTCGATTTGCCCTTGGTGCCGGTGACGCCGATGACGTGCCGGTGGTGACGGTGCAGCCAGAGGTCGGTGCCGGAGGTGACGGGCACGCCCGCTTCCGCCAGACGTTCCCGGAAGGGGTGGACGCCGGGCACGCCCGGGCTGACGACGACCGGTGAGGCGTCGAGCAGGCGTGTCAGCGCGCCGTCGCCGGTGACGAGGGTGGCCTGCGCGGGCAGTTCTGGCCAGGCGGCGACGGGGCGTTCGTCCGCGACGATCATCGGCGGCGAGCCGAGCGTCTTGTCGAGAAAGGCGGCGGCGGCCCGGCCCTCTGCTCCCGTGCCCCAGATTCCCCAGGTCATCGCGTCCTCCGGTCGTTCAGATACGGCGCCGCGAGAGCGCGGCGACGTGGTGGTTTCCGCATTAGTCTCAGCATGGGCGGCGTCGGCGGAAGGACCTGTGTCGCGGGTCATAGCTTGTCGTCGTCGAGGTGCAGGGCCGCCAGGTAGTCCGGCGGCAGGTTCGCGCTGAGACCAGGCTCCGGCGTCGGCTCGTCGTCTGGATAGTCGGCCAAGTGCGGCGCGAACTGTCGCACGAGCGTCGCCTCGGCCCAACCCGGATCGGCGGCGATCGAACGCAGCGCCTGCCGGGCCTCGACCTCGTCGCCCACGCATTCGAAGGGCTTGTAGCCGGTGTAACCCAGGATGCGGCTCAACTCGTCGGCCTGGCGTGGCTCGTCCAACAGGTTCTCGCCGAAGATGCCGACGAGCGTCGCCGGCGGCAGATAGGGCGCGAGGATCAGGAAGACGAACAGGCACTTCGGGCAGTCGCAGCACCAGTGGGTGGCGCGCTGGCGCTCGTCGAGCCGGAAGGACTTGTTGCAGCTCGTGAACTGGTCGAAGTACTGCGGGTGGCGGGCGAAGCGTCCGGCGATCTGGAGTTCGCTGAGCGGGCGCAGCAACGAGAAGTAGGGCGCCGCCGGATAGGAGTCGGTGAGCGTGCCGCGCAGCAGGTTCTCGAAGGCCAGCGTCTTCGACCACTGGTGGTTGATGTCGTGGCCTTGCCAGGTGAGGTTGCCGTAGTTGGCGGAGCGTTCGTTCGACATGACGACAGGGCCAGCGCCGAGCGCGTGGCTCGTCAGCAGGCCGGCCAAGGAGTTGACGGCGGTCACGGGCACATGGCCGTTGTGCGCGCCGTGGGTGTTGATGTCGAGGAGCAGCGAGTCGAGCTTCCGCGCCGCCGACACGTAGCCGCAGCCCGAGGTGCGGACGCACCGGTCGATGGCGGCGAACCGGTTGACGGAGAACAACAGTGGGGCGAAGCCGGCGGCCTTCAGCGTCTCGATGCTGACGACCGAATCCTTCCCGCCGCCGACGGCCACCAGCGGCTGGGCGGACGGGTCGACGAGCGGGGCGGCCGGGGTCGGCGCGAGACGTTCGGCGTCGATGCGCGGTGTGAGGGCCGCCACCAGGTCGTTGCGGTAGGCGAACTCGCCGAGGCCGCCACGCAGCAGTGCCGCGAGGAAGGCGTGCTCCGCGTCGGTCAGGCCGCCGTCGACCACGACGACGGGCGACGCGGCCGCCTTGTAGTACGACAGGCCCTGCGCGAGCATGAGCAGTTTCATCGCCGGGGCGGCCAGCTGCTCGTCGCGGATCGGCGCGGGCAGCGCCAGCGTCTCGGTGAACGTCAGCCGCTGGGGCCCGACAAGGGAGAACGAGCTTGAGACGGTGTAGCCGTCACGGTCGAGCCGCACGCCGTCGTAGTGGAATTCCGCGAAACTGTCGGGCTGGAAAACCGGGTCGGCCTCGCGTGATGGACTCATGCCGTCATGGTACAAGGCCGGTGAACACCGCAGGCGGTCGGGTCACGTTCACTTGCGGTGCCCGGCGACGGAGTGAGATGAGCGCGTCGTGGCGATCCGAGAGGAGGCCGCCCGCTACCGTCCGCCGTCTTGCCGCGCCGTCAGCCACACGGCGCTGATGGACGCGGCCTGGATTGCTTGGGTCGGGGCCGAAGGTGTTCGATCACGTCGCCCATGTCGTCCCAGTGCGCCATGATGTCGGCGAGCAGGGTGAGCTGGTTGCGGCAGCGTTCCAGGTTGTGGTGCGGGTGGTCGACCCGGTAGTAGACGTCGCCGGCGATGTAATCGGTGAGGAAACGCAGCGACGTCTCCAGCGTGGCCATCGCCGCGCCCGTCCGGAGGTTGTCGATCTCCGGGGTCGTCAACGCCTGGCCGCAGGCGCCGAGATAGCCGTCGGCATAGGCGGCGAACAGGTCCATCGAGAAGGCGACCTTGGACGTGTCAGGCTCGTCCTCTGGGGCGGTGGAGGCGCCGGAGCGGATGGAGTCGCCGAAGTCGAAGGCGGCGAGCCCCGGCTGCATCGTGTCCAGGTCGACGACGCACAGCGGCTCGTGGGTGGTCTCGTCGACGAGCACGTTGGAGACCTTCGCGTCGTTGTGGGCGACGCGAAGCGGCATGAGCGCCGGGTCGTCGAAGCGGTGGCTGAACTCCTCGTACGACAGCGCCTGCGCGATCTCGGGCCCCACCTGACCGACCCGGCCAGCGATGTCGGCCGTCACCGCCTGCTTGAGCAGCGCCACATACTGCGGTTCGTCGTGGTAATGGGGGATGGTGACGTGCAAACGACCGGCGTCCAAATCGCCGACGTCGAGCAGGAAACGTCCGAACGCCGCGCCGACCTGGCGGAAATCGGTGGCAGAGACGGGGGAGGGCAGTTCCGCCGACCGTTCGATGAAGTGGTACATGCGCCAGACGCCGCCGACGCCGTTGCCGGTCCACAGCGCCCCGTCGCGAGTTGGGACGAGCGTCAGGTGCGTCCGTTCGTCCGGCGACTTGGCGGCGAGATGGCCGGTGACGAGGGCGATGTTGTCCATCACGTCCAGCGGCTGCTTGAACGCCGGGCCGATGCGTTGCAGCAGATAGTCGCGGCCGGTCTCGTCGGTCACGCGGAACGTGTCGTTGACGTGCCCGCCGCCGTACGGTTCGGCCGTCACGGGCGGCGCGGCCGTCACGAACGCGCGGGCGTGCTCGAACGCGGTGTCGGCGGTCATGGCCACAGCTCGTGCGGATAGACGCCGTGCTCGCGCAGGGCCGCGATGGCCGCCCGCACCACCGGCAGGTCGTCGGCGTAGGTGACGCCGTACCACCGTTCGTCGGTCGGGAGCACGGTCACCGCGGCGCGATGCTCGCGGACGAGCGCGTCGGGGATGGACGGCAGGAAGAACTCGGCCGTCAGCGGATTCGCGGGCACGTCGTCGGCGAGGAAGGCGGGGAAGCGCGCGGCGAACTCGGCGAGCACGCCCGGGTGGAAGCCCCACAGGTTCAGCGAGACGGGCGTGTCCGACGCCAACTCGACGGCGCCGTCAGCGGTGCGCGACCAGATGCGGCCGGCGGCGTCCTGCTCGATGCGGGTGTGCTCGGTGATCGACGCGAGGTGGCCGCCCTCGTCCGTGCGGCAGACGCCGCGGGCCACGCAGCCGTTGGCCGACAGGGTGTTGCGCAACTCGTAGGAGACGAGCAGATGCTGGTCGGGAGCCGCGTCGCGCAGGAAAGCGGCGGCGTCGGCGAAGGCCGACGGTCCGTAGAAGTCGTCGGCGTTGACCGTGGCGAAGGGGCCGGCGATCTGCGGGGCCGCGCACCAGACCGCGTGGGCCGTGCCCCAAGGTTTGGTCCGCCCCGGCGGGACGTCGAACCCTGCCGGCAGGGCGTCCAGCCGTTGCGGC
>QMCE01001237.1_pt1 | contig 21623 bp, 15 predicted proteins | sample 1821851 | NCBI WGS metagenome assembly QMCE01 (sample SAMN09453174, study PRJNA476694) | Termite gut metagenome, whole genome shotgun sequencing project. | isolation source: worker | host: Odontotermes sp. | place: South Africa:Pretoria | collected 2016-01-28 | reverse complement strand
CTGCCTCGCGGAATCATCCAGTAGCTCCGTGGCGGAATCGAAAGATCCGCTGAGCAGTTCCTCGGTAAAAAATTCCAGCAGTTCACGGGAAAAATCCTCGTCTTCGGCGGCAAGATCTTCAAGCAGTACAAAACAGGAAAGTTCCAGTTCGAGCGTTAAAATCTCCAGTTCTTCCGAGACCCCTGAAATCAGCAGTTCATCACAGACAGTTCAGGAGTGTGCCGGATTTACATGGAATCCGGAAACCAAATTTTGCCATGAAGGAATGGTTTATAATAAATGTGACGGCATGATTTACGATCCGTCGGTACAAATTTGCATAGATGATATCGCTTTGCCGAAATGCGGCGATAGGGGCTATATTCCGGCAAAAGAGTTTTGCGATGCGCGCGAGGGCAAAGTTTACCGGTGGGTGAAAATCGGCACCCAAACGTGGATGGCGGAGAACTTGAATTATGCCCCGAAAACCGGTAACAACTGGTGTTATGATGATGACCCGGCGAATTGTGGCACTTACGGCCGGCTTTATGACTGGGCAACGGCAATGGAGGTTTGCCCGGCGGGCTGGCATTTGCCGAGTGATGAAGAATGGCAGGCTTCGGTGGATTTTGCCGGCGGTTCTTCAATTGCCGCGACCAAGTTAAAATCAAAAACCGGTTGGGACGGCACGGATGATTACGGCTTTAATGCTTTGCCGGGTGGCTGGCGCCACTACAGTGGCAGTTTCTACTTTGCCGGCAGTGACGGCGCCTGGTGGAGTGCTACGGAGGACAGTACCGCGCATGCGTACTTCTGGGACGTATCCCGCCGTGGTTCGCTGGTCATCAACGAGAACAGCAATAAGGCTTATGCTTGTGCTGTTCGGTGCGTCAAGGACAATTAGCGTTCTTCGGCCTTCTCCACCGTCACCCCGGGCTTCGCAACTCAAGAACGCGACATCGTCATTCTCGGGCTTGACCCGAGAATCCAAAAAAGAACAAACCCGAGTTTGTAGTTCCTTGGATCCCGGATCTCGCTTCGCTCGTTCGGGATGACGAAGGAGGGCTCGTGCGGGATAACGGATTAAATGTGGCTATCTTCCTTGTAACATTCCATATCACACCATCGTCATTCTCGGGCTTGACCGGGGAATCCAAATGGCTCTTGTTTCTGAATCCAAGCCTGTTAAACCTCTTTGGATCCCGCATTCCTCGCGTTTTTACGCAGTTAGGGCAATCGCGAGGACAGGCTGGCCGGGATGCCGGTGGCATGGTGCGGGGTGACGCGGGTACGTTCTTGAAAATGCGTGAGGCAGGCGGAGGGCGGCGAAGCCGGTGCCGGTATTTCGGAAGTCCGGCATGAAAAGTTTGGGATATGGGATACGGGACAGGGGATTTGATAACCCAAAACCCAAATATTCAAATCCCATTTCCGGGTGAAGGGCGTACTAGGTAGCGGCACAGACTTAGAACGCTTTACATGCAAGCACGAACTCAATAGATGTGCAAAAATGTTACGCCCCTACCATTTTTCATGCCTGATGAACCGGGATATGAATATTTGAAAACCTGAATTTTCCTGTCCCTTATCCCTTGTCCCTGATTTTCACACCATAATTCAGGAATATCCGGCACCGACCGGAGGGTAGCCCGGAGCCACGCCGACCCGCGCAAATCAATTACGAATTTCAAATTACGAATTACGAAATGAAAACGTGACCGTAATTCGTAATTGGTTTGCAATGCCGGAGATTACCCCGTAATTCGTAATTGATTTGCGCTGGGCACGCCATTAAAGCAAGTTTTCGGTTTCTGCCAAGAGAACTTCGGGCGAGGTTCCGAAGTTTTTTTCGAGCGTTTCGCGCAGGGAACTGCCCGATTTTAACTGTTGCAGAAAAATTCCGAGGCGTTCAAAGGATTCCGCTTTCCGGAATAAAATTTCGGTCATGGCGAGAGAGTAGGCATAAAGCGCTTCTACGGTTTTTATATCCTGCTGTTTCATGAACGGTTTTTCCAAAAGGGATAGCGGTGGGGGAGAGAGGCCGTTCAATTGAACCTTGGTGCCGTCTGTAATTTGTGCGATTCCTTCGTCCAGCCAGACCGGTGCTTTTCCTCCGGCGAGTTCGCGGACAAAGGCGTGAGAAAGTTCGTGAATCAAAATGTTTTTGGGGGCTTCGGTGTCGAAAATCCGGAGCGGAATCCGGAGTTTGCCGTCGTAAACCGCGCTGCTCCATTCGGGTTTCGGGTTTGCGCCTTCATATTCCCTGCTTTCGTAAAGAACGATGCCGATGGTTTTTTCCGGGTAATAGTTCCAGAGGAGGCAAAGGGAATCGTAAGCATTTTCGAGGATTTCGAAAACAGGGTCGCTCGCGGAAAGCGTGTTTCCGTTTTCAAAAAGGAGCTCAAAATGCGGGGAACGGAGAACGCCGAGTTGTTCCGATTCTTTCTGTAGCTGTTCCGCCCGACGGATCCAAGGCTCTGTGAGCGAATCGGGTGCGCCGAATTTCTTCGCTTTTTGAAAGGCGGGGAGCGCCTGTTCGTAATTTTCGTCGGAGAGCAGGATTTGCCCGAGCGCGAGATGCAGGAACGGGTTTTCCGGTTCCGAAGCTAAAAGGGCTCGAATTTCCGTTTCGGCACAAATCCGGTCTTTTTTCCGGAGGCATTCTTCGGCGCGGGCAAAGGAATCCGGAGAACCGTTTGACGGAAAATGAATGGTTTCAATGGGGAGCGGTGCTGTTTTTTCGGTAAAAACCGGCGTTTTCTGCTTAAAAACAAGCCATAATACCAAAGTGAGAGTCAAAACAGGCAAAATCCATCGGAGCATAAAACTAATATAAATCAAGAATGTCTTTCAATTGCATTTTTTGTGCGCAATGAGCTTTTCTCTTGTTCGGTTTCGAGTTTTAAACTATTTTTTGAGTGATTTCTCGCGCGAGGGAAAATTTTTTGTCTCGCCAAACACAGGAGTATTTATGTCTAAAATGTTTCGGTTAAGTATGTTGATCGTAACGCTTGTTTTCGGTATTACCGTTATCGGTTGTGATTCCGGAAGTTCAAGCGGCGGCGGCAGTTCAAGTGATGACCTTGTCGGGATGACCTTGTCGGAACCTGGGTGTCCGATGACCAGGATGTGGAAATGACTTTGAATAGTGATGGCAGTGCGGAACAGTCTCTTAATGATATTCCTTGGAATAAAGGAACTTATTCGGTAGCCGGAAATAAAATCACGGTGACTGTGACTCATGTGTATGGTCCTTCTCTTGCCTCTATTGCCGCTTCGTTTCTTCCCGAAGGTATGGAAGGGATGGATCTGTCGCAACTCTTCCCTTCCCAATGGTTTACTCAGGCTGAACTTGAAAACCTGATCTCAACAATATTCGCTCAAATGGGAATAACCCCGGATCAGTTTGTAGCAAATGGTATTGATATGGATGCAATCACGGAAGAGATCGATGCTTTGTTTGCTTCTGTTACGGTATCTTATTCTCTCAACGGCAATGAATTGACGACAACGCAAACCATAGATGGTGAAACCTTAACAACCGTTTATACTAAAGCCGGCAGTTCGGGTGAGAAAACATCAAGTTCGAGCAGTGTAGAAACAGAAAGTTCCAGTAGTGTAGAAGTTCAAGGTTCGGTCGTATCTTGCAGTATGGAAGGTGTGATGTGTACGGAAATGGAAGTACCGGCTGTAGCTGTAAGTACTGTTGAAGAATCTTGTGAAGCAGGTAACGGTACATTTGGTAGCAGTTGTCCGAAAGGTTCGACAGCTAAATGCACTGATGATATGGGTGGTGGTGTAACCTCAACCATTTATTGGTATTATGAAGGTGCTACTTGTGAAGGTATCGGAGAATAATAACTGAATACTTGTCAATAAGGCGGCTTTTATGCCGCCTTTTCTGTTTGTATTGAAAACCACCCGCCAAGCGGGTGGTTTCGGTTACTATGTGGCGGTCGGTTCAATTGGCCGAGAATCGTTCAGGGGTAGTTTACGGGAGGCTGGTAAGGACACATCGCAGGAGGCAGATCGGTTTATGTGAAGCGTGGCTGGTCGTCAGGGCTACGTCGCCGGTGGGTAACTTTTGAGAATGGCTACCGCCGGAGGTTCAAACAAAAAATCCCCGATTTTCATCGAGGATTTTGAGTGCAGATGCCAGGACTCGAACCTGGAATCTTCTGGTTCGTAGCCAGATGCCTTATCCAGTTTGGCCACATCTGCATGTAGCAAGCCAAATATAGAACCCGAATTCTTTTTGTCAAGGTTTTTTTAACAAAAAGGAGCGTTTATTTCCGGCCGCGGCGCACCGTTAAAGTATAGGGAACCGGTTTTTTACCGGTATCGGAGCCCGAGTAAGAAATTTGAATATAGTAAGCGAGGTGCTCCGTCACAAGATTGGTTCCGTAAGTATGAATATCGTTGGAAATAAACACGGCAGTATCCAAAAGCGGCTTTTTCGCCGTGCTTTCGATGGTTAAAACAGGCTGATACTGCGGCCCTGTTTCGCCCTCTTTTATGCGAGGTCCCTTCACGTCAAGGGTGAGCGGTGCCGTGTGCCCCGAAGTTTTGATATGGAGAGTATCTTTCGCTTTCAAATAAACGCGGAAATAATCGGTAGCATCCGGGCAGTCATCGTTGTAATTGCCGCTCAGCATGGCCGAGAAAGTAAGTCCGTCCGAAAGTGATGCGGTGTTAAAAAACTTCACGGAATCGGCGAGGGCTTCGGCTTTTTGAGGGGTGTTGTTTTCCAGGCAATCTTCGGAAACGAGTCCGTCTTTATCAAACAGCGGGAACGTTGCGAAAGTTACGGTTTGTTCTTTTTTGTTTACGTAATCGTCCGTGTCTTTGATATTTTTGAATGTGATTTTGTGCCGCGCCTTTCCGGGTTCCAGAATGGGGAGTCCGGAAATGACGCTGTCGGCCCCGATAATGTAAAGCGTTTTCCCTTTCACGCGAAGCATTTCCATAGGTGAATTTGCGGAAACCGAAGAATCTCCCGGAGGTTCAATATCTTTATCGAAATTGATCTTAAGGGTGTCGAACGGAGAAAGTTCTCCGAGGTCGTTCGTTTGCAATTTCGGCGGATCGTTATCTTTAGAACCGCAAGCGATGAGGGAAAGCAATATACCGAGAGAAAAAAGGCTGCGAATCGGACTCATTTTGAAAAAATCTCCTTATCTTTGTTTTCCATAAAATTACATTTTGCACCGGATTTTGAAAACTTCTTTATTTCAATTTTTGAAAAAATGGCACAAAATACGGAAAAAACATCGAAAAAGCCCTGGATCCTGCTCGGGATTTTATTTATTCCCGTTCTTTTGATTTTTATTGCCGTGATTGCGGTTTGGAACTATTATGAACCCGAACTGCCATCCCTCAATCAATTGGAGAACATCGACCCGAGACTCGTAACGGGAATTTATGATAAGGATTCGAATCTCGTACACGAGTATTTTGTGGAGCGCCGGGTTTGGACTCCTATCGACTCTATTCCCGAGATGGTGAAAAATGCGGTGACCGCTACCGAAGACCGCTCTTTTTACAGCCATTGGGGCATGAATATCTGGGCGATTCCGAGTGCCGTGATCGAAGGGCTCACCAGCGGAAAGAAGATGCGCGGGGCCTCCACTCTCACCCAGCAACTTTCCAAGCTCCTGTTTCTCACGCCGGAGCGGAAAATTTCGAGAAAAATCAAAGAAGCCATGACGGCGATCCGCATTGAGCAGACTTATACGAAAGAGGAAATTCTCGAGTTTTACATGAACGAGGTGTATCTCGGCGGAGGGAACTACGGTTTTCAAGCCGCCGGTGTTTTCTACTTCGGTAAAACACTCGACAGCCTTTCCGTTCCGGAAATAGCGGTTCTCGCCGGAATGCTTCAGCGCCCCGAGGCTTACCGCCCCGATCGTTTTCCAAAACTTTCCCTGGAACGCCGCAATACCGTTCTCTTTGCGATGATGGATGCGGGTTTTATCACCAAAGAAGAATACCGCATTTACATTCAAACGCCGGTCCAAACTGTGGAGAAAGTCGCCGAGAAAAAAGCGGGGCTTTATTTTTACGAAGAAATCCGGAAATACATGGAAAAGAAATACGGCGAAAATTCTCTTTACGCCGATGGTCTCGCGATTAACAGCACGATCGACCCCGCAATTCAGGCTTTCGCCGATTCCGTGGCTCTGCACGAGGTGCAAAGAGTGCGCCGCCAGATTCGTTACCGCGCGGTGCGCCGCCTCGGGCTTGTCAAAAAGTATAATATGCCCGATGACAGTATCGTGGTGCATTTTGACAGCGTTTATGCACTCTTCAAAAAAGATTACCTGGATAAGGACACCACTTCCAACCTGAATAAACGCCTTTTCCCGGATAGTATCCGCTACCATCACGCACAGGTCGCCGCCATCATTATTGAAAATGAAACCGGCGCCATTCGCGCCATGGTCGGCGGTAGCGATTTTAACGAATCCAGATGGAATCGCGCGGTGCAATCGTTGCGCCAGCCGGGTTCCTCTTTTAAACCGTTCATCTATGCAATGGCGATGGACAACGGTGCGAGCCCCTGCGATTCCGTGAACGATCAGCCCATTACGATTCCCGACCCGAACGACCCGTCCAAAACATGGCGGCCGGCAAACTTCGGTAAAGATTTTGAAGGCATGATGACACTGCGCCGCGCCCTTTACCTTTCCAAAAACCTGCCGGCAATTCAGGTCGGAATGAAATACGGTTTAACGAACGCCGTAAACTACGCGAGAAAATTCGGGATTGTGCGCGCGCCGTTACAGGCGGTACCGAGCCTCGCGCTCGGCTCCGTGGGAGCCACACTTATGGAAATGACTTCGGCCTACACCGTGTTCCCGAACGGCGGTTCCCGCATTGAGCCTTACATGATCGAAAGTATCGTCGATAAAAACGGGGAGACTCTCGAGAAGAATATCAAAACGGAACACGAAGTATTGCGCCCGCCTTCCGCTTACCTGATGGTCGATATGCTTAAAGACGTAAACATCCGCGGTACCGGCGCGCGGATTTGGAGCAGCGGTTTTTATCACCCGAGCGGCGGAAAAACGGGAACCACGAACGATTACACCGATGCCTGGTACATAGGGTTCACCAAGCGTTACACTATGGGCGTTTGGATTGGCGCCGATACGCCGGGTTCCATGGGAGCAGGGCACACCGGCACCCACGATGCGCTCCCGGTTTGGCTTGCCGTGATGAAAGAACTCCATAAGGAACTCCCGCACGAAGCTTTTGAAGTTCCCGCGGGTGTTGTCGGTAAAGGAATTTGCAATTATACCGGAAAGGTCGCGGGGGAATTTTGCTCGCAAACCACCTATTGCCTTTACACGGCAGGCTATGCGCCCACGGAACTTTGCGATGGCAATCATTTCGACATCAAAACCAAAAATGCCGATAATGCCACGCTTTTCAGCACCAAAGGCTCCGAACAAAATACGGCGGACAAGGAAAACAAACCCGCACAAACGAAAAAAATGTTTTAGCCGGGGTTGGAAATATCAAGTGTATTCTTTCGGCATAAAAATTGGGGATGGGACAAAGGATACGGGATATGAAAATTTGGGATGCATGGGAATAAAACAATTACGAATTTCAAATTACGACTAAATGCTCTCAGTGATTGCATTTAGTCGTAATCGCGTACAATACCGAAGTTCCATCGTAACTCGTAATTGTCTTGCAATACCGGAGGTCAGTGCTATTCGCACTTTCTCACCCCTGCGGGGCTCCTCGCTATCGCTACGGAGTCCTAAATGCTCTCAGTGATCGCATTTAGTCGTAATTGAACTTCATATCCGCATTCTTCTCTACACCCTGTACTCCCATTGCCAAACCCAAAACTCCGCATCCCATTTCTCAAGTTCCTTCGGTTTGAAATTCAGGGATAAAAATATCTTTGCTAAATTTGCCGGTAAGTTTTTCACAGGCCTTTTTTCAGGAAAGAAAAAATGAATTTCGATCGCTATCTTGAATCTTCCAAATTGAACGGTTCCGTAAAACAGTTGATGACTCCGGGACTTGCCGTTGAGTTTATTCAGCCCTGGTACACTCCGCTTTCTACCACGCCGTCCACCACAGGGATTGCCGTTGGCGGTATCGGCAGTACGTTCACGGTTACGCCGGCAGGCACGACCCCCGTAATGAATGTCGTTCCCGGGCTTCAAGTGCGTGCGGCCTCTCCGGAAGATCTCCGCCTGAACGATTTCTTTTTCCGGGAATCCGTGATTGCGGCGGCTTCTCCGCTGGTGATCGAAAATTTTTCTTCGTTTACGAGAAAACTCGCCACTTATCCGCTGCTCGACAAAAAAGGCACGCCGCTTTTTACTCAAACAAAACAGAGCGAAGCGGAAAAAAAACTCAATGAAATTCTCAAAGACAAAAAGTTTTATGAAACCAATCAAGCGGCATTTGCCCGCTGGCATGTGGAGTTCAGCGATTTTACGAAATCGCTTTTGGCCGGCGGCGACAAGTCTTCTCCCGCACTGAATCGCGCGGTGCTGATTGATTTTTTTGACGGTGTGATCGGTGAAAAAATCGCCGGTAAGGGCGCTCTCACTGCCGCCTGGGGGAACGAGACTGCGTTCCTGAATGAAGATGGCTTTGATGCGGCAAAAATGAACTATGCCGCTCTTTATCCCGTGAGCCGCACCGAATTTCAAAACCCGAAAGGCGTGGAAATCAAGCGTTTTCAATACAGTTATGTAACTCCCGAAAACGAACGCTTGTCGAGCCTTCCTTTGTCTGCCGTGCGTTACGAACTTTTCAACCCCACCAAAGAAACTCGCGAAGTGACGATCGTTCAAATGCAGAATAACTTTTGCGGTTATCAAGTGGCGAAAGACCGTCAGGGCGTACAGGATTCTTCATTTGTCTTGATTCCGGCTGCCAGAAACCCGAAAGGCGTGGAATTTGCGTTTGATTCCGCCGGCGGCAGAAAAACCAAAGGGGTGGAATTTTACAACGAAACTCCGCTTTCGGAAAGTGATTTTAACGGTTGTATGAGCATCAGCGTGACTTGGGATTCCAAAGATTCCGTGAATGTCTCTGCAAAGCCGATGTTTTATCAGGATGACGCGGAAACGGTTTTGAAAGGGGCGCTTCAAAGCGGGCGCTTATCTTCGGGTTTTATCAGGAACGTTTACAGCGGCCGGGAAACTCTCGCCGGAGCCATTGCGGTTACGGTACGTTTAAAACCGAAAGCAAAGGTTTCCTTTCAGTTTAATACGGTTCTCGACTTTCCGCATATCCGGTTGAACGGACTTACGAGCGAAAAGAAATATACGGTTTTCTTTCCGGAGGCTTACGGGCGCGTTCAGGCAATGCTTAAAGAAGTTTTGAGTCTCGAAGATTCGTGGCTTTCCCAAATTACCGCTCTTTATGCCGGTAAAGTGCCGTCGAAAGAAGTCTTGAAACTTTATCCGAAAAACAAGACGGACGGGGAGTATTTCAAATCTCTCGCGATCAATACCATGAGTTTCCTCGCCGAAGCGACCGTTTGGGATAAAGAAGACCGCTTTTTGGTGCGCGAATGTGCGGATTATCCGTTCTTCAATTCTCTCGATGTTTATTTCTACGGCAGTTTCTCGTTGCTTGCACTCATGCCGCGCCTGGATGGAGCCGTGATACGCCGTTTTGCCGATGCGATTCTCGCGGTGGATTCCAAGCGCCGCCGCCATCATGAGTATGTGAACCATCCCTTTGCCGATTTACCCGACCCGAAACTCGAAGGCGAACGCGCTGTGCGCGGAGCCGTAATTCATGATCTCGGGAGCCCTTTTGATGCCAAACCCGATGCTTACGATTGGCATAACGTGAAAGAATGGAAAGACCTCGCGCCGAAGTTTGTGCTGATGGTGCTCCGTCATTACCGCATGACCGGTGATTTGAGCGTACTTTCGGATACTCGCGAAGCGGTGTACGCCTGTATGCAATATTTGGAAGCGATGGTGGAACCGGGGCAAAACTTCCCGCTCACTCACGGCACCGATGACACATTTGATAATTTGTCTTCACACGGAATTTCGGTGTATTGCGGTTCGCTTTGGATCGCCGGGCTTCGTGCCGCCGCGGAAATTGCCGGTATTCTCGGTGATGAAAACCAAAAGAACCTTTGGAATCATGCTGCGCGAGCCGCCGCCGGAGAATTCCACCAGGCCCTTTGGGATGAAGCGGAAGGCTATTTCCACTTCTTTGTAACTCCGGCGGAAATCAAAGATTTGAATGAAACTAATTTGAGCGCGCTCCGTAAAGCCGTGGAAAATGTTTTGGATATTCCGGAAAATACGGTAGAAGCCGTTAAGGCAATCAACGCCTGGCTTTGTAACGAAAACGGGATTTCCGGAAAAAAACGTTCCCGGAAAGAAACGCGGGCAGAGAAAAAAGCCTGGCTCACGAAACAATACCCGAAAGCGTTTACCGAATCCTGGAATGCGAAACTGGCTCTCGATAACGATGATGTTTTTGCAGACACGATGCTTGCGGATACTTACCTTCGTTTACTCGAACTTGAGCCCGTGACGGATTCCGAAAAGGCAAAGCGCACGTTAAAACGCATTTTCCAAACAAATTACAAGCAAAACAGCCCGCTTCTCGGCGCGGCGAATCTCGTGCATAAAAACGGGGAACCGCTCGATGAATTTAACTTTCAGGCACACGATGTCTGGATCGGGATTCAATACAGCATCGCGGCTTCCATGGTCATGCACGGGTTAAAAACGGAAACCTGCGATATTCTCGAAAGCATGGTGCGGAACCTCTATGACGAAGCGCGCATTCCGTTTGCCGCTCCGGAAGGGTTCAACGGCAGTTGCCGTTTACACCCCGAACAGTTCGAAAAGAACTTCGGCTTATCGAAGGCGGCGGCGAAAAAGCTTCACCAGAACCTGATGAAGAGCGCGGCACTCCTTCCGGATTCGAGAATTTCTCCCAAACTTTCCCGTAATTTGTCCGTATTTCAAAAAACATTCGGAAAAACGGCAAAGGAAGCGAAAGTGGATACCAAAGAACTCTTTACCTTGCTCCACCACACGGCATTGAAATACACCGCCGGAAAATATTTCCGCCCCGGAATGATTTTTGCCGTGATTGAAACTGCCAAACGGGTTTAAAAGAAGCTCAGCTCCGTGCAAAACTTATCCTCGCGATCACCCTGACTGTGTAAAAACGCGAGGAATCGGTGGGGTGGTTGCCGAACCTAAGTTCTTTTACATGCAAAATAGGGATTTGTTTATTATATTTTAGGTAAAGGGATTTTATATGTGTTTAAAATTATTTAGCCTGATTTTCATAACCTCTGTTTTCTTTTTGGGATGTGGGAATGAAACTAACAATTCAAATGATTCGGACGATTCGTCATCAAGCGAGGTTTTTTCAAGTTCGAGTTCCGTTGATGTACACTCCGGTTGCATTGATTTTGTTAATGGAACAACCAGAGAACATTACGGAAAAGAAAAGCCACAGTTTTGTGATGAAAGAGACGGTAAAAAATATGTGTATGTACAAATAGGTGAGCAAACCTGGATGGCGGAAAATTTGAATTATGAAACCTTAAGCGGTAGTTGGTGTTATGGAGAAGATGGTGATATTTGGGATGAATATGGAATCATCACTTTATCTAGTGCGGAAATTCAAGCGAACTGTAAAAAATACGGCAGGCTTTATGATCGGGATGCCGCCCAAAACGGTTGCCCGGAGGGTTGGCGGCTGCCCACTATTGAAGAGTGGCGCCAATTGCTTCGCTTTATTGACGGTGCTAATGATACATCTGATCTTAGTCTTACTGCAGGAAAATATCTCAAAGCAACGAATGGCTGGGATTACTATGATGAGTATAATGCACAGAATTTGGATACTTACGGATTTTCCGCTTTACCGGGAGGATTGTGGGATTACAATTATAATGTTTTTTATGATATTGGTCGCAATGCTTCTTGGTGGACGTTCACAGATTATAGTGAGGCTAATGCTTATTGCTTCGGTATGATTGACGGTTACGATGGAACGAACGCTTGTACTCTTCCCAAGGATTATGGGTATTCAGTTCGTTGCATTTATGAATCCTCTTCTCAGATTATTATGAGTAGCAGTTCTTTTGAAGAGTTCTCTTCGAGTTCCGATTCAATAACCGGTAGTAGTTCTTCATTAGAACTCTTTGGAACTTTTACTGATGTTCGTGATGGCAAAGTTTACAAATATGTAACAATCGGTACTCAGACTTGGATGGCAGAGAATTTGAATTATCAAACAACTAACGATTCTTGGTGCTATGAAAATGACGAATCCAATTGTGTTCAATACGGTCGGCTTTATGATTGGCCTGCAGCGATGGCTTTGCCTAGTACTTGTAATAGTAGTAGCGTATGTACAAGCCAAATAAATATCCCTCATCAAGGAGTTTGTCCCGAGGGCTGGCATCTACCTGATACTACAGCGTGGAGGACACTAGTGGATTTTGCCGGCGGTTCAACTGCAGGAACTACGTTAAAATCAGCGACCAATTGGGATGGTTCGGATAATTATGGATTCAACGCTTTGCCGGCTGGTATCCGTCGTAGTAATGATGGCAAATTTCTCAATATCGGTAATTATAGCTATTGGTGGACAGCTACAAGGCGCGGTTCTCTTAGTGATTTTTATCACACCCGATACATGTATAGTCGCGGAACTGGTGTGAGTGAAAGCTATGGTGGGCTAGGAGTCTCCGTTCGTTGTGTTAAAAACAGTTTTATTGATTCTCTTAGTGCATCAAGCAGTTCGGTTATGGTAGAAGTTTCTTCATCTTCAATTATAGCTCAGTCTAGTAGTTCCGTTCAATCTAGTAGCTCCTCTAAAATTTGTAATAATTTCATAATAGATGACCGGGATGGGCAAAAGTATTGTACTGTTCAAATCGGTAACCAAATTTGGATGGCGGAAAATTTGAATTATGAAACAACAGAAGGTTCTCAGTGTTATGACAATAAAGAAGCGAATTGTGGTACTTATGGGCGACGCTATAATTGGGGCTCAGCCACTTTATTGTCCGCAACATGTAATAGTAGTGAGTGTAGTACTTATATAAATTATCCTCATCAAGGCGTTTGTCCTGTAAACTGGCATATACCTACTCATGCCGAATGGCAAAATCTCATTGACCATGCCGGATATGATTCGGCAATTAAACTCAAAGGAAATCGGTGGTATGGCACAGATCTTTTGGGTTTTAATGCTTTGCCGGGCGGTGCGGGTGGCGTAGGAGGAGGAAGCGCAGGGAGCGATGCCTATTGGTGGACTACCGATGAATCCGGTCGTGACGGGGCGAGACTTTGGCTTATGTATAGTCACCTATCATATTTATTAACCATAAGTGTAAGTAAAAATATTGGTGCATCCATTCGTTGTGTGAGTAATAATACACTTTTATCATCATCTTCTTCGGAAATGGAGTTAAATAGTAGTTCTTCTACAAATAAAAACTGTGTTGGTTTTATAGAAGGTTCGACTAGAGAACATTACGGAAAAGAAAAGCCACAGTTTTGTGATGAAAGAGACGGTAAAAAATATGTGTATGTAAAAATAGGTGAACAGACTTGGATGGCGCAGAATTTAAATTATGTCACGGCTACCGGTTCTTGGTGTTATGAGAATGGTACTTCTTTTTGTGATAGTATTGCTGGCAGATTTTATGATTGGTCAACAACTATGGCTTTAGGAGTTAGTTGCCATGTATCTAATTGTTCCTCTCAAATACAGACAAATCATAAAGGCATTTGTCCGCAAGGTTGGCATGTACCGACAAATGCGGAGTGGGATCAGTTAGCTCGATATGTTGATGGAACAAGTGAAACATCCAGTCCTTATGCCAGCAAAATTGCAGGCGAAAAACTTAAAGGAAGTGAGTGGAGTTCGGGAACAGATGATTTTGGTTTTTCAGCCTTTCCTGAGAGCGGAAGTTACTGCTTTCTTTCGTACGAAGGTCGTTACAATGATGGTAGTTTCTGTGTTGGATCAAGGGCTTATTGGTGGAGTGCCTCGGAGTTAGGCGGTGAAACAGCTTATCTCCGGAGTATTCGTTCTTCCGATGAAAAACTGGATTGGAACGATGAATTTAAGACTTGGGGACTCTCCGTTCGTTGTGTCAAGGACCAGTAATTATTCGGGTATAAAATTTAGGATGTCAGGGATTGGGTTTGCCGTATGGCATGTATTTCCACCTGTCCTCGCGATCACCTAGCCGGTTATATCTTGCCGCGCGTTTCCGAAAAAGCTAAACTTTGGCGCGAAACGGAGATTTTAGAAGATGAATGAACCTCAGGAACGGTTGTGGACTTTACCTTTTGTAAACATTTGCGCCAGCAACTTCGCCATGTTTTTTTCATTCTATTTGTTGCTTCCGGTGCTTCCCATTTACATTCACGATGTTTTTCACACAACCGGCGCTTTGGCGGGGATCATTCTCGCTTCTTACTCTCTCGCGGCTCTGATTTGCCGCCCGTTTGCCGGTTATTTGGTGGATACGTTTTCACGAAAACCGATTTATCTCGCGGCTTACATCGTGTTCGGCGGGCTTTTTTTCGGTTATTACGCCGTTACGACCATTACCCTCGTGGCCATGATCCGCTTTTTACACGGGATGAGTTTCGGAATTGTCACGACTTCGGGCAACACGATTGCCGTGGATATTCTCCCTTCCCGGCGGCGCGGCGAAGGAATCGGTTATTTCGGCGTTACCACGAATCTCGCGTTTGCCACGGGGCCGATGGCCGGTGTTTTCATTCTCGAAAAATTTAATTACGAAGCGGTTTTTATTTCTTCGTTTTGCATTAGCCTGGTGGGAATTTTACTCGTATTTTTACTTCGGGTGAAAGCGAAAATTCCGGAAACCAAAGCCGCTCCCATTTCGCTCGACCGGTTTTTTCTCGTGGCGGCATTTCCGCAGTTCCTCATTTTCATGTTCATGGCTTTTGCCTTTGGCGTTGTGACCAATTATATCGGTTTGTACGGGAAAACCATCGGGATTTCTCAAGGGGCGGGGTATTTTTATGCCTTAATCGCGCTTGGGTTGATTACGGTGCGCCTTTTAACCGGCCGGTTTGTGGATCGCGGTTATTTAACGCGTTTTATTTTGATCGGCACGGTTCTTCTTTCCGTAACGTACTTTCTTTTGTCTGTAATTCCCGTACCTCCGGTTTATTTTGCCAGTGCCTTTATCATCGGTGCGGGCTATGGGTTAATTTGTCCGAGTGCACAAACTCTTTTTGTGAATATGGCAAATAACAATCAGCGCGGCACGGCTTCGGGGACTTACCTCTCTTCCTGGGATACGGGAACCGGCGCCGGTATTCTTTTCGGCGGCCCCATCGCCGAAATGTTCGGTTACTCCCACATTTTTCTCGTGAGTTCCGTCTTGTTAATGGCCGGTTTCTTCCTTTTTCTCTGCATTGGAAAACCGCATTACGAAAAGAATAAACTCCGGTGAGATTTAGAGCCTGTTCACACAACCATTCAATACCCATCTTTTGATGGATTCGGCGCATCAGTTGAGTTCGGTTCGGCATGTAAGATTTTCCAATTGTGCGCCGCCACTTGGTTCCGCTATACTTCGTTAAATTTTCTTGAAATACCACCGGTATTCCTGCGAAAATTTGCCTTGCCTAGCAAAAAATCCATTCAAAATCTGAATATCTCAGATCATGTGAACAGGCTCTAAGAAATCCTCCCGAATTTTATTTTCGGGAGGAATTTTAACCGGGAACTTCCTTTACGGTACTTTTTCGATGATCACATCTTCAATGATCACGTCATCGAAAGGGCGGTCACGCCCGTCGGTTTTAACGCCGGCGATCGAATCGAGAACATCGAATCCGTCGAAAAGCTGACCGAAAACGGAGTAACCTTCGGCCGTGCCGCCGCCTTGCGGGTGATTCAAAAAGTGAGTTCCTTCTTCGGGGTGAACGATAAAGAATTGGCTCCCGATAGAGTTCGGCATGGCGGTTTTTGCCCAGCTGAGGGCACCGCGCAAGTGGGTCAGTCTCGAATCGTAACGGTCGCCGATCGTGGTTTTCGGCCCTTTCGCGGAATGTCCGCCGGTACCGTTTTTATTGGTAAAATCGCCGCCTTGAATCATGAATCCCTTAATGACGCGGTGAAACGGCACATCTTTGTATTTGCCTTGTTCCGCAAGTTCAATAAAATTGGTGGCACCTTCTCCGACAATTTCGGGAAAAAGGCGGGCGCGCATTTCACCGTGGTTTGTTTTGATGACGGCGATGGTTTCACCGCTTGCCGGTTGTCCTAATTGATTAAACATAAGTCTCCGTAAGGTTAAAGTGTTGCCGGGTTACGCTCTAATATAAGAAAAAGATGTTCCTTGTTCCCAAAAAATGCTAGATTCTTCATTTCAGAAGGTAAATGAACAGAAGGAGTCCTTTTGAAAGATAACAGCAAACGAATACGGACGCTTTTAGATGCTCAGGCCTTGGATTGGGCTCTCGACGAAATGGCGGCGCGTATCGCCAAATTGCATTCCGATCCCGAAAAAATGTTGATTCTCGGAATGGCGAGCCGCGGGATTCCCCTTTCTCAGGAACTCGCGAAACGGCTCTCCGAAAAATACGGCGTGAAAATTCCTTCGGGAAGTATCGACGCGACTTTTTACCGCGATGATTTTCACTACCGGAAACAAATCGGGAATCCGGAAATGCGGATCACCGAGATGCCCGCTTCGGTGAACGGAAAAATTGTGATTCTTGTGGATGATGTTCTTTATACAGGGCGTTCGGTTCGGGCGGCGATTCAGGCGATTTTCGATTTGGGCCGCCCGAGCGCGATCCGGCTTTGCGTGCTTGTGGATCGCGGTCACCGGGAGCTTCCCATCGCTCCCGATTGTGTGGGGCTCACGGTGGAAACCGATGTCGATCAGGAAGTCCGGGTGCTGATCCGCCCGGTAGACGAAGAAAATGCGGTGTATCTCGTGAAAGTGGAGGCCGACCATGAGCGCTCTTGAAATGAAGCACCTGATCGGGCTTCGGAACGTTTCCGCCGCGGACATTCGATTGCTGCTGGATACTTCATACCGGTTCCGCGATATTTTGGAGCGCCCGGTAAAAAAAGTACCTTCGCTCCGCGGGCTCACGGTGGTGAACCTCTTTTTTGAAAACAGCACGCGCACGCGCACGAGTTTTGAACTGGCGGAAAAAAGACTTTCCGCCGACACGGTAAACTTTACAACCTCGAATTCCAGCGTAAAAAAAGGGGAATCGCTTTTAGACACGCTTCGCAATATTGAGGCCATGAAAATAGACCTCGTGGTGGTGCGCCATAAGGGCACGGGCGTACCCCGGTTTCTCGCCGACCACAGCAACGCCATTGTATTGAACGCCGGCGACGGTGCCAACGAGCACCCCACGCAGGCGCTCCTCGACATGTTTACAATCGAACAGAAATTGGGAGCGCTTTCGGGAAAGCGCGTCGCGATTGTGGGCGATATCCGCCATAGCCGCGTGGCGCGTTCCAACATTTGGGGGCTCACCACTATGGGCGCGGAAGTCACGCTCTGCGGTCCGAGTACGCTGATCCCGCATTCTCCGGATTTTTTCGGGAATGTTCATTTTGAAAGCGATGTGCGCCGGGCGGTGCAAAATGCCGATGCGGTGATTACGCTCCGGCTTCAAAAAGAACGCATGGACGATTCGCTTTTGCCGAGCATGCGTGAGTACCGGAATTTTTTCGGGATCACTCACGAGGTTTTGGAACAGGCAAAGTCTTCGGTTTTAATCATGCATCCGGGGCCGATCAACCGCGGCGTGGAACTCGACAGCGAAATTGCCGACGGCGCTAATTCGGTTATTCTCGAACAGGTCACCAACGGTGTCGCCGTCAGAATGGCGGCACTTTATCTTCTTTCCGGAGGGCGCGCAAGTGAGTAATCGCATGGTCATTCAAAATGTTCGCCCCTGGGCGGACGGTAAGTTTCAGCCGGCCACCGCTTTAAAACTGGAGAACGGTATTTGGAGCGATTTTCCGGACTCCGAAGTGGAAACGTTCGATGCGGGCGGCGCTTGCGCGATTCCCGCGCTGTTTGCCTTCGGGATTGATTTTCAGGAACCGGTACGCGATGATATTTACACTTTCGAGGACGGCTTTAAAGCCTTGCGCCGCGGAGGCTTTAGCGGCGGGCTTTATGAAAGTGCGGCAAACCCCATTGACGATCTTCAAAAATTCAGTGCGGTCGCTCAAATTGTCGGCAAATCGAAACTCGACATTCGCCTTCTGGGCGCGATCAGCAAAGACTTTCAAGGGGAACATCTCGCCGAAATGCTCGAACTTTCGCAAGGCGGTGTAGCCGGGTTCGGTGACGGCAACCGGAAAGTGGGAGCCACGCGTTTCCTCAGGCTTGCCATGGAATACGGTTCCATGACCGGCAAACGCTTTTTCTTCCTCCCGATGGATTATTCTTTGAAGTACAAGGGGCTCGTACATGAAGGCCCGGTTTCCGATACGCTCGGCATGAAAGGTATTCCGAAACTTGCGGAAACGATCGCCGTTCATAAAATTTCGGAGTTGGCACTCTGGCTTAAAATTCCGGTGCATTTCAAACAAATCACCTGCGGAGAATCGCTCGAACTCATCGCCCGCGCCAAAGAGCGCGGGCTCGATGTCACCTGCGATGTGAGTGTCTATCATCTTTTGTTCGATGAATCGCATCTCTTTGAACTGGATTCCCACCTGAATCTCCACCCGCCGGTTCGCTCGGCTCTCGACCGCGAAGCCTTGTGGAACGGACTTTCGAGCGGACTCGTGCAGGCGATCAGCTGTAACCATTTTCCGGTGCTTCCGCAAGATAAGGAAGTGAATTTCGAAGATGCTTTACCGGGAGCGCTTTCGCTTGAAATTTTACTTCCCGCACTCTGGAATGAATTGGAATCGCGGGTAGGCGCTGCGCGTGCGATTGAGCTTTTGTCGAGCAATCCGGCACTCCTCGCCGGCGTGCGGCCGGCGGCATTGAAATTCAATGCTCCCGCAGATTTTGTATTGTTCCGGCCGGAAGAAGAAACGTTCGTAACGCCGTCTTTATTTTCCGGACAGGTTCATAACACGCCGCTCCTCGGGAAGCCGCTCCGGGGGCGCATCCTCGGCTCTTACCTCAAAGGATTCTGGTCGGCAGTTTCAATATGATTTCTCCCGTTCTGTTCATTCTTTTCGGACTTGCTCTCGTGCTTCTGCTCGTGTTTCTGGTTTTGACCGAGATCGCGAGGAACAGGCGGCATTACAGCCGCGAGGAAATGTTCGGAGCGGATACTTTTGATCGGAAAGTTCTGGAATTGCAATTGTAAAATTATCAGATACAGGAGGCACATTGGCTGAGATAACGTCTTCGTTGAACTTATTTTCTGATTTGCTCCAAGCGGAGGCCTCTTTTTTCGTCGATTCGACTTCTTGGTCTCTTAGTTTCTGTACATTATCCCTAATCAGTCGTGCTTGAGTCACCACAGTGGCAAATTGTCCTTGTATGCTATCAAAATCTTCGGACTCTAGACTTTTTACCAGCTGTGTTACAGCGTTAGTGAAATTTTCTGTATTAATATTTAAGGTCTCCGTCAGATAAGCCCCTGACATATTGTCTTTGGGTGTCCATTTGCCGTCTTCTCGCAAGTAATAGCGGACAGGAATAGATTTGCATTCTGTCTGGGGGTGAGACCCGTTTGGAGTATAGATCACGTCAATAAAAGTCTTGTCTTTGATTAGACTTACAAGTGCCGATGGTACAATTTTATCATCGGCGACAAGCTCTCCTTTTATGTCACCTGTTAATTCCGATTCATCGATTTCATTGATTTTCCATGTTTCGAGATGATGCTTATTCGTCATCGCCATTTTATATGCGAGTAGCCTGTCTTGAAGCTCCAGCGACATGGGAAGCGGGGCTTTGACTTCCACATGAGCCACTCTTTCGGCCTTGTCGCCATTGACTTTGGTGAAAGCCATCGGATATGAAAGAAGACTGTAAAGGAGACACAAAAACAACATCAGAGGAAAAAACACGCATGCAGTACGTCCGGCAAGCGAAAAAGATTTTAACCAATCCGCTCGATCTTTAATTATTTTGTACTCTTTCCAAATCGCCTGCCATAACTCTTCACACGATTCTTTGTCTTGCGCTAGGCCGACGCTATGCAATCGGCAGGATTCCTCGTCAAACTGAACATCAATACATCTTGTGGGGATGAAACGATTGAACTCGACCGGTTTCGATGGGGTGATTTTCTTAATTACTGAATCCAATCGTTTTTTTATTTCTGTTGATTTCCCAAGATAATAAAAGATATCGGCCCTCGAAAAAACAACGATAGAATGAGGCATTCTCTTGATCAAGCCGCTCACGTTAGCGTACTCTCCTCCAAGGCTAAGGTCGAGCCCTTCTTGGAATTTTTTTATTTGACGTATTATCGCTTCGGAAACCTCCACATCCAGGTTGATGGCATCTGCTTGCTGCAATTTGCGTCGACCGGAAGTCGGATTTTCACCGGTTTCCTCGCCAAGATTTCCAGTCTCGACTTGCTGTGATAGTATCAGAGAGCTGACACGTCCTTGATCATCGGTTGAAATTTCTTTGATTACAATGTGTTCGAACTCAATATTTTTGATTACAGTTTTTAGTTCTGTTTCAAATTTCATCCACTTGTTATCAAAGTCGGAATTCGCCTCTAAATCTTTATTTGCATCATCCGCTTTATTTGCATCGTCTGGCTGCCTCATATTGAGAAAAAGTGTTCTAGACGCAATGGACAAAGCCTTGATAAATCCGTTTCGTCGCTCTGGGCGGTTTTGGAATCGCTGAGTCAGTTCCAAAAGGACTCTTAAAGCCATTTCTTTATCAAGAAGAAATGGATTGACTACAAAAATCGGAATGCGGTGGCCGCTCTTTGGGTATTCGTTTCGGTAATCGCTAGCTTCATCTTGAACCAGCTTTGAAAACTGTTTCCCATCGTGAGATGCGATATAAAGTATTTGCTTCGAATCAAGATTTACTTTAACAGTTTCCTTAAACTCTGCTTGATCTCCTTTTTTCCCTTTATCATCGTTAGATGATGTTGGGATCGTGTTGTCTGAAATTCGGGCAAGCTGAGTCGTAAGATCGGTACTGGGGATGACGTCTTGAATATCAAAGTCGCGTCTGTTGTCGGATAAGTATTTGGTCAACCCGACCAGTAAGACCGTTTTTCCAGCGTTTTGCGGTCCTAATATATCAACATTTGGGTATTGGGTGGTTTTGAACATTGTTGTACTCCTAAGAAAAATATATTTCGACAAAATTGTTTTTGGATAGCTCGCAATGCAAATTCAAGAGTTTGCTGAGGTGTCTGGTTTTTGGACATGTGGTTTATTGGTGGATGACTCATGAGCGTAAGCTCGTCGTTCCAGCTCGTGCAATTCGTGCTCAAGGTTTTGAATACTCCTTTGGGCGGCAAGCATCACATTCACCACGATATTCATTTGGTTTGCGGTCAGACAGTCTCCGTTGTTAAAATGTAGCATCAAATGTTCTTCCAAAAGGCTTCTGACATTCTTTTCAAATGACTCTTGATCTTCTTTTCCAAGATTAAAATCAGCATGTAGTAGCTCCTACTTTAATATGTGGTTCT
>QMCE01002187.1_pt1 | contig 21632 bp, 33 predicted proteins | sample 1821851 | NCBI WGS metagenome assembly QMCE01 (sample SAMN09453174, study PRJNA476694) | Termite gut metagenome, whole genome shotgun sequencing project. | isolation source: worker | host: Odontotermes sp. | place: South Africa:Pretoria | collected 2016-01-28 | reverse complement strand
TGGAGGATTGGCAACAACTACTTTCCAATCAATAACGTCATCTGCTTCTCTTTTATAAACAGAACCTTTCCAACAATTTTTCTTCGTCTCTAAAAAACGAGTTGGCTTATACCAAACTAATCCATTATTAGGATATTTTTCCCCAGTCCGCTTTTCCCATTGTTTGACACTTTCGTAATCGGGAAGTTCTGTCAAAAAATTACTTTCTCCGCAACAAGCACAAATACAACCACTTACACCAGTAATATCATTTAGGATTTCACTTTTACAGTTTTTACAGTAATATCTCATTTCTTATCCTCCAGTAATTTTGGGTTATCGTGAATATTTCCAATTATTTCAGGAACAGACGGCGCCTGATTGGTTCTGCAAAAAATCTCCCAAATAATCTGAAAAATGATAAATTACGTTCTAAAATATTTTTGTTTGGATTCCAAACCCTATCGACACCATCATTAATTTTGTGTATCATCGGGTGATTTTGCTCGCCCCATTTTACATTCTGCCGTTTTCTTTCTTCTCGGATTTCACTGAATATTTCATTTTGATGATCTTTATTCAAAATAGCTTTACTTTGTTTTTTATTATTATTTATTTTGAGATATAAAGTAGGGGCTGGAGAGCCAGGGGATCAGTATTTTCGCTAATAACTCTTATTATCTTACGCCCATATTCTATTTTCATATTTTTCCTCCAATTTGATAAATTCAATCAAGGTCGATGCCTTGGTGTCCAAGACGAAACCCTTTGAAGGTTTTACCGGAATGAAGCAGTTCGTCTATCTGTCCCTCTGAATCCTCGTAGAAAATACGAGTATCATCAGTTATTTCAAAATCAAGATATAATTGCCCGACGATATATTCCGCATCATTTGTAACGCTGCGGCCGGAATTGTGTCCGATGTCGCGGGCGAGGATATATATTCCTCTTTTGTGTTTTAACAATTCTACTTGTGCGTGCATAAAATCAAACTCTCCTTGTTGCGAATCTCTCGCCCTGCATATCGGCCCGATACCAATTTTTATTGAAGTAGCATTCTTCAGCATTCTTCAGCATATTTGACAATGATTGCTTGACATTACAGCCCCCTTGATTTTCTTATCTGCTCCCGATAGTCTTCGCTGTTAAACTTCATCACAATCCCATCTTCAATAATTCGAGAAAGAACATCATTTTCTAGGTGATATTCAAGACATTTAGGGCAAGGTTTTATTTTCGCTTTACAATCCTTTTGCGTATGACAATTTGCAATTAAGATTATTGGGAGCGCGCGGTTGTATCTTTTCCCAATCACATGGGACATCCAATGATTCTTTGCCTCGGAATCTTTGAGTTTTTCAACTTCATCGATTACTAAAAGTGGAACGCTACAAAGTTCGTTGAAAATTTCCCACTCACTTTTTCCACCTTGTCCGTAACTTTGCCGAATCATTAAGCCAATCTCGAAAGCGGTATAAATTACACCTCCAAGCAATTTAAGAACACCAATTGCAAGATGCGTTTTCCCATTTCCGTGTTCACCTAACATTACTAATTTTCCATTCGGTTTTTTTGCAAAACTTTGGCAAATATATAAATACTTACGAAGTTCGTCGTTATATGCGTCAAAATCATCAAGAGTTGAATCAAAATATTTATCTTCGATGTTCATAGCTTTCCAGAGTTTAATAGCATTTCGTTTAGCTCGTTCTTGTTCGATCTGTTTTTCAAGCTCATTAATTTCTTTTTCGCACATCGGACATGTTTGGTATATCTCTTTTGGCGTTCCCAAAAAGTTCATGGTTACTGTTTCACTGATATATTTACCATGTTTTTTACAAACAAGAGTAGTTTTATTTCCTTTGGTAACTGATAAATCATTCATTCGTTTATTCCTCCTACAACAAAGATTTTTTAAGCGAAGTTGACTCGGTTGGTGGGGCGGTATCATGCGGTCGATCAGTATTTTTAGGCGTAAACCGGCTTTGACATTTATTAATCCAACCTTTCAGAACAAACCTATCGGGCATAGACGGTACATACCGAGATGCAATTACTCCGCATTTTACATCAGCAATAAAATTATTCATGGCTATTTCTACTTGCTCGTAGGTTGTTTGCGAAGTTTCCCAGAAGTTTTTCCACTCTTTTGGCGATTCAATGCGAGATGTTGCATTAAAAATATCAGGATTATGTTGCCAAACATACAAAAACAGCTTTTCTGGGGATTTTATTTCAGAATCTTTTTCATTTGTTTTTACACACACATTATTAATATCTTGATCTATATCTATGTCTGAATATAAGGCACAGGGTACCAAAGGGGTATCTAGGGGTTGGGTAGGGGTATCGGAAGGGTTAGGGAGGGGTTCTTCCTGTGTTTCTGGATTATCTTCTGATACCCCTTTTTCTTTATTTTCTTGCGGAAAAAGAGAACTCACATCAATGATATAATCACATTGTTGGAGAATTTTAAGAACTTCAATTGGAGCTGATTTTAGTTGTTTAAGAATACCTATTTTAACATTTTCACTCTTTTCAAATCTCTGATGCTTCAAAGATGATGGAACTATAACCCATTCTCCAACACGATATACTTTTCCATCATTTTCAAGTTTTTCATCAATTTGTTTCACGGCTTCAATATCGACTTTGGTGTAAAAACTTACTATGCGTTGCGATTCCTTATAAACACCGCTATTTTCAAGACGAGGACTGGTAATATAATGAAAATAAATAGCAGTTTCTGTCATATTAAGATCCTGTACATATCCATCATTCCAAAAAGCGTCTCCATTAAAAGCCGTATATTCTTTTGCCATTTTTCCCCTCTCAATTTGGAGTTATGATTAACAATCAATCTTGATGTTCGTTGTATGATTCTGTAATGCCTCGTAGAACTCTAATAACACAAGGAATTGCAACACTATTTCCCAATGCTTTATACCTCGCGCTATCGCTGATTTTTTTTCCTTCATGTCCGTGTTTCGTCCATTCGTCAGGAAATCCTTGTAAGCGTTCGCATTCTTCTGGAGTAAGCCGCCGAACAGCGTAACTACTATATGCAACTTCATGGGAATCAGTAGTATTGTTTTTTTCTACAGTAATAACATTTGATTCTTTATAGTCATTTACTAGTATTGTTGGTGCGTTTCTACCGGTTGCATTTCCATTAGTATTTAATGTGTTTGCAACTTCTCCCATTCTCACTTCACCACATTGATTTTGATGAACAGATGTACAGATTAAAGGCATTTGATTACCGCCGGTTCCGGCTCTTGCTAAAATCGTTGGTGATATGTCGTTTTCTGTTATCTCAGCGTTTGGCGAACTTGAAGCAAGGCATACGACATCATCTTTTTGAATCTCTTTCTCGATTGGCAAACAGTATAGACCTGTCTTTGCTCCGCCTCCGCCGCCTTCCCCTAGAAGCGTTACTGCTTTTGATGGGTTCATCTGTATTCTGTCGGCAGTTCTTCCAAAATCGACAGAGTATTGTTGGCATATAAACGGTTGTCCTCTGTCCACACATGGCGAACCATCTGATCGTGCGATTAATGAACCAACAACTTTTTCAGGATACGTTTTCTTTTCTAAGACAATTCCTATATTATCACCGTCTGATCTGCCATATCGCAGAGTTTTCATTTTTCTTCCGATCAGATTTTGATTATAGCTATCTACGCCGATTGCCTTTTCAACAATCACATTACTTGGCCTACTTGGTCTATTTTCACCTTCTGCTCTTAGGCACTGGATTCCATTTTGCCAATATCCGATACCTGTCTCTCCAAAGCCTGATGCAATATCTCCGGCAGTTCCTTTCCTCGCTTTTCCGCTCTCCGAAGAATTCCCTTGCAAGCTATCGGGCTTAAATAATATTTCCGCGGCACGCTGTCCTCTAAAATCTGCGACAAGAAAGATTCTCTTTCTTCGTTGGGGAACTCCCCAGTATTGGGCATCCAAGATACGCCATGCAAGCGAGAAGTTATTTCCCATGATAGATCCTGCGGATTTCCAAACAAGTCCTCCGTCGGTTTCTGCTGAAGGTTTAGGAATTGAAACTCCGTTTTCGGCAATTGAGGATATTTCTTGTAAGACGATTCTGAAATCCCCCCCCCCGTTGGAACTGAAGGCTCCTGTAACGTTTTCCCAAACAGCGAAAGTTGGATATTTTCCATGTGTTGCATTCCTCATTTCTTTAATTATTCTTATGGCTTCTATGAATAAGCCAGATCGCTCGCCTTTAAGACCTGTGCGTTTTCCTGCCAATGACAAATCCTGACAAGGACTTCCAAAAGTAATAATATCTACGGGTTTAATTTCATAGCCGTTTATTTTCTTTATATCGCCGAGATGTTTCATTTGCGGGAAGTGGCGTTTTGTTATACTGATGGGTGCAACTTCTATTTCGCTTGCCCATACCGGAATTATTCCTAAGTATATCGCAGCCAAGGGAAAACCACCGATGCCATCAAATAAACTTCCAAGTGTAATTTTCTTCTCTGCGATGTCATTCTTCATCCCAAAGCCCCTTTTCGTTTCTGATTCTTTCTTCTGCGGTTTTTATGTATTCAGGATTTATTTCACACCCGATATATTTCCTAAAGTTTTTGACTGCTACTACCGCTGTTGTCCCGCTTCCCATAAATGGATCAAGAACAATTCCGTTAACAGGACAACCGGCTTTAATGCAATCTACAACAAGAGTTTCAGGGAAAGTTGCAAAATGCGCTTCTTTAAAAGGTTTTGTATTCACTGACCATACACTTCGTTTATTTTTAAATAGATAATCATTTTTCACTAAGCCATTCATTCTTGTTCTTCCAGGAGTATTATTTAATTTTGTAGTCTCTCTGTCTCTCAAACGCATATCTGTACTTGTACAAGGTTCTTTAATAGCTTCACCATCGAAATAATAATTTTTTGATTTACTTAATAAAAAAATATATTCATGCGATTTTGTACATCGATCTGTTACACTCTCTGGCATAGGGTTCGGTTTGTGCCAAATAATATCTTGCCTTAGATACCATCCATCAGTGCGGAGCGCAAATGCCAGCGTCCAAGGAATACCAATTAAATCTTTTGCCTTTATTCCTTCAAAGGTTTTACTGGTAACGTTTGCTTTTACTGCTCTTTCAAGTTCTTTGCCTTCTTTCCCGTAGGGATTTCCAACTGTTCGACTGCCCCGGTTTGTTGCTTGTTTGTATTTCTCGCTGTCAGGACTGCCGCCTTTTCCGCTTCCTGCATAGCTATCTCCAATATTTAGCCACAATGTTCCATCATCACGAAGTATTCTTTTAACTTCTCGAAAAACATTAACAAGTTTTTCGATATATTCTGTTGGCGTTTCTTCAAGTCCGATTTGTCCATCAATACCATAATCACGCAGACCATAATAAGGCGGCGATGTAATACAACAGTCTACCGAATTATCTGGCAAGGTTTTGAGAGTCTCTATGTTGTCGCCAAGGATAATACGATTATACTTCATAGTGCATTTCCTACTTCTTTGAGCAGCACATCTAACTTTTCATTAATTTGATGTATGGCATTTTCAATTTCTGTCGTATATCCGCCGTATTCTTCTTGCAGTTCTACGAGTTTATTTTGCTGTTGCCGTAGTCCATAATTTTCAATGAGCTTTATTCCAACTTGCTGCGAAACCGATTGATTGTCTATTAACATAAATATTTTCTCGGCAGTTATTTTTTCGTCTATGGTTAACATGTTTCAAGCTCCTTGTACTTTGTGTATATTATTGCCGGTCGCGTCCATTCTCGCGCAAACCGTCCCCATTCTGGATCTTTATCGCCAACAGAATCCCTATAAAGCATCGCCATTGGCATGAACCCAGCCTTGAGACAATCGTTCAACCTTGCTTCTGCTTTATCGAAACTGTCATTTGGATACCCAATAAGCACATACGCTCTGAGTGGATGAAAGATTTTGAATCCAGCAGTTATTAAAAGTTTGCCTGCTTCAAAAAGCGGCTCACGGTCGTTTGGAGTATCGTAAGCAAAAAACATTCTTTGCGGTTTAAGTTTTGTAAGTTCCTCTACATGCCACTGTTTTAATTGAGCTGCTTCAAGTCCGCCTGAAAATATTGGTCGCTGTTCTTGTTTTGCCAACATTGCAAATACTGATCGGATATGTTTTTCGGAACAAGCAAGTAAATTATCATCTAAAATATTAAACCCTTCAATAATTGGCAGTTCTCTAAGAACTTCTCCTTCTCGGCGCCATACACTACAAAACCAACACCTATTAGGACATCCACGGCTTGTAATCACATATCCTCTTTTCAAGTACATTCCGGAAGTAAAATCTTCACCGCGCATACCAGTTGCTGGACCACCAATTTCAGTTGGTGCTATAGTTTTCCATTCTTTGTAGAGTTTTTCCGCTTCTGGTAAATCCCACGAAAAGGTAACACTGATATGGACTTTATCTACTTCAATGTTTTGAGAAAATAAATCGGGACTTCCAATAAAAGCCAATTCATCAGCGGGAGTAGCATTTGTTCTTCTAGGAAACACTCTTGCAATTTTCAAAATTACGACCCCTTTTCCCGATTAAGTACAAGTTTTACTTTCTTATACCTCGATTTATGAGGATTGATACATAAAATCTCGTATCCGTTCCTTACCCTGTTTTCGCGTAATCTTCTTGAAACGGTATCCGCATGATTCTTCTTTGAAGGTGGATACCGCTTGGCAACGTCTTTTTTTAAGTCCCACAAACCAAACTCATAATCCATCGGGTACATATCAAATACGTCCCGAACTGCCTCTGACATTGAATTGCTTAAATAGTTCATTTTGCCCTCCCTCAAAATCTTAATTTTCAGTTTTAATATGAACGAACCCTTTAGCTATTAGCTCGTTAATATATGTTGCATCGGTAATCATTCGTTGTTCTCTGGCTTTTTTGTCATTAGCTTCCATGCGGGAAACCTTCTCAAAAAAAGCGTTTCTTGCCCAATAATGACGATATTTTTCGTTCCCGATATATGGTTTTGCTTTTTGATATTCCTCATCAGAAACCTTAAATACAATTGTTATTTCCTTTTTTGTGTCCATTATCAATTTCCTTTGTTTGTACTACTGACCACTACTGGTAGCTGTATTGTAGAATCTTTTATTATCTTTCGATGTTCCTCGATATGACATCTTGCACAAAGAGTAATGCCATTTGTTTCTTCAAAACGTAATTTTGGATATTTAGAAAATGGTAAAATATGATGCGCATGAAGATTAAGTCTCGATCCGCATTTCTGACATTTATATTTGTCTCTTTTTAAGACCGTTTTTCTCCAGTAATAATATGTCCTTGATGACCGAATTTTTCTTATATCCTCCGCGTCACTTTCTGGTAATGGGTATTTTTTCCGCAAATCTAAACAGTGCATTTTTGTAAATACTGCAAAACGCGCAAAATTGGAAACGTAATTCTTTCCTCTATACCCCTTAATGTAAGCGTAATGCTGTATTTCCTCATACTCATAATCTTCAACCGTAAAAGATATTGTTCGTTTCTTTTTCATAGTTTCTCCTTATTAACCAGAAGCCGGGTGAGATTCTTCTTTTGGTGAACTTTTAGATTGTACTTTTCGAGATGATTGATAAGTTCTGTTATCTTTTCTGCTGAAGGTTCAGGCAAATTATTTCTTCCAGAATCAGCCCCAATATTTACTTGAATAGGATTTGCAGACAGAATCATTCCTGAAAAAATATCAATGTCAAAATCCATGATCGGTTCAATAGTTATCATTCTAGGGCCTTCCCATTCTTTTAACCATTTAATTCTTTCTATAGGGAAAGGCGCTTTTGAAATTGACGGATAGCTTCTATTGCTTTCAATCGTTACACAAGCAACATCTCTCTTCTGCGGTTCAATCAAACTTGCAAGGCTCCAAGGGTTTTTTGTATGCCATAGATACTGATTCTTTGGATATTTTTGAGTATGTTCCCATATTTGCTGAATCCATTCTCTTGGAACCTCTGGGTAAAAAAGATCACAGCCTGAACAGATGAAAATAAATTTTCCTTTCCCTAAATCATCTTGCAAATATCTTTCATCAAAATGCAGCGGATTTTGTTCACTTTTCCATTTCCCTACATAACAATAAGAACAATTGTACTGACATTTACCTCTGACAGGATTCCAAGTATGCGTTACGAACTCGTACATATTCCCTGTTGCTTTTTTTAGCGGCATTATTTTTCCCCCTGAATAAATGGCAAGTTGCCTTTATATCCTTCAATAAGTTTCCATTGCGAAAACCAATCAGGAGCCAATTTATTGAATATGTCGTCATTAGTGGTAATTTCTGATTCAATAAATTGCGTATACACAACTTTAAAATTACCCTTACCAATAAATTCTTGTAGACTTTCCCCTGCAAAAATGAAATCTTTGGAGAAATCTTCTACGCTACTTCTTTTATTAGGAGAAATTTTCCAAAACTTGATTTTCTCATTATGAAGTAATGCAGACGCATAAAATATCTTATTCATTTATCTTCATCCTCCTTTGAACACGAACTATTCATTTCTAAATGTGAAAACAATTCTCTTTGTGCTTGATGTTCTTTGATTCTTTTCTGCGAGGCTTCAAAGAAAGAAACATCTTTTTCACAACCAACTAAATCAAATCCCATGTCAATACAGGCAATAGCAAGTGAACCACTACCGGTTCCTGTATCAATAATTTTTGCGCCTTGCTTTATCTTGTACCATTGCAATATCTTTTTAAGAAGTATTACCGGCTTTTGAGTAGGATGAATTTTCTTTTCCGCGTTTGCTCCGCCAGTGTTTGACACTGAAAATATATGCGCCTGTGTATCGAAAGATGTCCAAATAAATTCAAATTGACTAAAGTTTTCCCATGGTTGTCTTTTATCCCATATTGCAATTCCGCGAGTAGGCGGAAGTGCAAAATAATTACCGCCAAATATTATTTGATTTTCTGAAACTCTAAATAATTCATCAAAGAACTCTTGAGTCGGAGGGAAGCAATCCCAAGAACAATTCATATTGAGTAAAGCCCTATCCTTCAACTTTCCGGCTCCGCTGTTTAATCTTCCAACACTGTTTTTTCTTAACCGCTGCGCGGTACTTTCTCCCGGATATTGTCCTTTTTCATTTCTATTTTTATTTGTCCCCATACTCATTTTAGGAGCATTAATTCCATAAGGAGGATCGATAAACGCAAGATCAAAATATTTATCAGAATAACGAGACATGAGTTGCATATTATCTTCATTGGTAATATTAATCATGCGACATCCTCATCGAAAAGTGATAACTGTCTGCAACTTTTCTCTTTACTTTTGATTCTTCCGCCATAAAGCATATTAAAAACGACATCTGTCATTCTCTCTCCAGTAGAAATATCAACTTCATTTCCGCAACTAATTATTTGCAGCACGTTATTAAGTATTGTAAAAATGCTTTCATTGCCCTCGTGATAAGGCAGATATTTTTCAAGAACAGAAAACTTTCTTGTCGGAACTAAATCGTTCCAGTCATAAGTAAAATTCTTCTTGTTTATCTTTGTAATATCAGACACTTCATACCACCAATAGTCATAATTTTTCTCTGTCAACTTTTTGTAGTTCATAAATCCATTATCAACCAAAAGCATACCAACATCTTTTTTAACTTTTGAAAAATCTCCGTTAATGATGTTGTGCAAATCGGATACGGTCATATTGTAGATTCCTCATCTTTTACTAGTCGTTCATTATTCTCGTATGAGAGTTCGTTGTAATCTTCATATATCAATGTTGATATATGTTCTAAATCTTGAAACCGAATATAGTTGCACCCATCGTATTCCTCAAAAACTATTCGACTGTCATTCCATGTAATATCTTCCGTTCAAGAGTTTCTATTGAATAGCTTAAATCTCCAAATCTTTTCTTAATATCTCCAGCTTCCAACATGGCATTAATTTTGTTCATCAGATATGGATTATTCCCCGGATATTCTTTTCCCTTCACAAAAACCGGAATGTACAGAGAATCAAGTTTCGCCAATAATTCATCAAGTGTTTTCATCTCTCGATCCTTCAATATCTAAAATCTGTAAAATGCAGAATTGCCATTTTGGCATCGGGATAATTTCTAAACCATCGAACAAATTCAAACAATAAACCAAATCCATCATTGTCAGCCAATAACCTTAAATCTTGACAAATATTTTCAATATAAAAATTTGGGATGGCACTTTGACGCAATTCTATTTTTTGAACATGAATAACTTTTCTGCACACTTCTATCTGTTTTGACCTGTAAGGTTTTCCAGACCAAACTCTAATGCTAACTTCTTTCCCGTCATGCTTTTTCCAAAAATAATAATTTGATCTGATGGTATGAATTTTTCCGGTGATGAGGTCGGTCATAGAATCGTTTATAAAACACTTATTAAACATTAATGTCATTTCTCAATCCTCTCAAACTCAATCACCCATACCCATGGATTATCTTCCCAAGGGAAACCACGTTTGGCGTTTATACTATCCCATAAACACCGGAATTCTTTCCCGTGTATATGACACCCTGTTTGTTGAAACAGTTTTTCTATTGGCGTTTTGTCGTTTCTTCTTGGCAGACATTCGCAACGATCTAAATAACTACCCTCGGCTTTTGCGTCTTTCTGCGTTATATCTTGCAACCGCTCAACCCGAACTTCGGTAACTTCAAGAAAAATCCGCGCTGCTCCTTTTGGCATACTTTTGGCATATAACGCGGTGATTTCCAATTAGGACACGGTTTATAACATGTTTTACAATTAGGATTATCTTTATCTGTCTTAAAATGAAAACCTATGATATTGCAATATGAAAAGCTTTCCCTAACCCAAAGAATATCGCCGATTGAATAAGGCGGTTTATAATCACGAGTTGTGCGGCCTTCTTCATCAATAATGGATATGCTTCTTTCACCTGTTGAAATTCGCGTATTAACTTCAAACCCTGATTCTCCATTTCGGTATCTCGGCTTAATCACCCGCCGCGTCATCGTCTTCCGGCCTTCAAGAATCGCCTGAACCATCGGCGTGGAACATAGTATAGGGTTTATCATTCTTTATTCTCCCACGCAATCGGCATAAAAAAAGTTTCTATTTTCATTTTCGCTTTAACAAAAACGGTTACACCATGGTCAAGACACCCAAATAATCCGTAAGACTTCCAATCGCATTTCTCATTTCCAGAATCACATTCATACGGATTTTTAGAAATACATTTGCAAGAGGGACATCGAAAACCTTTACTGCCAATACTTTCTTTGAGTGAATCTATTGTTTCAAATACACGGACATTATTACCTTTTATTTCCGGCTGATTTGCTTCTTGGTAAAAGTTCATAAACCAATATGTTCTCTCTTCTTCCCATGCATCCAAAATATCAGCGGCTTCTAATCCTGTTTTTTCTGCGTAGTGCTTAGCCCTTTCTAAAGCCCACTTAACTTTATCTTTTCTTTCTTTTGCAAAGGAATCTTTCCAATTATCATTGCGTAAACCTTGTATATCTCTTTCAAAAGAAGCCATAAGTTTTTTATAACCGGCGCATTCTTCGATTGGTTTCATTTTTCTTTCTCCTTCAATAATTCTGGATTTTCGTGAACATTACCTATGATTTCAAAATGTTCTATTGCTCCGCATATCTCATACAAATAAGTCCCTTCAATCTCGCCAGTTTTATAATGATATTCAGCCCAAAACGAATTATACTTAAATGTAATGACAAACTTCCTCGACAAGTCGTCTATACAAATATCACCTTCAAAACTATTCTTTCCGTTTTTGTCTTTTAATCCGGTATATTCGCCGATGGTATCAGGATCAACTTTGTAATACTCATATCCTTCTATGCCGTTATCACTTTTTTGATTTCTATCAGAAAAATTTATTACTCCTATTCTAATTGAGTCGTCAGGGATGCCGTTATGAAATAAATCTCCATAAAGAAATCTACCATCATCCGCATAAATATCAATTGACTTGCCTCTAAACAATATCTCCCTCATGTTATTGTATCCTTTGAATCGAATGATCAAGGAAACACCTCGTATCAATCAGCGGTTTTCCCAATCGACACATAGGTTTGTCATTATCTGTAAATACGCAAGTTTTAATCCGCTCCGTGATGTTTAGTTTCGGATTTTCTTCAACCGGAAAAATGTATTCGTACTTCATCGATTTATCTTTCATCCCATTTCTCCTTTGGCGATAACCGCCCCATAAAGGGGCGTGATTTTAGATACAGAGAGCGGGGGCGACGCCACCGTCCGTACCACTCGCATAGTCGTAGTAGATCAAGCCATAGTTGGAGACATAACAGAAGTAGGTCGAACCGTAGGGAGAAGAAGTCCACCACCATTTCGTGTCGTTGTCTTCTGTGCGGATACGGTTCTTTACCTTCTTAAAATATTCGAGCTGGCGCGGTTCTTCCCAGTTCGCCGATTTATTGGAATAATCATTTGCTCCGAATAATTCGTATGCAGTTGGAAGTGTGATGTAATCGCCGTCTTTGTTTTTCTGGAGACAGTCTTTTACCAGATCAAAATCTTCAAGGAATTCATCATTGAGGTATGCATGAAAGCCGCCGTCATTCGTGTTCTTGTTATTGATTGCGCTGCGGAAAAGAACTTCGTCAAAGTTAAATATGATTTTATCTGCCGTTACATCAACAACAACGAGTTCTGTTTCTTCAATGTCGAGCGCCGCGAACTCAAGACCATCATGCTTGGCTTTCTTGGTCTTAACCGGAAGGCGGATATAATCACCAGCTTTGACGGCATCGTCTTTCTTTGTCAGCGCTGAAAGAGCGCGGATTGTCAATTCCCAGTCAGCGCAACCTAATAAGGCGGCGAGATCGCGACGACTTTCTGTTGATACAGTCTTCTCAATTTCTATTTTTTCTGGTGTGGATTCACTTTCAATTGATTCCCATCCAAGATATTTTAACGAACCGTTATTCCTATCATGGATAATATCAAAAGCTCGCTCCGATATTTCCACAATTTCAGATCGATAATAATCTTTGAAATTATCTTGGCTTATTTGACCTGTTCCAACAGAGATCAATTTAATCTTTTTCATGCTATTTTCCTCCTAATGCTTCAATCGCCAAACTTGACGCGGTATATGCGTTGCTTCGTTGGGATTTCTTAAAGTCGAGTTCTAGTTTTCTTGCTAAATTTCTTGCTCGATTGACACGCCCTTTCAGATGTGGATAAATCTCTAAAAACGAATCCCATCCGATGTTGTGCTGTTGCTCGTGTTCATCTTGTAAAAGCGCAAGCCAATTCCACGATTTCTCTATGTCTGCCGCATCCGATCCGCGGCTTACGATGTGCGCTCTTTCGATATTGCCTCCGCGTCCGCTTGCCTCTGATACGGGATGTTTCTCTCGCCATTCACTCTCGGTTAGCATTTGCGTACAAGCAATATCTGAATAATCTATCGGATCATTCTCTAGGCCGCCTCTCCATTCTTCCCATTCTTGCAAAACTCCAATAACGCTTGATTGAGTATCATAATTCAATTCGCAATGTTTGGCTAAATGATAAATAAGACCATCAATAAATCGCGCTCCTTCTATGGAGTTTGATTCTGAAATATGGACAGGTCGCAACCCACCAAATCGGGAAGGAACTTTATCTGCATATTCTTCTAACAGATCAAGATATAGTCCATATTTTTCTTCTTCGTCCGGTAAACGTCCTTCCATAGATTCAAATATTGCGGTTACCAATACCCAGACACTGCTATTTTGCTTGTAAGTCCTTTTTTGGTATCGCAATTCAAGTGCAACATGTAATAAAAACTCATGATCGTTTCGCTTTTCCCATTCCTCTTTTTTCTGAAATAACTTATCAAAAAGAACTTGACCAGCACGGTTTGCAGCTTTGAGTAAAATGTAATCGTCTTTATACCTAACGGCATGTACCGGCTGTCTGATTGTCATTTTTTATACCTCAAAAAGGAATATCGTCTACAAATCCATCATCACTTTCTGGAACAAAGAAATGAGAAGGTACAGATGAGTGAGAATTATTACCGGAAGATTTTTTCTGTTGTTTTGCTTCAGATTCTCCTCCGCTATTTCCTCCGCCAAGAAGCTGTACATTTTGAGCGACAATTTCCACCTTTGAGCGATTTTGCCCATCTTGCTGCCATCGGTCTTGGCGAAGTTCTCCTTCAACAGCGACCTGTTTGCCTTTCAGTAAATATTGATTCAGGTTCTCAGCTTGCCGTCCCCATATCACAACATCGAAAAAACTCGCCTCATCTTCCCATGTATCACCGTTTTTCTTACGCCGGTTCACCGCAACAGCAATTTTGCTTACAGCCTGTCCGCCGTTGGCGGTATATTTTAATTCAGCATCGCGCGTCAAACGCCCAATTATCACAACGTGATTTAAATCTGCCATGCGATTCTCCTAACCAAAATCTGGCGGTTCTACACCAAGCTGTTGCTGTTCAAACTGTTCTTCAAGAGCTTTCACTTCGTCATCAGAAAACAGGCTGTTCAACGGCGTTTTTTTCTGTGATTGAGGTGAATTTGCAGTAGTCTGTTGCTGATTGGGCTTTTCTTCCGCTTTTTCATCAGTTTGATCTTTTGGAATTTCTCCTTGCTCAGCATTTGCATCTTCTATATCTACAGACAAAAACGAAAGTTCGCCATCATCAACACGTCTTGCACTCAATACCCGATCATCAACATTTACAGCGCTGGCAATTTCTACGCTTTTTGGAGCGTATTTAAGCAGATTGATCAATACGGTTTTTTTTGCCATTCCTTCTTGCGATTCTTTACTTGATTTCCAAGGAGAGGATTGACTTCCGAATGATTGGGAGAAATCTTCGGCATGTTTGATGATTTTTTCCCACGACCAAACCTTGAATTCACGACCGCCGCTTTTCAATTCATACAAAGCATAAACAAACAATGGATTATCTGTTTTTCCTTTTGGTTTGTGATGAAGAAAAGCATCGAGACCGTATTCGTAATCGAACTCGTCCCCATTATAAACGACTTCTGCAGTTATCCTTTTATATTTGTCTGTGCGGTATGCAAGATCAAGAATTCCTTGATACCCTAACTGGAAATTGCATTCCAAGCACTTCTTTGTTTTATTCCAGTAGGGAATAAGATATGCCTGTCCAAGTGGCGTGTTCGGTTCTAATGCAAGTTGGCAAGATTGCATAACCGCGCCAAAAAAAGATCTCCTCGAACATTCCGCCAGTTTTGGAGTTGCTTGTACCGCAGTTAAGACAATCCGTGTCATGCGTTCCGGCGTTATTTTTCCCGCAAGCGCCTTGTCAAATTCTGCCGTCATTTGTTGCAATTCTCCACGCAAAGTTTTCACTTCTTTTTGCTGCGGAGTAAGTTCCTTGGTAGCTCCCTTTGTGTTGTGATCAGATCCGTCAATTTTCATTCTTTCTCTCCTTAATTTTTCTTTTGCTGTAACTGCCAAATAGTCTCATAAAGCCGTCGAGTAGCTTTAATATCATCCATTGCCGTATGAGCTTCTTCATGCGGAATATTCAGCGCCTTGGTCATTGTGGTTAATTTCTGGTTTTCTGTTTTGGGAAGCAGTCCCATAGAAGCAGCTTTTTTCACCAACTCATACACATCGATAAGTCGTCCATTAAAATAATCGTTGATGGAAAATCCGACACGATAAAACAAAGCACCAACATGTCCAAAGTCAAAACCGCAATTGTACCCGGCAAAAGAATATTTTTCAGATGGCATAAATTCTTTCAAGGCATCTATTATTTCAGTTACAACCTCTTCAAGCGGCGGATAAGAGCGTATCGTTTCTTCGGATACTCCATTTACCTTAAAAGCCTCTTCGCTCCATGTAATCTCATCGTTCAGAGGATTAAGGTGATAGAGACTCTCGAATACACAGTTTTTGCCTTCGTAAATCAACATTGCAATTTCAAACGCGCCTGAATTGCGCGGGTCTACTCCTGTAGTTTCTGTATCTACCCAACATGTTGTCATTTGCTATTCTCTCCATTCTGTACAAGTCGAGAGAGTTCAGCTTCTTTTTCTCCAGTAAGATAAACCGTAAATGGTTTTTCTCGACCGGAGACATGCACATCGGCAACAAATGGATATTCTCTGTTATGCTTGAATGAACCATCATTTTGATTTTGTTTAATATTTACGGCCTGTATTTGGTCAATATTGAAAGCCTTCCCGTCTCCAGAATAAAAAAAGTTCATTTTTGATCCTCCTTTGGAACATCGCGTGTAGCAATCATTGCGTCAGCTATAACATAACTAATTTCAGAATATTTCTTTAAGTTCATGTTAGTCTTCTGATGAATAGCAGATGAGATAATCATCCCAGTGATTGCTTGACCTGCAAAATAATCGCGTAAAGTCATGCATGTTGTGCTTTTAAAGCTATCATCTGCGGACTCTAAAACTGGAAAAGCATAATTTACTTCGCTCATTTTCCACTCCTATCTGCTAAAATAACATTTCCGCAGGTTATTCGACTTTCATCTTCTTCCTTAGAAGGAATAAAAACGATAACATCGAAACCTTCATTTTTTAGTTCTAGTTCGGTTTTTTTGTATGGGTAAAAATAATCGTAACCGCCGTCAGTGATCATGCCATTTTCAATTACCGCCTTTGTGTTGTGCATTGGGGTAATTTTACACATAAAATATTTTGGATCGAATAATTTTCGCAAATATTTTGCGTCTATTGGAGCGTTGGTTAAAGCAAAATTAAGAGCTATTTTTCTCCCTTTAAGATTCGATAATAAATGACGCTCAAAGATAGAGGATACTGATTCAAGCCCGGACGCATTCGGCATCATATTTTTTCGTATATAATTATCTGTAGTATTAACAGATATTTGCAAACCTGCATCTCCATTAAATCGATTCTTCAAATCAATCCATTTTTGAATAAATGCTAGATTACTTTTATAGGGTGGAACGATTGTAGAGACAACAGGGTGAAAAGCCCATCCTCTATCATCAAAGAATCCTTTTAGATAATAGGCAGAATCAATAACGGCATTGTTATAAGTTGGTTCCCCCATTCGCGCGTAGTGAAGGTTTATTCGTGCAGTTTTTTTGATTTCTGGGTGTAATGCAAGAGCATTTTTGACTTGATCTACAAGATCATTGAATGTTGCATTTTCCCCAGTGCCAACCTTCGGAACGTCACAAAAAGAACACTTCATAGAACATCCGTATTGAGTTGAAATCGTTATGACCCATTTTTCTTCTAGTGATAATAGATCGCCATGTGGAACTCCGTTTATTTCTCTTGTAAGACCAAGAAAATCAGCTTTTATGTTTTTTGATTTTCCATAATCTCCAACCGAGATAAACTCAAGAGGTTTCCTTAGTTCTCCAGGCATTATACAAATATATCCGGTGGGCGTTTTCATTTTTTCAATCATTTTGTTACCACCTCGCCCTCTCGCAGGTAAATAATCCCTTCTTCGAGATTTTCTGGAATATCTGCAACACGAAGCAAGATAACAAGGAACCCTGATTTTGCAGCCCAATTTGTGATAACTCCTGTTGTTTTCGCGTCCAAACTCTCAGCATTATCAACGATGAGCATTTTCATCTTTCCAGCAAACCGCGCGCCCAAACCGAAGAATACCTTGACACTTTCCGCCGTAGACCAATTGCCTTTTCTTTCGGTTTTGGTTACGCCGCGCATTACGCCATTATGATAAAGCATATTATCTTCGCCAATTTCGAGACCTGATACGCCAAGTTCCATTTTTGACAAGACATCTTTCCTTGATGCGCGGAGTTTCTCAATTTCTTTGGTAAGTTCGGCATAGTGGATATCAAGGGTTTCGCATTGTGTTTTCTTTTCAATATAAGCATCGTAGGCTTTCGCGTGTTCTTCAATTTCATACCAAGCCGCAATTTCATTATCCAGCTTTTCAACATCTTCGACACTGTAAGCTTTATATTCTTTGATTTTTTCTCGCCCAACATTTACGGATTCCTTGATCACAGAAATCATTTCTTCAAGATCATCAAAGGAGCGACATTGATTGAGCGTTTGCAGAATATTACTATTTGCATTATTAAATGCTTCATTCAATGCTTTCTTGTATTCTTCTGCGACTTTCCTTTCTTCTTTAATATTTTCAATCGGATCGGGATGTTTTACTTCCATGACCGGATTGCCAATATCACCAAGGCGCTTTCTATCACGTCCAGTCTCAAGCCTTAGATTTTCTTTGTCGGCAATCTGATTGTCAATCTCGGTGATTTTATCAGATGCTCCAGAACGAGACATGAGGATTTCAACAATATCCGTATCTGTCATTTCCCGGAGCGCCCATGGCTGCTCAAGACCGGAACAAAGCGAATCAAGGAATGCCCGGACGCCGCCCGAAACATTGACATGTCGTTGTAATGCTTCGTCATACCGCGCGACTGTCTGTTTCACGTTCCCAGACATGACTGTTCTGATTTTCAATTCATCATCGGTGTAGGCAATAATTTCGGCTTCTTCTTCTCCACGAGTAATCATACCTGGCGTAAAATCTTTTGTACCGTTCATGGTGATTGCTATTGCTTGAGCTATAGAAGACTTTCCGGCCTCATTAGTACCTTCAATCACTTGTGCGCCGGGACCGTGAAACTCAATTTCTGCCTGTTTTATTTTTCGCATATTGCGGATTTCAAGGCGACTAATTAGCATTTCCTTCTCCTTCGTTCTTGCCAGCAATGGAACATTCCACATCAGGACAGAACCAGTCTTCTTTTACGATATGTCCAATCTCGAAAACGTATTCACCGCTGCGTTTTATTCTTATGGCTTTTCCTGCCAACTGCCGCCAGCTTTCAGCGTTCGCAATATTCAGAAGACGGGTGAAAAACTTTCCAGCCGTGACATCTCCCGTACTTCTTGATTCCGCATAAAGGCCATAGCCGCCAAAGCCACTTATTCCGGCATTGCTTCTAAGTTTAAGCCACGATGTTAAAACACCACTCGATTCAACAAATATGTCGGCTTGTTCGATTATCGCATTTTCAATAACAAGTTCTTTCTTTTCTTCGTTCTTTCCTTCCATTATTTTCTCCCCATAAAATCATTATAAAAATCCAAGGCGGCTTCCCAGCCGGTCGCCCCAAATCCGCATATTCCTTCTTGAATGTTTTTGCCAAGAAGAAAACAATACATGTTTCCGTCTTTGCTAAACACAGGCTTTAACGATTCGATTAACCCCATAACAATAATCTGCTCTTCGGTAGTAATTTTCATTTAAGCCCCCTTCTTTTGCGTAACAGAGAATCGGCTGCTTTCAGAAACCTTAACGTACTTTTCATACAATCCGTCTTTTTTCAATGCATCAGAATCAACATCTCTTCGCGGAAAGCGGCTCCATGAAATTGAGAAGTCTCCGGCAACGGCGGATGATTTTAACTCATTCGGATTTTTATCTGCATTGTTAACGATTGCTTCTTTGAGCGTAATGCCAATCACTTTTTTGCGAGCTTCCATTTCTTTGATGGTTTTATTAAGCTCAACATATTCAGCACAAAGAGCGGCATCTTTTTCATTTCCAAGATTGATTATTTTTGAAGCACCTTCAAACATGCCAGTTATCATATCTTCTTCATTATCAATGCCTATCGGTGCTGGCATAATGTTTTTTTCGACATAATTTCCCCAAAATTCTTTTTCGGAAGCGATAAGCCGATTGATAAAATCTTCGTTTCTGCGAATAACATAATGATTTAGACTCTCATCATCCAAGATATAAACCGAAACAACAAACCATGGCAGATTTAAAACCGCCATATAATGTTGAACTTGTGCGAAATAGGAATCTGGAATTTCATCCGCGCTCCATCCATAATTGGTTTTCGCGGATTTTATTTCATGCCCGCCAAGACCTTCAATGATTTCGTTTCTGATTTCGACTGGGGATTTTGCAAAAATTACACTGTCAATATTTGCAAGCATAAAAGGGTTTTCTTGATTAAAAAACATATACGGCACTGCTTCAATTTCTAAATTGGGAAAATCTTTTGAGGTTTCTTCGCGGATAAACTTTTCAAGCATTTTCCCCCGATGAGCCGCCTTGCTTGTCTCAGTCGAAGGGACAAGATTTTTCTTTTGCAAATACACCGTAAGAGGACTTCCAAAGGCACTCAAACCAACCACAGAACCGGCATCCGATCCGCCGATTGCTTCGCGCCGTTTTTCTAGCCAGTCTTCGTTGCTCATTCCTTCTGTAGAAATGTGGTTAGGACAGTGATCAAGTAAAGATTGATAAATACTCATAACATTATCTCCTTTTGTTTTTCTGAACATTTTTTATTATAAAAATATTCGTAATATCAAAATATCTGTATAAAAAGAATAGAAAACATTATTCTTCAGACAATTCTCCGCGAGAAATCAATTGCTCACTGACTTCTTCAAGTCGCCGCGCTAGAGATTCTATTGTTCTCTCAATGCGCTTTTTTTCACGTAAAAGCTCAACGGTATCATCTTCGGAATTCAGCGGCTTTGCAGAAGAAGTTGCTTTCTTCGCTTGAACAACACTCTTTCCTTCAAGACCAGCGGCGATTATCGCCTCGCGTTTGTCTTCATTATTTTGTTTCGCGGCTTCGTTTTGAATCTCATATCCGACATCTTGATTGCCCATCTGAAAAGCGGTCATTGCCGTTTTTGCTGACTGCTTCCCGATTTGAACTTCGCGTTCTACCATATCTTCATACCGTAGTCCGTTTTTCTGACATGATTCTTGAATACGAAAAAGCATTTTACCGAGATCACGTTGTAATTCGGCAATCTGTTTACTTATATCACGAGCTTCATTAATAAGTTCTTTTGTATCTGCATCGATGAGCGGCATATAAATTTCCTTTTGTTTTGCAATATCGAGAAGATCGTGAAAGGTTGCCCAAAACTCTTGACTATGAGCGCGAGCGTTTTTCTTCCCTTTATCGCTCATTAGGATATGATGCGCAAGCTCGTGAATTGCTGTATACATGAGAAGGTTGTCATCGCTGAAATTTCGGTTATGAATGATGATTTCTCTAGAATCAGGCTTGTAAAGACCATTCACTCGATTACTTTTTTTACCAGAAAAAATTACGACATATTCGGTAGTCGATTCGTAAAGGTTCTGCAATTGCTCTTTTACTTGATCTTGGTTCATCCCGTTTCTCCTTTGGCGATGGTAACCGCCCCACAAGGGGGCGTGATTTTAGATACAGAGAGCGGGGGCGACGCCACCGTCCGTATCACTCGCATTGCCGCGGTCGATCAAGCCATAGTTGCCGACAAAACAGAAGTTGGTCGAACCGTAGGGAGAAGAAGTCCACCACCATTTTGTGTCATTGTCTTCTGTGCGGATGCGGTTCTTTACCTTCTTGAAATATTCGAGCTGGTGCGGTTCTTCCCAATTCGCCGATTTATCGGAGTAATCATTTTTTCCGAATAATTCGTATGCGGTCGGAAGTGTAATACAATCGCCGTCTTTGTTTTTCTGGAGACAGTCTTTTACCAGATCAAAAGCTTCAAGGAATTCATCATTGAGGTATTTGCACAATGCGCTTGCATGAAAGCCGCCGTCATTCGTGTTCTTGTTATTGATTGCGCTGCGGAAAAGAACT
>QMCE01000523.1_pt1 | contig 21643 bp, 18 predicted proteins | sample 1821851 | NCBI WGS metagenome assembly QMCE01 (sample SAMN09453174, study PRJNA476694) | Termite gut metagenome, whole genome shotgun sequencing project. | isolation source: worker | host: Odontotermes sp. | place: South Africa:Pretoria | collected 2016-01-28 | reverse complement strand
GTCCCGCGTGAAGCGGACGCTCGGGTCTGTCGCGGCGAAGTCGCTCAGGGCGTACTTTGACGATCCCGGCAACAGAGACCTTCTCGCGCGGCTTGCCGATGCGGGGGTTCGCATGGACGAGTCGCCTTCCGGTTCGGCCGGCGGCGCGGCTGCGGGAAAGGTGTTTGTCCTGACAGGAACCCTTCCCTCGATGGGGCGGGCGGAAGCGAAACGGCTCATCGAGGCGGCGGGCGGCCTGGTTGCCGGGAGCGTGAGCCGGAAGGTCGACTATCTGGTCGCCGGGGCCGAAGCGGGAAGCAAGCTGGACAGGGCGCGGGAGCTCGGCGTCGAGGTGATTGACGAGGCGCGGATGCTCGCGCTGTGCCCGGGGGGCGGTGCCCGTCCGGACAGGCCTGCACAGGAAACGCCATAATGCCGGGACATCCCCTGAAGGCGGTTCTTTTCTGGTTCGCGCTTATCCTGCTGGAGGCGCGGCCCGCCCATGCCTATCTCGATCCGGGCACGGGCAGCGCGCTCGTGTGCGTGCTGGTGAGCGTGGCGGCGGCTGTCGCCTACATGGCGCGCAGCGCGGTCTACGCCGTTCGCGGCCGGCTGCGGCGGACCGGCGCGGGCGGCGGGTCCGCTGTTGCGGACGCGGGCGGCTTCCAGGGCGGGGACGGGGACATCGTCCTCTTTTCCGAGGGGCGGGACTACTGGCTCACCTTCAAGCCGGTGATCGAGGCGCTGCTGGCGCGGGATCGCCGTTTCCGCTACCTCTCCATGGACGTCGAGGACCCGGCCCTCGCCATAGACGATCCGAGAATGGACTCGCGGTACATCGGGAGCGGGCCGCTGGCGTTCGGCCGTGTCGCGGCGGCGCGCGGCGGCGTCATGCTCTCGACGACGCCCAACATCGGCTGCCCCGGCTTTCCGATTCCCAAGCCCTCCCGGATCAAATGCCTCGCCCATGTGCTCCACGGCTGCTGCGACATCACCTACTACCGCAAGCACAGCCTGGATCGGTACGACGCGGTTTTCATTCTCGGCCCCGCGATGGAGCGGAGCATACGCCGCCTCGAAGAGCTTCGCGGCCTGCCCGCGAAGGAATGCGTCGTGGGCGGAACGCCCAATCTGGACGAGATATGCCGGACGCTTCGCGGGAACAGGGAGCGCAGCGGCAAACCCGTGCTCGTCCTCGCGCCGACCTGGGGCGTCAAGGGATTTCTGCGCCGCTGCGGAACGGACTTCATCGAGGCGCTGGCCCGGACGGGCGCGTACGACCTGATTCTGCGGCCGCATCCGCAGTCGTGGCGCAAAGAGCCCCGTTTCATGGAGGATGTGGCGCGCCGCCTGTCGCCCCACGCGTGCGTCCGGGTGGACAGAAGCCTTTCCCCGGCGGAGACGATGGCGGCTGCCGATCTGCTCATTTCCGACATCTCCGGCATCCGTTTCGAATTCGCCTTTCTCCGCGAACGACCGGTCGTCACCATCAAGGCGGGCGGCGAGGACGATTCCGCCTTCGAGGCGGCGGATATCGATTGCGGCTGGGAAGAGGAGGCGGAACGCCGCATCGGCGCGGTGGTGGCGCCGGAAGAGACGGAGCGCATGCCCGAAATCGTCAGGAACGCCCTCGCGGTCCCGGCCGCCGATCTCGCGGCCTGCCGGGACGAATGCGTCGCGCACCTGGGCCGCTCGGGCGAGGTCGTCGCGGAATGGCTGCTGGCCAAACAGGCCGCATTGCGGAACGGTTGATCCATGGAAGCGTTGTTTTCCCTGCTCTACGACATGCTCATCGCCCCCCTTGCCATCGCCTACGGGGCGGCGTACTCCCTGTGTTCGCGCGCGCTCGGCTACGGCTACGGGCTTCTGGCGCTGTCGGCGCTCACTACGCTCCTTCTCTCGCCGCTGCGGAAAAAAGTGGCTGCCGTTCAGGAGGAGGAGCGCCGCCTGCGCCGGGTCATCGATCCGCAGCTGGCGCGGATACGGGCCGAATCCGGCGGCGAGGAGCGGCACGCGCGCGTCCGCCGCCTGTACCGCCGGTACGGCTACCACCCCATCATGTCGATCCGCGCCATGTGGGGCCTGCTGCTGCAGGTTCCGTTCATCTTCGCGGCATACCACATGCTTTCCGAACTCTCCGCCCTGCGGCTGATTTCCTTCTGGGGCGTCGCCAGCCTCGCCGATCCGGACAGGCTCCTGCCCGGCGGCGTCAATCTCCTCCCGCTCCTCATGACAGCCTTCAATCTCGCCGCGGCCCTGCTGACGCCCGGGGCAACCCGGAAGGAGACCGCGCAGGCGTTCGTCATCGCGGGCCTGTTCCTCGCCCTGCTGTACAGCGCGCCGTCGGCGCTCCTGATCTACTGGACAGCCAATAATTTCCTCAGTCTCGCCTCGGTTCTGCATGAACGGTTCGGGCGCGTGCGCGGAGCCGGCGACGGCGCAGAGGATGTTGTCGTGGGCGCTCCCCCGGCCCTTTCCGGAAGCGGGGGCGGATCGGCGGCGGGGGCGGGGGCGGACGCTATTCCGGCCGCATGGCTGACAGCGTACGCGTTCGCGTGCGCGACGCTGCCGATCGCCTGGGCGTCCGCGCTGCTGGGGCATGTCAAGGCGATGCGTTCCGGAGAGTCGCCGTACTATTTCTCCTTTTCCTGGGTCGAACTGCTGCTGGCCGGACTCCTGATCGCCGCCGCCGTCCTCGGCGCGAAACGGGCGCGGGCCGCCCGCGCGAACGGCGCTCGCGCGGGCGCGGGGGCTGTCGCGGGCATCGTCCTCTGCCTCGGGCTGTCGGCGTTCATCGTCTGCGGCTGGGCCGTCTCCATGAAGCTCAGGACAGTGTCGGGCAAGCTGTTCATCTGGTCGACGCTGATCTGCGTCGCCGCGGGCGCGCTGGCCTGGTTCACGGCCGCGGGCGGCCTGACAGGCGGCCTGCGCCGCCTGTTCAAAAGGGAGGCGGAACGCTCGGGGGCCATGCTCTACTGGCCAGCCGCCTTCGCCGTCGCCGGCCTTCTCGTCCTTTTCGCGCCGATGGCGCTGTACCAGTCCGCGCCGGAAACGTTCACCCGGCCGGCAGCCGCGGTCGCCCGCGAACTGCTGCCGTATTTCCTGTGCGTCGTGTATGGCTTTCTGTATTGCAGCGTGGCGCTGTCGCGGCGCGGAATAGAGCGGCTGGGGCTGCTCGCCGCGTATTTCGCCGTCGCAGGAGCCATCATGGCGCTGGCGTTCCCGCCGAACGGCATTCTGGACGGCGACGCCTTTCTCCCGGACAGACCCGGCTCCGAATGGATCGGCATGGCGCAGGACGTCCTGTGCCTCGCCGCCGCGCTGGCGCTGCTGTTCATTTTGGCGCGGCGCGGCGCCATGCGGCACGCAGCCCGGGGCCTTGGCGTCTATGCCGCCGCCATGGCCGCCTTCTGCGTGTACGTCTCCGTCTCCATGCCGGACAGGCAGGACAGACAGGACAGGCGCGCCGCGGCCGGAACAGCCGCCGCGGCGGAGCGGAGCGGCGGCGGGACAGAACTGCCGGCTGTTCACCAGCGCCTGTTCTCGTTCAGCCCCGACCGCCCGAACGTCCTTGTTTTCATATATGACCAATACCACGGCGGCGACATCGGGCGGATGCTTGACGAAGACCCCGCGATGGCGTCGCGGCTTCCCGGTTTCGTGTGGTACCGCGATGTTGTGAGCGACGGCAACAACACCCTCCTGTCGTTCCCCGCCCTCCTGGGCGGGCCGGCCTATACGCCCGGCGCGATCAACCTCCGGCGCGGCCGGACGCTCGCCGACAGGGTCGTCGACGCGACGGCGGAACTGCCGCGCCTGTTCCTGAACGCGGGCTATGCCGTGAGCTGCTGCAATGTCGGGCAGAACCTGGCTGTCGACAACGGCGTGCCGCTGTCCAGGCTGGCGGGCTTCGCGGGCGATCGCCTCGTGGACGTTCCCCAGCCGCCGGAGTATGCCGTCCTGGCGCGGGAAGCCCTCGACGCCGGCGACGGCGGCGGGGCGGACGGCGGCGACGCGAAGCTGCTTCTGGCCGTTTCCCTCTTCCGGAGCGTTCCCAATCTTCTCCGCGCCGGACTGGTCGGCCTGGGCGCATTCGAGACCGAATCCTCCGGGAAGGTCTACCACGACATCGCCGTGCCCCTGCTCATGCCCCGGTATCTCGCGGCGGATTCGAAAGAGCCGACGTACAAGATTTTCGTCAGCGCCCTTTCCCACAACCCGTTTCTCCTGGGCCCCGACTCGCTGGTTCCTCTCGAAAAGGAGGAGCGCCGCGCGCTGGCGAAGTCGGCCGACGCGCATTTCTATACAGAGCGCCACATCATCGCCATGCTGGAAAGCCTCGTCGCCCGCATGCGGGCCATGGGCGTCTACGACAACACCCGCATCATCCTCGCCTCCGATCACAACTACCAGCGCGACCCGAATCCGTTTTTGCGCGATGTGACCAGTCCTTTCGAGCAGATGCCCCCGAGGCCCTACGCCCTGCTGCTGGTCAAGGATTTCAACGCCGGCGCCCCCCTCTCCGTATCGGACCGCCTCATGCAGGGGCATGACATGCCCGCGCTGGCCTGCGCCGGTCTGCCGGACATCGCCGGCGCGCCGGCGCTTCCGCCCGACGATCCCGGCCGGGAGCGCCGCCATTTCGTGGGGCGATCCAACCTGCTGCACCATTCGGGCGATTCATTCACATCGCTGCGGATATTGTTGAATACGGGAAGCATGTTCGAAGCGTCGAACTGGAACTATGCGGAGCAGGCGGAACAGGCCGGACAGGCCGCCGGAGCAGGAGAGCGCAATGACTGAAAATCGGAACAGGAAACGGATTATGGTGGACATGTCGATGACTCTCATCCACCATGGACACATCCGCCTTCTGCGCAAGGCGCGGGAGACGGGCCACCAGGTCGTGGTCGCCCTGACGACGGACGAGGAGATACTCGCCTACAAGGGCTACAATCCCGAACTGTCGTACGGACAGCGGGTGGAAATCCTTGAGGGCATCCGGTATGTCGATGAAATCGTGCCCAGCCCCTGGCTCATAGACGAAGCCTTCATGGACAGGCACAACTGCGATTTTCTGGCGCACGGGAGCGACAATTTCAATCATGTCCGCGAGGAGCGGCTTGTCCTGTTTCCCAGGACGGAGGGGATCAGCAGTTCCGACATCCGCTGCCGGGTTCTGGACTGCCTTCTTTCGATCAATCTGAAGAAGAAGCCGGAATCGGGATCGGACAAGCTCACGCGCGCGCTGATCGAGACGATAAAGAGCGAGTTCACCCTGTAACCGGAGTCTTTCAAACCGGCGATTGCAAGGAAAACGCCATGCGAAAACATCTTTTCCGCCTGTTCGCCCTTCTGTTCCTGCTGGCCGCGCCCGCGTTCGCCGGAACCGAGCTGACCCTGTACACAGACATGGAGCCGGATCTCCTGAACCGCTACAGCAGGGACCTGGCGGAAAAATTCCCCGATCTGCGGATCAAATGGGTTCGCGAATCCGGAGGCCCCATCACGGCCCGCCTTCTGGCGGAAAAGGACAATCCGCAGGCGGACATGATCTTCGGCCTCGCCCTGACCGGCGTCCTCGCCGTCGACAGCCAGGGCGGTCTCGAACCCTGCACGCCGGAGGGATTCGACAAAATCAGCCCCATGATGCGGGACAATCGCGACGACCCGGTCTGGGTCGGCATGAACGTGGTTGTGGGCGCGATGGCTGTCAATCCCCGCGAACTGCGGGGACTCGGCCTTGCCGCGCCGCAATCGTGGGACGACCTGACCAAGCCGGAATACAGGGGGCGGATCGTCATGCCCAATCCCGTCTCCTCCGGCACGGCCTATCTCCATGTGACGGGCTGGCTCCAGGGCATGGGCGGGGAAAAGGGCTGGGCGTTCATGGAGGCGCTGCACAAGAACGTCTCGATGTATGTGCACTCGGGAAGCAAGCCCGCGCAGATGACCGCCATGGGCGAGACCCCGATCGGCCTCACCGTCGACGCCTACATCGCCCCGTACAGGAAAAAGAACGCGCCTGTGGAGTCGGTTCTTCCCGAAGGAGGAGCGGGCTGGGACATCGTCGCCGCGGCGGTTGTGAAGGGCTGCCGCCACCCCGGCGCGGCGCGGCGGCTCATGGAGTACGCCGTCTCCATGGATTCTGCCCGCATCGGCCTGGAATTCGACTATCTCCCGGTCCGCCCCGAGCTGGACGACGGGAGGACGGCCGCGATCCGCTCGCGCCTCCTGCCTGTCGATCTGCCCCGCGCCGCGGCGGAGCGGGATCAGGTGCTTGCCGAATGGCGGCGGCGTTTCGGGGGCGAGTGATCGTGCAGCTTGAACTTCGGAACATCGTCAAATCCTACGGAGATCACCGCGCGCTCTCCGATCTCAGCCTCGCCTGCGGCAGGGGGGAGTTCCTCGTCATCCTCGGGCCGTCGGGCTGCGGCAAGACCACGCTGCTCAACATCATCGCGGGCATCGTCCGCCCCGACTCGGGCCGCATCCTGTCGCGCGGGCGCGACATCACCGCCCTGCCGCCGGAAAAGCGCAACTTCGGCATGGTGTTCCAGAATTACGCCCTCTTTCCCAATCTGCGGGTTGTGGACAATATCGTCTACGGCCTCGGGCGAACCGGGGGGTGGAGCAGGGCCTCGGCGCTCGACCGCGCGCTGGAGCTGATGGAGATGACCGGCATCTCCCCCCTTGCCGACCGCTATCCGGCCACCCTCTCGGGCGGGCAGCAGCAGCGGGTGGCGCTCTGCCGCGCCCTTGCGCCGCGCCCCGAAATCCTGCTGCTCGACGAACCCCTCTCCTCCCTCGACGCCAAGGTGCGCTCTTCGCTGGCGCGGCAGCTGCGCGAACTCCAGAGGCGAACCGGCGTGACCGCCGTCATGGTCACGCACGATCAGGGCGAGGCGTTTTCGCTGGCCGACAGGGTTGCGCTCCTGAACGGGGGCAGGGTGGAGCAGGACGACACGCCCGAACGGCTCTACACGGCTCCGGCCAGCCTGTTCGCCGCGGACTTCATCGGCCACATGAACATCGTCTCCCTTCCGTCCATCAACAACGGGCGCCTCACCGGCATCCGCTACGAGGACGTCAACGTCCTGCCGCCCACGGAAATGACGCTGGAAAAGCCCCATACCTGGGTCGCGCGGGTCGAGGGGATCAGCTTCATGGGCCAGTTCCGCCGCCTGGAATTGCTTCTGAACGACTGCGTCACCCGCGTTTTCGCCGACGTGCGCTTCTCCGACTGCGACTTCGGCGAACAAAGCCTGGTGGCGGTGGTGCTTCCGCGCGCATGCTGGCGGCCTCTTGCAGGCGGGGCGGACGAATGAAAAAACCGTCCGGCGGCGGCGCATCCTCCCTCGTCCTCCTCATCCCGCTGGCCGCTCTCGTTCTCGGCGTTCTCTATCCGCTGGCGGTCCTGCTGGACAGGAGCCTGTCGGACAACGGAGGCGCGGCCGCCGGCCTGGCGAATTACGCCGCCTACTTCAGGACGCCCGGCCTTTCGACCTCCCTCCGCAACACCCTCGCCGTCGGCCTGACGGTGTCGGCTGCGACGACCCTTCTCGCCTTCGCGCTCGCCTGCGCCTTTGCGCGCGCCCGCGTCGCGGGCGACCGCGCCTGCCGCTACCTTTCCCTTCTGCCGCTGTATGTTCCGTCGATGTTCTTCCCTGTCGGCATGATCTATCTGTTCGGCCGCCACGGCATGCTGTCCGGGCTTTTCGGCGGGGGCGGCGTCTACGGCTGGAAGGGGATCGTGTTCGGCGAAATCGTCTTCATCCTGCCCCACGCGACCCTGCTGTTGACGACCGCCCTGCGCGGCATCGACAGCCAGCTGTACATGGCGGCCAGAACCCTCGGCGCGTCTCCGTGGCGGCGCTTCCGCACCATCACCCTGCCGCAGGCCCGGAGCGGGCTGCTGCGCGCCTTCCTTGTTTCCTTCATCCTGGCCATAACCGATTTCGGAATACCCAAGGTGCTCGGCGGCGACTGCTCCATGCTCGCCACCGAGCTCTACATGCAGATAATCGGCCTTCAGGACCTTGCCATGGGCTCGGCCATCGGGGTCATGCTCCTGATTCCGTCGATTCTCGCCTTCGCGCTGGACGTCTGGCTGACGCCCTCCCCGGCCGGCCAGGCGCGGGCGGGCCGGTATCAGAAGCCCGACCCCGCCTTCGGCCGCGACATCGCCGCCTCCCTGTTCGCGTGGGGCGTCGTGGCTGTTCCGGTCGTCATCATCCTGACCGCGGTCGCCGGGTCCTTTATCGCCTTCTGGCCCTACGATCTCTCGTTCACGACGGCAAGCTACCGCTTTGAAAACAGTGTGTACGGCGTCCAGCCCTTTGCCAACAGCCTGATCATGGCCGCCGCAACAGCGGCCATCGGGACGGTCGCCGTCTTCGGCGGCGCGTATATCGTGATCAGGACAGGCGTGAACAGGGGGCTTTCGCTTCTCTACCGCTGTCTGGCGTTTCTCTCCCTGGGGATTCCGGGAACAGCGCTCGGGCTGGCCTTCGTCTTCGCCTTCAACAGGCCGGGCGGGGCGTTTGACGCCTTCTACGGCACGCGCGCGTTTCTGGTCTTCCATTGCGTGATCCATTTCTTCGCCATGGGCCACCTGATTTCCGCCGCCGGCCTGGCCAGCCTGGACGCCCGCTACGAGGACGCGGGCAAAACGCTCGGCGTGGGCAGGCTGAGGACGTTTTTCCGGGTCATCCTGCCGCTCCGCCTGCCTGTGGCGCTGGACGTCGCCTTCTATTTTTTCATCAACGCCATGACCACCGTCTCCGGGATGGTGTTCATCTTCTCGCCCGACAACGCGCCCGCGGCCGTCGCGATGCTGCATTTCACCGACACGGGGAATTTTTCCGAGGCTGCCGCGATGGGCACGCTCATCCTCGCCTCCACCCTGGCGGCGCGGACGCTTCAGGGGCTGCCCGGACTGTGGCCGCGCCGGGCGAAGGAATAGGGAAAGGATGCGGACATGTCGATCAACGCCGCCGCGACAATGCGCGCCGTGGAAAGCGTGGCGTCGTTTTTCCTCATAGGGTTTCTGGCGTACTGGCTGACGAAGAAGCGCTGGTTCACGGACGAGTCGTCGATGACGCTCTCGCGGCTCCTGACCTACGTCATCCTTCCCGTCGGCATGTTCTACAGCATCAACGTCTCGGCGGCGAAAGACCGGTTCCTTCCCCTGATCCCGTATGCGCTCGCGCCTGCCGCGTCGGTTCTCGCCGCCATGCTCCTGGCGATCGCGGCCGCGCGGGTTCTGGGCATGCCGAAATCCCGCAGGAGCGTCTTCGCCGCCTCGTTCTCCTGCTCCAACACCATTTTCATCGGCCTGCCTGTCAACCTCGCGCTGTTCGGAACCGAATCGCTCCCGCTCGCGCTCCTCTATTACATGGGGAACACAACCGTGTTCTGGACGCTGGGAAATTACCTGCTCGCCTCGGACGCGCCGGGGGGCGGGGAGAGGGCGCCTGTCCTCAGCCTGACGACGGCGAAGCGCATCTTCTCCCCGCCCCTCCTGGGCTTTGCCGCCGGGCTGCTGCTGCTGGCGCTGGGCGTGCGAATCCCGCCGCTCATCGGCATCGCCGCGAGCCAGCTGGGGGGGATGACGACGTCGCTCTCCATCATCTGCATCGGCATAGCGATGTGCCGGACAGGGCTGGCGAACATCAGGGTGACGCGGGACGTGGGGCTTGTCGCGCTGGGGCGTTTCGTCGTCAGCCCGCTGATTCTTCTCGGGGCGCTGCATTTCTTCCCGGTTCCGGAGCTGATGCGGAACGTCTTCCTCATCCAGGCGTCGTTGCCGCCCATGTCCGGCATCTCGGTTCTGGCCATTCAGTACAGGATGGACGCGGGCTTCGCCGCCGTGTCTCTCTCGTTCACCACGCTGTGCTCCCTGATCACGGTGCCGGTCTTCATGGCCCTGCTCACCAGCTTCTGAGAGCCTGTTGCTGAATTCTTTTTCTTCGTCAAAAAAGAAAAAGCGCGGGGACAGTCGTCCCCGCGCCGGAGCGGTTTACATCGCTGTGTGCGCGTTTCCTGAAAACAAGCCCGCGCGCTCCGCGACGGGAATCAGGGCCAGATGCCGAGAGTCCGGCTCGCCTCGACCACGCGGCGAACCGCGATGAGGTACGCCCCCGTCCGCATGCTCACGTTCTTTTCCTTCGCCATGTCCCACACCTCGGCGAACGCCCTGTTCATGATGTCCACGAGGCGGGTGTTGGTCTCGGCCTCGGTCCACGCCATGCGCTGGAGGTTCTGCACCCATTCGAAATACGACGTCACCACGCCGCCGGCGTTGGCGAGAATGTCCGGAACAACCACGACGCCCATCTTTTCGAGAATGGCGTCGGCCTCGACGGCTGTGGGGCCGTTGGCCGCCTCGACGATGAATTTCGCCTTGATGTTCTTCGCGTTCGAGGCGTTGATCTGGTTCTCAAGCGCGGCGGGAATGAGGAGCTGGACGTCGAGTTCGAGCAGCTCGCTGTTCGAGATGCGCTTGGCGCCGTTTTCGTTGTAGGATTCGAGCAGCTTGCCCGCGCCCACGTGCTTCATGATGGCGGGGATGTCCAGGCCGTTGGGGTTGTACAGGCCGCCGGAGACGTCGCTGGCGCCGAGAACCTTCGCGCCCTCCCTGTGCAGCAGGTCCGCGGTGATGCTGCCGACGTTGCCCATGCCCTGCACGGCCGCGGTGACGCCGCGCAGCGCGATGTCGTGCTTGGCGAGGATGTTTCCGGCTGTGGTGACGACGCCCCTGCCGGTGGCTTCCTTCCTGCCCGCCGCGCCGCCGACTTCCAGCGGTTTGCCGGTGACGACGCCCGGAACGCCGTAGCCCTTCAGCATGGAATAGGTGTCCATCACCCAGCCCATGATCTCCGGCGTGGTGCCGACGTCGGGCGCGGGGATGTCCTTTTCAGGGCCGATGATGGGGAAGATCATCGCGGTGAAGCGGCGGGCGAGTGCCTGCAGCTCGTCGCGGGTCAGCTTGCCCGGATCGACGACGACGCCGCCCTTTGCTCCGCCGTAGGGGATGTTGACGACGGCGCACTTGAACGTCATCCATGCCGCGAGGGCGCGGACTTCGTCCTTGTTGACGTTCCAGTGAAAGCGGATGCCGCCCTTGGCGGGGCCGCGCACGGTGGAGTGCTGGACGCGGTAGCCTTCGAAGACCTTGATCGAACCGTCATGCATCTTGACGGGAATGGAGACCTGAAGCTCCCGTTCCGGATATTTGATCGTTTCATACTCGTCGGGCTTGTAGCCCAGGATTTTCGCGGCGTTCTCCACGACGCTCAATACGTTGTCGTACGGATTGTACTCTGCTCCCATGGCGTGGCTCCCTTTCAGATGCGATTGTTGCCTGTCTATGCAATCGTCCTCTGGCGATCGCACAATAAATCGGGATAAGTATACGGTTCCCGGTTATCCTGTCCAGAAATTCCCGGAAAAAACACAGAGGAACTCACCCGCCGAGCATTCCGTTCTCCTTGAAGCTGAAATAGCCCGCTTCTGCGACGATGACGTGATCCACCAGCGTCAGGCCGAGAAGGCCGCAGGCGTCCCGCACGCTCCGGGTGAAGTTCGCGTCCTCGATGGAGGGGTTTGTGTTGTTGCCCGGATGGTTGTGCACGACGGCGATCCGGGGCGCGTATTCGCGGAGCGCGGGGCGGAGGAAATCGCCCACCTTCACCGATATGCCGTTGGGGGAGCCCTGGCTGAACCATGCGTCGCGGATGACGTGGTTCTGCTGGTTCAGCATGACCAGAATGACGGTCTCGGTCAGCATGTCGCGGAGTTCGGGGGCGTAGCGGTCGTAAAAATCGCGCGCGGTGACGATGCGGAGCATCTCCCCCCTGCATTCGGTGAGGAGCCTTCTGTGGAGCGCGTTGAACGCGGCGATGCGGAGCGCCTGCCCCTTCGCCATGTCGCGGAGGCCGGAGAACTCCCTCGGCTCGCCCCTGGCCATCGCCGGCAGGCGGCCGTACCGGGCGAGGATGGTCGCCACCAGCTCCTCCTGGCCTGTCGCGCGTTCGCCGAAGAGGATGACGGCGAGAAGCTCGGCGTCGGAGACGGCCGAGGGGTGCCCGGCCATGATCCGCGAGGCCGGGGAGAGGGCCGCCATTTCGGGTTTGCGGGGGTTGTTGAAATAGTCGCATTCGCGGGTGAGGAGGCACTCCAGGCAGACGGGCGTCGCGCCGCACACGGGACGGAGCTCCATCGCGTCCTCTCCCGCGGAGAACAGGCGGAGGAGGAGGGCGATCTGGCTTTCCGGCCTGCTCACGGCCAGCGCGACATGGCGGACGAACGATTCGGAAAAGGCCGCCTCGTCATCGTGCCGGCCGACAAGGCCGATGCGCCTGTAGCAGCGGATCAGGGCAGCTGAGACTTTGGCGGCGGGGGCGGCCCCTCCGCCGCCGTCCGCGTCGCCGCCGCGATCGCGGGCGCCCGAGCCGCGCTCTTCGGCAAGGCGGCGGGCGAGCTTGTCGCGTCCGCAGACGTTTTCGAGCGTGTGGGTGAGAAGGGAGTAAAAGGTGACGAAATCGCGCCCCGCGTCCGCCCGGCCTCCGGCGGGATCGCCGCCCGAGGCCCGCATGACGTCGGCGAGGGTTCTCTTTCTGCTCATGCGCCCACCCGTTTACATGTTACATGTTCTCGACAAGCGCCCCGCCGAATTCGGAGCACGACAGTTTGGTCGCGCCGTCCATGAGCCGGTGGAAATCGTAGGTGACCAGCTTCCGGGCGATGGTTTTGTTCATGGCGGCGATGACGAGATCGGCTGCTTCGCGCCAGCCCATGTAGCGGAACATCATCTCTCCCGAGAGGATGACCGAGGAGGGATTGACCATGTCCCTGCCCGCGTATTTGGGCGCGGTGCCGTGCGTGGCCTCGAAAATGCCGTGGCCGGTGGCGTAGTTGATGTTGCCGCCGGGGGCGATGCCGATGCCGCCCACCTGCGCGGCCAGGGCGTCGGAGATGTAGTCGCCGTTCAGGTTCGGGGTGGCGACCACGTCGTACTCGTCGGGGCGGGTGAGGATCTGCTGGAGGAAGGCGTCGGCGATGACGTCCTTGACGACGATTTTTTCTCCCGAGGGTGCGGCGATCTCCTGCCACGGCCCGCCGTCGATTTCCTTTCCGCCGAATTCCTTCGCCGCGATTTCATAGCCCCAGTCGCGGAAGGCGCCCTCGGTGAATTTCATGATGTTGCCCTTGTGGACGAGGGTGACGGACTTCCGCTTGTTGTCGACCGCGTATTGAATCGCGGCGCGGACCAGCCTGGCCGTGCCTTCGCGGGAGACGGGCTTGATGCCGACGCCGCTCGATCCGGGAAAGCGGATTTTGCCGTGGAGAGCGGGGAACGCGTCTTTGAACATCGCGAGAAAGCGATCGCATTCGGGGGTTCCGGCGGCGAATTCGATGCCTGCGTAAATGTCCTCGGTGTTTTCGCGGAAGATGACCATGTCGATGCGCTCGGGGTGTTTCACCGGGCTGGGGACGCCGGCGAAATACGACACCGGCCTGAGGCAGACGTAGAGATCGAGAATCTGCCGGAGCGCGACGTTGAGCGAGCGCATGCCGCCGCCGATGGGGGTGGTGAGCGGCCCCTTGATGCCGACGAGCTGCGCGCGGAAGGCGTCGACGGTCTCGTCGGGCAGCCAGTTGCCTGTCTCCCTGAAGGCTTTCTCGCCGGCGAGAACCTCCTTCCAGACGATTGCGCGCCTGCCGCCGTACGCCTTGGCGACAGCCGCGTCCATGACCCTGACAGCGGCGCGCCAGATGTCGGGGCCTGTGCCGTCGCCTTCGATAAAGGGGATCGCGGGGCGGTCGGGGACGGCGAGCGCCCCGTTTTTCATGCAGATGCGGTTTTCGTTTTCCATCTTTAGTTTTCCTTCGGGAAAGGGGCTTGGATTTCCGATTCGAATTTTCCGGCGCTGTCGCCGCCTTCGCTCCCGTCTCCCTCCCGTTTCTTGCGGAGGCAGTCGAGGGCGCTCCAGACGACGTACACCGCCACCCCGCCGACAATCGCCACGTCGGCGATGTTGAAGACAGGCCACAGGCTCCGGCCCGTCCCCGGATGCACGATGTCCAGAAAATCCCTGACCCCGGTGTGCAGCAGCCTGTCGTGGAGGTTGCCGAGCGCGCCGCCGACGATCATCCCGAGCGACCAGAGCGGGGCGTCGGGTTCGCGGTTGTGGTAGGCGGTCAGGACGAGTGCGGGGACGAGCACGGCTGTCGCGCCGAGAAACAGCAGCAGCCTGCCGGACGCGAGGCCGAACGCGCCGCCGGTGTTGTAATGGCATATGAGCCGGAACGCGCCGGGCAGGAGCCAGATCACATGTTCGGCGGAATAGACGTTGTCGGGCGGCGGCCCTCCTCCCAGCACGGCGAACACCCACGCCTTTGTGGCGAGATCGGCTGCGAGGGCGACGGCGGCTGCGGCCCAGAACCAGCGGACGGGTGTCAGGACTGTTCCTCCTCAAGCGCGCGCTGGCATGCGACGCAGAGCCTGGCCCAGGGCTGGACGGCGAGGCGGCGTTCTCCTATCTCTCCCTTGCATTCCTCGCAGACGTTGAATTCGCCCGCGTCGATTCTGCCGATGGCCTCGTCGATTGCGGAGAGGGTTTGCGAGGAGGCGTTGAGGCGTGAGACCATCATGTCGAGTTCCTGCTCCTCGGAAGCGTGCTCGGCCATGTTTATGGGGGCGCGGGCGGCGAATCGTCCGCTTTCGGAGGTGAGGGTGTCGCGCTGCGCGGCCTGGCTGCTGGTGAGGCGTTCGCGGAGGGCGATGAGGTTTTTGCGCAATTTTTCCGGCGTCATGTCGAATCCTGTCGCTTGTGCGGCGTCGGCCGCGTTATACGGTGCATACGGAAGATATACAGACAATTTCCAAAGAATACGATTTTGGAGATGAAATTGTAAGAAGCAACCCTGTCTCCGTCAACCCCGCGCTGGCGCGCGGAGAATCTCTCTGGTAGAATGCGCCGGCGCGCTGCGGACAGGACGAGTGAACGCACAGACATGACTGAAGGGAGAAACCCCATGCGGGACGCGTCCAAAACAATCGGCAACCTGATAGACAAACAGGGCGTGGCGTTTATCGCGTCCATGGACGCCGACGGCTTTCCGAACATGAAGGCCATGCTTCCCCCGAGAAGGCGCGAAGGCATCCGGGAATTCTGGTTCACCACGAACACGTCGTCCATGCGGGTGGGGCAATACCGTGGGAATCCGAAAGCCTGCGTGTATTTCTGCGACAAGCGGTTTTTCCGGGGCGTGATGCTCAGGGGAACGATGGAGGTTCTGGAGGACGCGGCGAGCAAAGAGATGATCTGGCGCGACGGCGACACGACGTACTATCCGGGCGGCGTCGCGGATCCGGATTATTGCGTCCTGAAGTTCACGGCGCGGGACGGACGGTATTATTCGAATTTCAAGAGCGAGGATTTCAGTGTATAGAATCGAATGACGCTGAAATCTTTTCGTTGCAACAAGTAAAAACCGCAAGGATTTCGGGGACATGATCCAATTATTCGGCGGTTTGAATAATTGGCATCGTGTCCCCGAATTTCGCAATGGAAAGGACGCCATAGACAATGATCGATGCAAATTCCTGGCTTGACGAACTGCTTTCGCGCCTTCGCGGCAGGTTTGGCGAGCGTCTGCTGTTTCTCGGCCTGCAGGGCAGTTACCGGCGGGGCGAACAGACGGACGCGAGCGATTTCGACGCGGTGGTGATTCTTGATCGCCTTGATCTCTCCGATCTCGCAGCGTACCGATCCATGCTGGAGGGGTTGCCCGAGTCGGAAAAGGCCTGCGGCTTCATCGGCGGGCGGGATGAACTGGCGGCCTGGCCCAGGCACGAGCTGTTCCAGTTTGTGCGCGATACGGATGCGCGTTTCGGAAACCTCGAATCGCTGGTTCCTGAAGCATTGGACAAGGACGTCCGCGAGGCGGTGCGGATCGGGGCGTCCGGCATATACCATGCGGTTTGCCATGCGTTTGTCCATGCCGGCGGCGCGGACGCGCGGATGGAGGTTTTGCGCGGCTTGTTCAAGGGGGCGTATTTCGTTCTGGTTCAGGCGCATTTTCTCCGGACGGGAATCTACGCCGGGACGCGGAAATCCCTGGCAGAGGCCCTGTCCGGCATCGAGCGCCGCATCATGGAGGCGGGGAACGACTGGGAAGGCGGCAAGGCGGAACGGGAAGGCGATCCCGACGCCTTGTTCACAATGCTGCTGGAGTGGAGCGGTTCGATCATGCTTCCCGAGGCTCGGTGAGGCGGGAACAGCCTTGCCCGTCCCCCCCTCTCTCCATACCATAGTACCGAAGGGAAAAGGGTCTGAAAGGATCGGGCGTGAACATCTGGGACATGCGCAGAACATACATCAACATCCGCCGGCTCCGCCAGATGCTCACCGTGCTGGCGGGACACGGCTTTTCGCACTTTCTCGAACGGATGCGCATCACCGAATACCTCCCCTGGGTCGGCCGGCTGATCAAGGACGTCGGCCACGCCCATCACAGGCCGGAAATGGACATCCCGAACCGGCTCGCCGCCGCCTTCGAGGAGCTGGGGCCGGTGTATGTGAAGCTCGGGCAGATTCTCGCCGCCCGCCCCGACCTGATTCCCCCGGAGTTTCAGATCGCGTTCAGCCGGATGCGGGATCGCGTCCCCCCCGTCCCCGGCGGGGAAATCATCCCGATTCTGGAAAAATCCCTGGGCAGGCCCCTGAACGCCGTGTTCAGGGATTTTTCCCCCGTCGCCGTCGCCGCGGGCTCGATTGGCCAGGTTCACAGGGCCGAACTCATGGACGGCGCGGCGGTGATTGTCAAAATCAGGCGTCCGGGCATAGGAAAGACCATCGAGGACGACGCCAATCTTCTCGACGCCCTCGCCGACCTTGTGGACAAACACATTCCCGAACTCGCCAACATCCGCCCGAAGATGCTGGTCGGCGAACTCCGCCGCACGCTCCGCAACGAACTCGACTTCGCGGGCGAGGCCGCCTGCGCCGCGAAATTCCACCAGTCCCTCAAGGACAATCCGGCCGTCCACGTGCCGGAGATATTCTGGGAATTCGTCACCCGCGACGTGCTTGTCATGGAGCGTGTCGAAGGACGCGGCCTCGGCGACGCGGGTTTTCTTTCCGGAGCGGAAAAGCGCCGCGTCGCGGGCGTTGTGGCGGACTGTTTCATGCGCCAGTATTTCGAGACGGGGCTGTTCCACGGCGATCCCCACCCGGGCAACCTGCTCTACCGCCCGGACGGCGTCGTCTCCCTCATCGATTTCGGCCAGACGGGGCATCTGAGCGAGGAGCTCCGCCGCGCCCTCGGCCGGATGCTCATGGCGCTCAAGGAGGGCGACACAGACTGCATCGTCGATCTCTACGCCGACGCGGGCGAATTCGCTCCCGACGCCAACATCCAGGGATTCCGTTTCGATCTGGCCGATTTCGTCGATCGCAATTACGGAATGCCTGTCGAGCGGATCGATTTGTCCCTTCTGGCGCGGGAATCGCTCGACATAGCCCGCCGGAACGGGCTGTATCTCCCGCGCGATTTCGTCCTGCTTCTCAAAAGCCTCATACTGGTCGCCGGCGTCGTGCGCGATCTGGACCCGGACTTCCGGCTGGACGCCGCCGTCGCGCCCGCCGTCAGGCGCCTTGCGCTGAAGCTCTACAGGCCGGACGCGATGGCCGCGCGCGGCTGGAAGACGTTCGGCCGCTTCGCCGGGCTTCTCCGGAAAATGCCCGACGATCTCCGCGATCTCGTGGACAAGGCCCGCGCCGGCCGCTTCACCATCAACTTCCATCACGACAACCTGAACAGCGTCGCCGAACGCGCCGGCCGCGCCATGGACAGGCTCACCCTGGGCATCATCACGGCCTCGATCATCATCGGCAGCTCCATCGTCCTCTCCGCCGGGCAGAGCGGCCCCGTGTCCGGCTACGTCATTCCCATTCTGGGCGGCGTGTCCGTTCCTGTCACGCTGGCCAGCCTCGGCTTCATGCTCGCGCTCATTCTCGCGGCCTATGTGTCCTGGGGAATATTCCGTGACAAAAGCTGAGAGAAAACCCCCGTTCGCCGGCCTGATCGCCCTGTGCGCCGCCTGCCTTTTCGCGGCCTCGGGCTGCATCGACCAAAGCTCCGGGCAGGTTTCCGGACAGGGCGGGCCGGGCGGGAGCGGCGGCGGCGGGCTCGTCATCCGGAATTCGGGCACAGGGCCTGTCGCCGTCACCTACATTTCCTCTCGCCCGAAGCCCGGCGCGCCGGCGGACGGCGTCCGCGCCGCCCTCGTCCAGGCGATGGGGGACATGGACTGCTCGGCCGCGTCCTTTCACTGGTCGGAGCGCGACAGGGCGATGCGCTGGATTCGGGAGCAGCTCGACGAGAGGCGCCGCCGTTCCCTGCCGCCCCGGCTGTTGCTGGCAGGCCACGGCCTGGGCGCGACAGAGGCGTCCGAGACGGCGCGGGACGTTCTCTTCGGCGATCGCGACGTGGAGATAGTCCTTCTCCTGACGGTGGACGCGGTCAAAACAAACAAAATAGGCTCTGCCGCGGCTGTCACGGGAACCGCGATAGCGAAGCGCATTCCCGGCGTCGATCATAATTTCACAGCCTACGACGCCGCGCCGGAGCCGGACGGCAGGCGCTTCCGTGCGCACATCAATTACTACCAGACGAAAAGCGCGTATTACCACGGCACAGCCATGCCCCGCGCAGAGAACCACCGCATAGACGACTGGACGGGGCTGCTCAACCACGGCAACGCGGACGATTTCGCCCTGACGTTCCTCATCGCGGATTTGCGCCAGGCTCTGCGTGCCGCGGGAGGTCGTGAATGAGGCTGTTTCTTCCGGCAATCGCCCTCCTTGCCTTCGCGTCCGGCTGCGACAGCGCCATGCTGTGGCAATACCGGGACGATCCGTACATCGCCGACGTCGCCGCGAGGGGCGATCAGGAGGTGTTGCGTTCGGTGAACGCGCCGGGCGGGAACGAGAGGCAGATGGCTCTCCGGATTCTCGCGGACAGGGCCGGAGAGCTGCGGCGCCTGGGAAGGCGCGCCGAGGCGGCGGCGATCGAGGAGATCGTCATCCGCCGCTATTTCATCGAAAGAGAACAGGACGTTCGGGCCTGCATCGTCCGGATATGCGCTCCGTCTGTCGGGCGGGGGAGTTCGGCGATGGTGCGGTTTTTGCGCGATCGCATTGCGGCGGGTGAATTCCCCGGCTACGCAGCCATTTCCCTCGCGTCCCTGGGGCCGAAGGGGGCGTATGCGGACATTGTTCCGCTGACGCGGCATCCCGATCCCGAGGTGCGGCTGCAGGCGGCGACGGCGCTGACCGCGCTGGGCGATCCGCGCGGATACGACGCTGTGGCGCGGGTGTGGAGAGGGATGAAGGACGCTGTCTGGCCCGAAACGGTGGACGGCATGAGCCTGTCCGAAGCGCGCGACGGGCTGGAAGCGCGGGCGAGGCGCGGGGAGCCGGCCGGCGGTTGCCGGGAAACGCCTCCCGCGCCGCGTCGAGGCGTTTCGCCCGTTCGCCCAGATACGTCTCGAACGACTCGCGGGTGCGGTTGAGTATCAGTTCGTCGGGGAACCCGATCCGCTCCAGCAGCTCCAGCGCGGGCTCCACAGACCCCACCATCGTGTCGAAATGCGCGTCCGACGACACAGCCACGCGCACGTCATGCGCCTTGCACAGCTTCGCTATCGTTTCGATCCGTTCGCGGCTGCCTCTTCGCATGAGGAGGGAGTTGTTGTTGATTTCGATCGGCTTGCCCCGCCTCCCCGCCTCCCGCACCACCATGTCGAAGGCGCTGGGCGTTCTGGCGTCGTCGATGTGGCCCAGGATGTCCACGGCCGGATGGGCCAGCGCGGCTGTGAACGCGGCCGTGTTCTCCTCCTCGCTCCCCGGCCGCACGCACACGTCGTGCATGCTGGCTATGTTCCATTCGCTGGCGAACAGCATCCGATCCTCGATGTCCAGACCGCCCCGAAGGTCCATGATGTTGGCTTCGACCCCGTAATACACGCGCACGCCCTCCACTTCGGGCGGCAGCATTCTCTGCGCCTGCGTCAGAAAAAACGGCCCCGCGCCCGGCAGCGCGGTTCCGTGCTCTGTCAGGCACATGCCTGCCAGCCCGCGCTTCGAGGCTGCGGCGGCGTTCTCCCGGAGCGTGCTCCACGCATGGCCCGACAGGACGGTGTGCGTGTGGGTGTCGATCATGATGCGCTTCGCCATGCATGCACTCGCTTTCGTAGAGATTCTCAATATGCCTTGGCGAACGGCACCCGTCCCGTCGATTCCCCGCCGCAGACGACGCATCTGCCGCTTCCGGATTTCTCCCTGTCGAACGGCAGGCAGCGGATGGTGACGGACAGATCGTTTGTGATCTTCTCCTCGCACGCGGGATTGCCGCACCAGTGGCTCATGGCGAAGCCGCCGTGAATCTCCGGCTTTTCCCTGTTCGCGGGGGTGAAGAATTTCACGAAATCGCCGTATTCGTCGATGTCCCGCGTGTGCTCCTCCCGGTGCGCAAGGGCGCGGGCGAACAGGCCGTCCTGCATTTCCCTAAGAAGCGCCGGAACGCCTGCGATGAATTCCTCGCGGCCCTGGCCGTATTTCTCTTTGGGACCGCGATCGCGCCGCGCGACAAAGACGGCGTTCTTTTCAATGTCCCGCGGGCCGACCTCGACGCGGACGGGAATCCCCTTCTTCACCCATTCCCAGCCCTTTTCGCCCGCGTTGACGTCCCGCGCGTCGACAAGAGCCTCGACCCTGCCGCCCCAGGGAGTCTCCAACTTCCGGAGCGCGTCCACGATGCCCTGGGCGTACGCGATCGACGCTCCCCGCTCCTCCTCGTTCCGGAAGATCGGCAGGACGACCACGTGCGAGGGGGCGAGGCGGGGCGGCATGACCATGCCGTCGTCGTCGGCGTGGGTCATGATCGCGCCGCCTATCATGCGGGTTGAGGTTCCCCAGGACGTCGTCCAGGCGTGTTCCTCCCTGCCTTCGCGGGACTGGTAGAGAATGCCCGAGGCCTTGGCGAAATTCTGCCCGAGGAAATGGCTTGTCCCTGCCTGAAGCGCTTTTCTGTCCTGCATCATCGCCTCGACGCACAGCGTTTCCACCGCGCCGGGGAAGCGCTGATTCGCCGTTTTCTGGCCGCAGAGGACAGGCATGGCGAGATGGTTCTGCATGAAATCGCGGTAGACGCCCAGCATTTTCCGCGTCTCCTCCCAGGCCTCTTCGGCGGTTTCGTGCGCGGTGTGGCCTTCCTGCCAGAGGAATTCGGCGGTGCGGAGGAAGAGGCGTGTGCGGAGTTCCCAGCGCACCACGTTCGCCCACTGGTTGATGAGGATGGGGAGGTCGCGGTAGGACTGCACCCATTTGGCGTAGAGCGCGCCGATGATGGTCTCGGATGTCGGGCGCACGACAAGGGGTTCTTCGAGTTCGCCAGCAGGCACGAGGCCGCCGTCGGGGCCGGCTTCGAGGCGGTGGTGGGTGACGACGGCGCATTCCTTTGCGAAGCCCTCGACGTGCTCGGCCTCCTTTTCGAGAAAGCTCTTGGGGATGAAGAGGGGGAAGTAGGCGTTGACGTGGCCTGTTTCCTTGAACATGGCGTCCATGTTTTTCTGGATGTTTTCCCAGAAGGA
>QMCE01000422.1_pt1 | contig 21663 bp, 15 predicted proteins | sample 1821851 | NCBI WGS metagenome assembly QMCE01 (sample SAMN09453174, study PRJNA476694) | Termite gut metagenome, whole genome shotgun sequencing project. | isolation source: worker | host: Odontotermes sp. | place: South Africa:Pretoria | collected 2016-01-28 | reverse complement strand
GGCCTTTGCGCCACAGTAGGCGACAAGGGATCTACCGTTTAATCCCTAATTACACATTATCTTCAGAATAAGGTCATCCGTCTCCTTCATCCCCATCGAGCCGATCTCTGCAAGGTTGCGGATGGTGGCCTCTACGTCATTGTCGATGATCCCCTCGTTGTCGTGGATACAGATATTCTCCAGCGCGAGGATGGCGGCCTGCACCGCCGACTGGACGGCTGAGGAGACTTTCAGCGCGCACCCTATCTTGGCCCCGTCGCACACCATACCGGTTATGTTCCCGATCATGTTTTTAACCGAATAGCATACCTGTTCGTACGTGCCCCCGCTGAGGTAGACGATCCCGCACGCCGACCCGGTCGATGCGACCACGCATCCGCACAGGGCCGAAAGCCGCCCGAGGTACTGTTTTATATGTATCGCCACCAGATGGCTCAGCGCCAGCGCCCGGGCCTGGTCTTCGTACGATGACATCAGCTTCTCGGCGGCGGCCACCACAGGCATGGTCACCGTGATCCCCTGGTTGCCGCTGCCCGAGTTGCTCATCGCCGGCAGGGTGCATCCCGCCATGCGCGCATCGGAGGCCGCCGCGGTGAGCGCCATCGAGTGGGTCAGCAGCCCGTGCCCGAAAACGTCGCGGTGTATGTTTGCCTGTATGGTCTTCCCAACCCTCAGCCCGTAATCGTGCATCAACCCCTCGCGCGCAAGCTCGCGGTTCATGCTGGCGGCGTCGAGTATGAAGGCTATATCATCCGGGGATACTTCGTGCACATAATCCCAAATATCGCGCACCGTCAACTCCACCGATTCGTGTTTGCCATTCCCGTCCGCACCGTTTTCGTGTCCCGTCCCGGCGCTTTCGGCCTCGAACAGCACCTCGCCGTTAAGTGCGCAATATACTATATTGTCGTGAATATCACGTATATCCGTCCTTGCATGATCGTCGCCGTTACGCACCACGGCGCTCACATACAGCTTAGCCGGTGTGTCGGCGACGGTTATCTTCACGCGCTTTTGCTCCACTATCCTTTTGGCCTGTTCCACGGCTGTAGCGGTCAGGTCCCTGAAAACTTCGAGTTTATACTCCGACCTGCCGCACGCCTGCGAGAGGGCCGAAGCCACGTGAAGCCCCGTCATCCCCGTCCCGGGAATGCCCACGCCCATTCCGTTTTTCAGCACGTTGCCGCTCACTCCGATCTCTATCGTTTCGGGTTCAAGGCCCTTTGTGCGCAGCAATTCGCACGATTTGGCGACCGCAAGCGCAACGGCGATCGGCTCGGTACAGCCCAGTGCGGGCTTAACTTCCCTGCGCAGAAGCGCAGTTATTTCATTCATTCTCTCTTTTGAAGGCATATTATTTCAGGTAAAAATTGGTGCAAAATTAAGTTAATGAAACCTGAAATACAAGCCCGGCGGCCGGAAACAGATCAATAAATTTTTTTAAAAACCACGCGGGAATTACATAATACATACGGCAAAAGCGGGGAATAACCGGTATAATATTCTGTATTCCATGCCATATCTTAAAATAATTTATATATTTTTGAGGGTTCAGGAGGTTACGACCTGTAACAAAAGTCACATTATTGCGTCATTAAATAAAAAAATTAAAAACACCCAAACTCAATCGAGGAGTATGAAGAACCTGTTTCTGTCGAACGTTTTTATATTATCCCTCTTTTCGATGAATATCCCGGCGCAGGTGCCGATCACGCTGACCCTGGAACAAACCATCCGCCTGGCCCACGAACAGTCGATCGACGCCATGGTCGTGCGGAACACTTTTCTGGGAAATTACTGGAGCTACCGTTCGCACCGGGCCGAGTTGCTGCCGTCGCTCAATTTTTCGGCCGGCCTCGCCGGTTTCGAGCGCTCGCAGAGGCCGCTTCAGGATGCCGGCAGCGGTGAGATATACTACCGTCCCAACTACAATATGAACAACACGGGGACTATCTCGATCGACCAGAGCATCGCCGCCACGGGCGGCACGCTGTCGCTCTCGTCGAGCCTCAACCGCCTCGACCAATACAGTCCGAAAAGGGCGATCACCTATTATTCCCAGCCCGTCACGCTGTCTTACGTACAGCCGCTTTTCGCGTACAACAGGCTTAAATGGGACAAAAAGATAGAGCCCGAGAGGTATGAGCTTGCGAAGAAGGAGTACCTCGAATCCATGGAGAATATCAGCGTCACGGCCGTCAGGTATTTCTACGATCTGGCACTGGCAAAACTCGGTTACGACATCGCGGTCAGCAATTACAACAATATGAAAACCATGCACGGCATCGCCAAACGCAGACATGAGCAGACACTGTCGGTCACACGTTCGGAGTTGCTGCAAATGGAACTGCGAATGGTCAACGACAGCCTCTCGATGAGTACCCAGCAAACGAACTACAACGCACGGTTGATGGCCTTCCGGTCGTTCCTCGGCTATAACGAAAAGGCGGACATCCGGCTCGAAGTGGAAGACCGGGTGCCGGAGATCACGATGGACGTGGATTTCGTGCTGGGCAAGGCGCTCGACAACGGAACGTTCAGGGCCAGCCAGCATATCTCGCAGTTGGAAAGCGAACGGAGTGTCGCGCAGGCAAAGGCCAACCGCGGGCTCTCCCTCTCCGTGAGTACGCAGTTCGGCCTTTCGAACAACGCCGACAAGCTGCCCGCGTCGTATTCCGCCCTGCTCGACCGCGAGGTGTTCGGCATAAGCCTGAGGGTCCCGATCCTGGACTGGGGCCTCGGCAAGGGGCGCGTGAAGATGGCGCAGGCCCGGCAGGAGGTCACGCTGAACCAATTGGAGCAGGCGATGACAGATTTCGAACAGGGCGTATATCAGGACGTCATGCAGTTCAACGCCCAGCGCAGCAAGTTATTGGGGGCGGAGCGGGCCAGTGTTATCGCCACCCAACGCTATGAACTTGCCATGAAGGACTTTACCGACGAAAAAATATCGGTAACCGACCTCAATACCGCGCAGGTCGAAAAAGACCAGGCCAATATGAGCTACGTGAGCGAGATCCAGAATTTCTGGGTCTACTACTTCAGCATCCGGAAAATGACGCTCTACGACTTTATGAGCAAGACGGATATTTCGACCGAATACGATAAGTTAATAGACTGATACGCATAATCCAGAAACAATATGACCAAAAGCTTATTTATTATATCGTTAGCCATCGTGCTGTGCGCCTGCGGCGGGAAAGACAAGAAGAAACCGGACGGGGCGGCGGCCGGGATGGCGCGGCAGGAATATTCGGACAACCGCGTCGAGGTGGAAGTGATGGAGCTTCGCGAAGTACCTTTCCGGCGCCAGATCGCCACGAACGGCAAGTTGCGGGCAGGGCGCAAAAGCGCGCTCGCTTTCAAAGCCGCGGGCATAGTCGAGGAGATACACGTCTCCAACGGGCAGAGGGTGAATGCGGGAACGGTACTCGCACGGATCGACCGTACGGAGGCGCAGAACAACCTTATCTCCGCCCGGGAGAACTTCGAAAAAGCGAAGATCGAACTTAACAACATACTCATCGGCCTCGATTACGAGAGCATGTACGACCCGGCCATCACCGAGGCGAGGATGGAGGCGGCCAAACTGCGCTCGGGCTACAACGTGGCGGAACTGAACCTGCAAACCGCCCAAGCCGGTCTGGACGCCTGCGAACTGAAAGCCCCCTTCGCGGGGAGGGTCGCCGACGTCACGGGCCACACGTTCGAGCGCAGCGCCAACGTGTTCTGCACGCTGGTCGACGACTCGCGGCTGGTGGTCGAATTCAGCGTTCTGGAAACGGAATTGGATTTCGTGCAGATGGGCAATGTCGTGCGGGTTGCCTCGTTCTTCGATCCGGAGAACCGTGTGGACGGCAGAATATCGAGCGTCAACCCCATGGTCAACGCCAACGGCCAGGTGCTGGTCGAGGCCGAGATCGCGAACAACGGGACGTTCATAGACGGGATGAACGTGAAATTGCTTATTGAGAAGGAACTGCCGGCCAAACTGGTGGTTCCGAAGAACGCGGTCGTCATACGCGACAACGAGGAGGTGCTGTTCCGCTACCGCGACGGCAGGGCCCAGTGGACGTATGTCAACACGCTGATGGACAACAGTGCGGAATACGTCGTGGTGGCCAACACGGAACGCGGGGCCGACCTGCAGGCGGGAGACGTGGTGATAACCTCGGGTAATATGAACCTTGCCGACCAAACGGAGGTGGTGGTGAAGGGTAATGATTAAGGATCATATATGCTGCGAAAACTAATAGAGCGCCCCATCGCCGTCACCATGTTCCTCGTTATGGTGCTGGTCTTGGGCCTGGTCAGCCTCAACCTGCTGCCCATATCGCTTATCCCGGCGGTCGATATACCATACATAACCGTGCAGGTCTCCTATCCGCAGCAGTCGGCGCGGGAGTTGGAGGAGTCGGTAGTCGGCCCGCTGCGCCACCAGCTTATGCAGATCGCCGGGCTGAAAGATATACGCAGCGAGACGAAGGACGGCAGCGGCACCCTGTCGCTCAGTTTCGAGCACGGCTCTAAAAGCGACTACCTGTTCATCGAGGTCAACGAGAAGATCGACCGCGCGATGGCGGGCATGCCGCGCGATATGGAACGTCCGAATGTACTTAAGGCCGGGGCGGGCGATATTCCGGCGTTCTACATCAATATGACGGTGGCGGGCGACGAGGGTTTCACGCCGGCCGACGACCTGCACCCCGTCTCCGACCGCTTCGCCGAGTTGAGCGATTTTGCGGGCAACGTCATAGTCAAGCGCATCGAGCAACTGCCCGAGGTGGCCATGGTCGACGTGAACGGCTATATCTCGCGCGAGATCCTCATCATACCCCACCAGGCTAAACTCACGCAGTTGGGCCTCACGGTGGCGGTGCTGGAGAGTGCGATCCGGGGTGTGAACATATCGGCGGGCAATCTGGTGATCCGCGACGGGGAGTACCAGTTCAACGTGAAGGTGCAGCGCAACGCCCACAACAGGGAGGATATAGAGAACGCCTACCTGAGGATCGACGGCCGGGTCTTTCAGGTCAAAGACCTCGCGCAGGTGGTGGAGCATCCGCAAAGGCTCTCGACGGTCGTGCGCTCCGACGGCAGGAACGCCGTCGCGCTGGCCGTGGTCAAACAGTCCGACGCCCGTATGTCGGACCTGAAGGAGGGGATCGAACAGTTGCTTGGGTACTTCCAGGAGGATTATCCCGACGTGGAGTTCACCCTCACGCGCGACCAGACCGAGCTGTTGGACTATTCGATAAACAACCTGTTCAAGAATATCGTTTTCGGCATCCTGCTGGCATGCCTGGTGATATTCATGTTCATGCAGAACATGCGCTCGGCAATGCTCGTCGCGCTCACGATCCCCATAGCCCTGGTACTGTCGATGCTGTTCTTCTATCTGGTCGGCATTTCGATAAACATCATCTCGCTGTCGGGGCTTGTGCTGGGTGTGGGTATGATGGTCGACAACTCGATCATCGTGATCGACAACATCACGTTCCGTTGGGAATCGGGGTACAGGCTCAAGGATGCGATCGTGAAGGGCACCGGCGAGGTTTTCGCCCCCATGCTCAGTTCGGTGCTGACGACCTGCGCGGTCTTCGTCCCGCTGATCTTCCTGAGCGGCATCGCGGGCGCGCTGTTCTACGACCAGGCGATGGCGGTGGTCATCACGCTCTTCTGCGCCCTGGCCGCCACGGTGACGGTGATCCCGGTGTATTTCTTCCTTACGTTCCGGCGTAGAGACAAAATAACGACCAACCGCCTGCTTGCGAAATTCTCTTTCGGATGGTTCGAGCGGTGGTACGAGCGCACGCTGAAGTTCCTGTTCCGCCGCCGGTGGATCGTCTGGGGAGCGTTCGCCCTGGCCGTTATGTGTATGCCGGTGCTGTTCATGGTGATCCCGAAGGAACGGCTTCCGGAGATGACATATACCGACATGTTGATCGACGTGGACTGGAACGAGCGGGTTACGATCACGGAGAACGACCGGCGCGTGGCCGAACTCGTGGAAGCCATAGAACCCCTGACGCGCCAGGTGACCGAAATGACGGGCGTGCAGCAGTTCATGCTTTCGCACACGAAAAAGACGGGCAACTCCGAGTCGGTGATCTATATCAACTGCGGGCGGGGGCACACGATAGAAGAGGTGCGGACACAGGTCGGGGAGTTTATGCGCGGACACTATCCGAATGCGATCTACGGGTTCTCCTCGTCGGGGAACATCTTCGAGGAGGTCTTTGCCGACCGTGAGGCGCGGTTGGTCGCGCGCCTCCGGCAGACCGACGGACGCGCCCCGACCCCCGAGCGGCTGAATGCGATGGTCTACGCGATAGCGGCGGGATTGCCCGGCGTGGAGATCGCTCCCGTACCGTGGGAGAATTTCATCCGTTTCGTGGGCCGGCCGGAGATCATGGCCCTGTACAATGTCACGTTCGGCGAACTGGTCGCGATACTCCGGAGTTCACAGAACGACAACACCATATTCACGATAGTGCAGAACAGGTTCCCCGTTCCGGTGGTGGTGGGCGACAACCGCACGAGCCTGTCCGAGATAATGAACACGACGATCAGGCGGGCCGGGCACGATATTCCGGTCGGCACTTTTTTCCGTGAGACACAGGACCGGGACCTGAAGTATATCACCTCGGGCGCCGAGGGCAACTTCTATCCTTTGGAATTAGACCTCGCGGACAGGGACATTCCCGGTGCGGTGGAGACCATACGCGCGATAGTACGCGACAACCCCGGCTTCGAAGTGAGTTTCAGCGGCTCCTTCTACTCGAACCGCGGCATGGCGTGGGAGATCATCGTGGTGCTTCTGGTCGCGGTGATGCTGCTCTATTTCATTCTGGCGGCGCAGTTCGAGTCGGTCGTGCAGCCGGTGGTGATACTTTCGGAATTGGTGCTGGATATATTCTTTACGCTTATCGTGATCCGGGCGTTCGGCATTTCGCTCAACATAATGTCGCTGATCGGGATCGTGGTGACGTGCGGTATCGTGATCAACGACTCGATCCTGAAGGTCGACACGATCAACCAGCTGCGAAAGCACGAAGGCATGTCGGTCATCCGCGCGATCATGACAGGAGGACGCCGCCGTCTGAAGCCGATCGTCATGACCTCGCTCACGACCATGCTCGCCATAGCGCCATTCCTTGTGCGCGGCGACATGGGTTCCGACCTGCAATACCCCCTTTCGGTGGCCACCATCGCGGGGATGACGGCGGGAACGCTGGTCAGTATTTTCTTCGTTCCGTTGATATACTACTCTATTTACCGGGGGAATGGCAGAAAATAGACACAAACTCTCTCCTTTCTCCGTGATCCTCATCATGGCGGCGCTGATCATCGTCGGCGCCGCGATGATCCCTGTGCTCTCCGTGCAGTTGCAGCCGACCGTAAAAACCCTCAACCTCAGCGTGTCGTGCTATTGGAGCGGCGCATCGCAGGAGATCATCGAAAAAGAGGTGGTCTCGAAGATCGAGGGGGTGCTCGCGCGCCTGGAGAATGTGGAATCGACCTCGTCCGTCTCGTCGCTGGGCACGGGAAGGGTCTCGCTCGTTTTCAAGGAGGGGACGCAGATGGACGTGGCACGCTTCGAGGTCGCGTCACAGATGCGCTCGCTCTACCCGAAGCTGCCCGAAGGGGTGTCGTATCCCTCGCTGAACGTATCGACCGCTGGCGATATGGAAAGCGAGATGCCGGTGGTGGGTTACACGATCAACACCAGCCTGTCGGGACAGGAGGCCGAGAGTTACATCGTCGACAACATCCTGCCCGCGCTTTCCCGCATCGAGGGAGTTAACAGTGTGTCATACAGCGGGATACAGCCCTACGAATACGAAATAACGGTCGACCCCGACGCGGCGGCGTTCGCCGGGGTGACAATGGACGGCATCGCGGCGGCGTTCAACGGTTATTTCGCCGAGGCCACCATAGGGAATGTGACCTATGGCGGCGAGGGGCGGGACGAGGGTTCGGGTGAGGGGCGGGACGGCCCGAACATCATCCTGCTCAAGGTGCGGATGAGCGACCGGACAGCCGATTTCGGATCGATCCCCGTCGTGAACAACAACGGTCGGATCATATATCTGGGCGAACTCGCGACGGTGAAATACCGCCGGAGCCTCCCGGCGTCCTACTCGCGCATCAACGGACTGGACATCATAAACCTTTCGGTGAGCGGGTCGAAGAACGTGAATATCGTGAAACTCTCATCGGAGGTGCAGGCGAAGATGGAGGAGCTTTCGCAATCGTTCCCCGGGGGCTTTGCCGCCGAGCTGAATTTCGACGCCGCCGAATATATCGACAAAGAGTTGCAGGTGATCCTGCTGCGCACGTTCATGACGCTGGTCATATTGCTGCTGTTCGTACTGGCCGTCAGCCGCAATTGGAGATACCTGCTGGTAATATTCGTGACGCTCGTGGCGAACATATTCGTAGCCATAATCTTCTATTACCTGCTGGAGTTGCAGATACATATCTATTCGCTCGCGGGGATCACCGTGTCGCTGGGCATCATCATCGACACGTCGATCATCATGGTCGACCATTACAGCTACTACCACGACAGGAAAGCGTTCCTGGCGATCCTGGGCGCAGTGCTCACGACCATCGGATCGCTCACCGTGGTCTTCCTGCTGCCGGCCCGGCAGCAGTTGATCTTCGGCGATTTTTCATGGGTGATAATAATCAACCTCGCGGTTTCGCTCGCCATATCGCTGCTGTTCATCCCTGCGATACTCGACCGCTTCCCGCTGAAAAAACCGATGACTTCCTCCTCCGCAAGGATGAAGAAATCCGTACTGGCATACAACCGGCGCTACACTTCGTTCATCTCCTGGGGCAGGCGCCGCCGCTGGATATTCATAGTCGTCCTGATACTCGGCTTCGGTATCCCGGTGCACAAGCTTCCGACGCAATTGAGGCCGGAGAGGTTGGAAGAACCGACCGTGTGGATGAATATATACAACAAAACGATCGGCGGGAAGTTTTATCAAGAGCACAAAGCGATATTCGAGAACATTCTCGGAGGCTCGTTCCGGATATTCGAAAAACGCAGGCCGGCGAACCCCTATTCGAACAGGAACGGCGAACCCCAAAGGCTGGTCATGACGATAAGGGCGGGAATGGTCGAGGGTAATACCGTCCAGCAGCTCAACGAGATCGTGCGCCACATGGAAAACTTCCTGAGCCGGTACGACGAGATCGAAAGTTACCGCTCCTCGGTATCCTCGTACGACAACGCGAGGATAGACGTGATGTTCAAACCGGAACACGAGCACGGCGGTTTTCCACAACTCCTTTTCAATAACGCCGTGCGTGAGGCGAACAGGTTCGGGGGAGCCACATGGGACATCCACGGGATCCCCGAACTGAATTTCAGCAACAATGTCATGCGTTACAGCGACGATATGCGCAACCAGATCGTGCTTACCGGCTATAACTACGACAACCTGATGCAATACGCGGAAGGATTGAGGGATTCGCTCCTGCGCAACAAGCGTGTCGAGAAAGCGGGGGTATTCGGCCGTCTGGAATGGGGCGCCGACAGACGCCGGCAGGAGTTCTTCGTCGATCTCGACCGCGAGAAACTGCTGATGACCGGGGCCAACCTCAACGGATATTTCGCGCGGCTGGGCCAGTTGCTGTATAACAGTCCGCTGAGGTCGGTATACCTGAACGATGAAAGCGAAAGGGTGGTGCTGGGTTCGTCCCAGCGCGAGACTTTCGACCTGTGGCATGTGAGGAACTATCCCATCCCGATCGACTCGGTGAAGGTCAAACTCGCCGATTTCGGCACGGTCGACAAACAATTCACCGGACTGGACATATACAAAAGCAACCAGTCGTACCGGTTGATCGTAGCGTTCAAATTCACGGGATCGTGGGAGTTGTCGAACAGGCTCATGAAGTCCCAGGTCGACAGGATGAACGACGAGGTGCTGCCGATCGGTTATCTGGCCAGAGGCGAATCCGAAAATTATTATTGGTACGGCAGCGAGAGCGACAACCGTTCCTACCTGCTCATTCTGTTGGTGATAGCCATCATCTATGTCGTCTGCTCGATCCTTTTCGAATCCTTCGCAAAACCGCTGGTGATAATCATGATGATCCCCGTGTCGTTCATCGGGGTGTTCCTCACCTTCGGCCTGTTCGGGTTCAAATTCGACGAAGGAGGGTTCGCGTCGTTTATCCTGCTGAGCGGCCTTGTGGTGAACGCAGGGATTTACGTTGTGAACGAATACAACATTATTGCGCGCAGGTCCCCGCACCGGGAGCCGCTCGGCATATATATGAAAGCGTACAGCCACAAGATAGTCCCGATCATCCTGACGATAGTCTCCACCGCCCTAGGCCTTATTCCGTTCATCGTCAACGGCAAAGACGACGCATTCTGGTATTCGTTCGCAATCGGGACGATGGGCGGTATGGTGTTTTCGATAATCGCTTTCATGGTCTGCCTGCCCATATTCATGCCGCTGCGCAAAGTGGCGCCGACAGGGCCGTGAAGCGGCATTTACGTAAATCATCGAACGAAAAAACCCTGACCGATAAAATCAATCGTCAGGGTTTTTATGACTCTGGTACTCGATAGGGGAATCGAACCCCTATTTGCAGAATGAGAATCTGCTGTCCTAACCGTTAGACGAATCGAGCGGATACTGTGGTGCAAAAGTAGAAAATATTTTTTGAGTTACAAATATCGCGGCACAAAAATCTCCCCCGCCTGCCTGTAAGGGCTTGTTTGGATATTTCCAGACAAGCCCCGAACCGAAACGCCGCCCCGGACAGGACGGCGTTTCTCCCAAACTAACCTGATCTGAAAAAAGAAAACAAAGAGGTTGTATGGAGTTTTCCACTCTCGCTCTTTTTTGCCTTTTTGCCCCCATTTTTCACCCGAAACTCGTCACATAGGCCCCGCTATGCTCCTCGTTACGGGCAAAAAATTGGGCCAACCGACGCCAAGCCGAACGCCATGTGAGCTTGCTCGCAAATGGCTGAGGCGCGAAGGAGGAAAACATAGTTAAAATGACTAAAAAATAGCTTCGGCAGAAAAATCCAAACAACCTCTAAAACCCTATATTGATTTTCCCGTCCGACGATGCCTTGTCGATGATGGAAGTGATCTGCTTGATCGAAAAGTCGCCGTCGACGCTTATTATAAGGTTGTCCGACACGCCGTGCATGACCAGCACGAATTCCGAGATACGCGGCGAGTCTTCGCCTTTTTTGCCCGGGGCCTCCCGGTAGTGAAACGTCGTGTGCTGGCCGTCTTCCGACACGGATGCCAACAACTTGTACCCCGACCCCTTGCCAACGACCCTTTTCATGTCGGCCACGAAGTCCTCGTCGGCCTGGCTGGCCGTGAGTACCGAGATCCCGGTTATCCCGCCGATGGCTCCGAGCAGGCTCTCGGCCGGCGCGCCCTTACCGTCCATATTGAACAGGTCGAGCATCGCCCGGGTGACCTCCACCCTGGTGTAGCCCGGCCGCTCACCGTATTTTTCCTGCAGCCGGTCGAATGTCATTACCTGAGCGCTTGCCATGAGCGGGAGCGCGGCGGCCAGCAATATTAACACTGTCTTTTTCATCTTGCCCGATTTTTACTAAAGCGTTATGCCGATCGTGAGCGGCCGGGTCTTCGGGCCCACGCCGTCCTTGAAGAGCGGAGTGAAGCTGTAATTGACGAACACGCCGACGTGGTAGAATTTTACGCGTGCGAAGGCGCCCGCGTTGAAGAAGTTGACCCCGAAGTCGCCCCTGTTCTTACTCTTGGGGTACTTCACTTTCGTGTGGTCGCCGAGGGTTATCCCGCCGTAGACCCCTCCCGTCAGCGAGAGGCGCTTCGCCGGGTAAAACTCGATCATCACCGGAACGTCGAGCGAGAAGGTCGTGAGCTTCGATTTCTTGTACCGTTTCATATCCCCGTGTTCCTGTTCCAGTTCCACCGGGCGCACCATCCCGCCGCTCTTCTCGATCGTTATCCGGTTGTTGAACACATAATTGTTCCACCGCGGACGGAACCCCACCGCAAAATATGTGCGGTTGGTCGGGGTGAGGGGAAGGCCGAGCACCACGTCGAACGAGACGCTGATCGACTTGCCCACATCGAGGTCCATAAAGTCCCACATCTCCTCGTCGTACATCGAGTAATCGGGCTTGGAGAGGCTCGTGAACCCTAACATAAATCCACCTGTCGAAATCTGCCTCATGTTGCCGGTGTACACGTGCCGGTAATTCTCGCGCGGCCGCGGTGTCGGCAGCGCAGACTTCCCGCCGCGGCCTTCGAAGTCGATCACGAAGCCGGCAATGCTGATCGAGGCGTGCCGGCCATTCTGTTCGGGTACGATCGTCAGCACTTCGCGGCCCTCGGCGCTCACCCCGATCGTGTCGCCGCGGTGGAGCAGTTCTGCCTGCGCGAATGCCGCCCCCGGAACGGCGGCGAGGATAATTACCAGTATAGTACGGAATTTATTCATAGTGTTATTGTTTTATGGTGTCTTATTCATTTACGGTGAAATGCCTTAACAGTTCGAGGCCGCGCACCCTTTCGAGCGAATATCCGATCTCCTCTATGGGGAACAGGGCTTCCCCGGCGTGCTTCACGTTGTCTTCGAAAAGTCCGAATACCCCCTGCGTATAGGCGTATGCAAGTTCGAAGTCCGTGACCGGTTCGCCGTTTATGTAGCAATATATCACATCGCCGGCGGGATTACCCCACGGAGAGACGAACAGTACGGCCGCAACGACCGCCGCGGCAACTGCCGATCCCGCCCATACCCATATCCCGCGGGCACGGCGGCCGGAACGACGTTCAGGCGCGACGGGAGCCTCATTCACGGCCTGCCCCACAAATTCCTTTTCCGTTTTCTCCGCGGCCGCCGCGCCGAAATACCCGAACAACCCGTGGGCCCAGGCCATATCCGCCGGAAGCGCGTCCTGTGCCACCGTGGTGAAATATCCTTTCAGCACGCGCTCTTCGGCCAGGGTCGTTTCGCCATCCATATATCTGGCAAGGAGTTCCCTTATCGTGTTTTTGTCCATATCCCTGTGTTATTTGCCGGGGATCGCTCCACCCCGTAGTTCATTGTCTTTACCAGTTCGTCCCTCACCGTCTTGCGCGCCCGGGAGAGGGCCACCCTCACATTTGCCTCGTCCATTCCGGTTATCCGTGCGATCTCCGCGAATTCCATCTCCTCCACATCCCGCAGGTGTATCGCCAACTGTTGCTTTTCGGGCAGGCCGGCTATGATCCTCTTCAGCACGGCTTTCGTATCCCTCAGCTCTATGTCGCGTGAAATATCTGTCGTCCGCGGGCTTTCGTACGCAATGTCCTCCGTTTTCACCAACCTGAGGTTGCGGCTGCGTATCCTGTCGATACAACCGTTGCGGGCCGATGTGTATACGAAAGCCTCCACGTTCCCGTACCTTTCCAGTTCCGCGCGCTGCCTCCACAGTTTTTCGAGTATATCCTGCGTGGCATCCTCGGCCTCGGCACGACTGCCCAGCATGCTTGCGGCAAGCCGGAAAATCCTGTCCTTCATGGACAATACCCTCATGTCGAAATCCGCGTCGTTCATCAACCTGGGACAAGCATTTTGGCACGGGTACGGCACCCCTGCGCCGCCCTCTTTGCATAATAGACGTATAAAGTCTCGGAATGTTACACCCATACACAAAAAAAATCATCCAACGTGTGTTCGGGCTAATAATATGCTGTCATTCCGAAGCGCAGAGCGAGAGATCTCAAAACGGAAGAGAACCCTCGCTCCGCGTAAGTTACCAATGCTCCGCATTGGTTTCCTCCTGGTCGCTCGGAATAACAAAAGCAGAGAGACGCTTTTGTTCTACGCTCGCTCCTGCGTCGGTTCGGGATGACCGGGACGTTTTGTTCTCGGCCTGCAGCCAGTGGCCAACGCACAAAAAACAGTATTGCTCGGAATATCACTATTTTTTATTATCTTTGTGGGCTGTTAGCCTGTTTTTTAAGGAAAAAGGTCGATGAGTAAAAGTAAAATTCTATACGTTTGCCAGGAGGTAACTCCCTATGTGCCCGAGTCGCCGATGTCGACCCTGTGCAGGACCCTGTCACAGGCGATGCAGGAGAGGGGTAACGAGATACGTTCGTTCATGCCCCGCTACGGTTGCATAAACGAACGGAGGAACCAACTCCACGAAGTTATCCGTCTGTCGGGTATGAACCTGATCATAGACGATACCGACCACCAACTTATAATTAAGGTGGCGTCGATACCGTCGGCCCGCGTGCAGATCTATTTCATCGACAACGACGATTATTTCAACCGCCGGTCGATGCTGACCGACGCAGACGGGGAGTGGTACGGGGACAACGACGAACGCGCCATCTTCTTCGCACGCGGGGTACTCGAAACGGTCAAGAAACTGCGCTGGGAGCCCGATATAGTCCATTGCCACGGTTGGTTTTCGGCCGTCGTGCCCGTTTACCTGCGCCATGTCTTCAATGACGACCCCTTGTTTGCCGGGGTGAAGATCGTGGTATCGCTCTACGACGATGCGTTTACGGGCGAACTGGACCGGAATTTTGCCGACAAGTTAATCCAGGAGGGGATCGATCCGGAGATATTGAAAATTATCGGCGAACCTTCATACGAAAATCTGATGCGGCTCGTTATAAACCATGCGGACGGAGTGGTGATGGAAACCCCGCAGCCGTCGGCAACCCTCGCCGAATGGATCGGGAAGACGGGCAAGCCCCTTCTCGGGTACCAAAGTAAAGAGGGCAGCGAATATTTGGAAAACTATCAAAAATTCTATGAAGAGATTCTTTAGGAGGGCCGCGAAGGCCGCACCGGCTCTTGCGGCAGTCATAATTTCAGTCTTTGGAGCAACCCGGTGTACCATGGTGGACAATACGCTGGGACAGGACTTCATACCTCCCTACCAGCAAATGAAACTGCGGATAGACACCCTCACGCCGAACCACAACGGGAAAGAACTTCTCAAGACATATCTGGCGACGAACGACTCCGTGCCGTCGAGCAACCAGGGCATTTTGTTGATCGGCAACAGGAGCGACGAGGTTCTGGGCCGGATAGAGGCCAGCGGCATGACGGACTTCTTCCCGGGTTGGGTTGCGACCTATACCCTTTCGGAAGCGGAGGAGGAAGAAGATGAGGAGGAGGAGACCGAAGAGGAAGACCCGCGTTACGGCTTCGGGTTCCGCCCCGTTGCCGACTCGATCTTTATCGACCTGATAGTCACCGATGTAATAGGCGACAACTCCGTTGCCCAAAAATTCAACATATACGAACTCCGCGACACACTGCGAAGGGACTCGATGTATTATTTCAGCACCCCGATAGAGGAGCTGGCAGATGAAAACGACCCGCTGTTCTCTTTCACGATCGAAGAGGGCGTCGTTACACGTTCGATGCTAAGGCTCAGGTTGGAGCCGACCGCTTCGGGCCTCGATTTCATGCGCAGGATCGTGGAGACCGACGAAAAGGTGTACGAAAAGCCCCTCTACGAATTCCACAAACTATTCCGCGGACTTTATATCGCCCCGGCCCCCGACAGTCCGGAGGCTGCGGCGATCTATCAGATCTACCTGCGCCAGGTCAATGCCGACGATCCCGACGACGAATACACCGGATTGAACCTCTGGGCCCACAATCACGACGAGAACAACCCTACACAGGTCAAGGATACGATCTGGTCCGCATTCCGGTTCACCGACACCAATATCAGCTGGTACCCGAACCCGAGCCTGAACATAAACAGGACGAAGTTCACATATCCGCCGCAGATCGCCGGACAGATAAACGATACGCTTAAGACCGATCCCGGGCTGGAAGTTATTTACGCACAGTCCCTGGGCGGCGTGGCGTCGTACCTTCGCTTCACGGACGGGATGCTGGAGCAACTGGAGGCGTTGAAGACCCGGGACGGCGTGGAGTACAGCGACATGGTGATCAACGACGCAAGGATCTATTTCCCGATGGCCGACAAGACGGTGGAAAACATGAATGCCGCCCCCGCAAGGTTGGGCATGTACCGCACATACGGACAGCCCTATCCCGAGATTGCCGACTCTTACAACATCTATTGGTACACAAGCCCTTATTATTATGTGACGCGGTTTTTCGGCCCCATTCCCATGGACGACTATGAATACTATGCGGAGAACGAGCGCAACTCGACATACAAGTCGCCCTACGGCGGTTATATCAACCGCACGAAGGGATATTACCAGATGAGCATCACCCACCACATGACGCGGTTGATGACAGACCCCGACAATGCGCCGCGGGAGATATGGCTCGGCCCGGAGATCAACACGCGCAGTACCGACTATTCGCAGGTGGCGCTCAACGGGTCTGAAGCGGAGGAGAACCCGATAAGGATCGTGATCACATATACGCTTATCAAATAGCGATGGAGACGTTCGGAGATCAAACCTAAAGCGATGACTTTAGGTTTTCTCTTTTTAGAATTGGAAAGAACAGATATGCAGAAAAACCTTGTGATAGTGGAGTCTCCGGCGAAAGCCAGGACGATAGAGAAATTTCTGGGTGACGATTTCGCGGTACGGTCGAGTTTCGGCCATGTGCGCGACTTGGTGAAGAAGGGGCTCGGGATAGACGTGGAACACGGGTTCGAGCCGACATACGAGGTTTCGGCGGATAAAAAGAAAGTGGTTGCGGAGTTGGCAAAAGCCGCGAAGGAAGCCGGGACGGTTTGGCTGGCATCCGATGAGGACCGCGAGGGGGAGGCCATCGCATGGCACCTGACGCAGGTTCTGGACCTGCCCGTTGAGAACACCAAACGCATTGTTTTCCACGAAATTACGAAAAACGCGATATTGCACGCGATAGAGAACCCGCGCACGGTCGATATGAACCTCGTCGACGCGCAGCAGGCGCGCAGGATCCTCGACCGGCTGGTGGGCTTCGAGCTTTCGCCGCTACTGTGGCGTAAGATCAAGCCGTCGCTTTCGGCGGGCAGGGTGCAGAGCGTCACGGTCAGGCTGGTGGTCGAACGCGAGCGGGAGATCATGGATTTCAAGCCCGCGCCCTATTTCCGCGTGACGGCCGAGTTCGTCAACACGGCCGACGGGGGCAAGGTGCTCTTCGCGGCAGAGCTGAACAAGCGCTTCGACAACCGGGCGCAGGCGCAGGCTTTCCTGGAGAAATGCGTGGGCGCGGAGTTCACGGTAAATGCCGTCGAGCGCAAACCGGCTACCAAGTCGCCCGCGCCGCCGTTCACCACCTCGACGTTGCAGCAGGAGGCGGGGCGCAAGTTCGGAATGTCGGTGTCGCAGACGATGTCGGTGGCCCAGAAACTATACGAGCACGGTTTGATCACATATATGCGTACCGACTCGGTGAACCTCTCGGGGCAGGCCATCGCAGCGGCAAAGGAGGAGATAACGAAACTGTTCGGCGCCGAATATTCGCAGGTTCGCAACTACACGACCAAGAGCAAAGGCGCGCAGGAGGCCCACGAGGCGATCCGCCCGTCGTATATAAACCGCGATGAGATCGAAGGTACGCCCGCCGAAAAGAAGCTCTACGACCTGATCCGCAAGCGCACGCTGGCCTCGCAGATGGCCTCGGCACAGGTGGAACGAACGATCGTGAATATCGGCGTGAGCGCTGCGGCAGAACACTTTACGGCCACGGGCGAGGTGATACTTTTCGACGGCTTCCTGAAGCTATACTCCGAATCTACCGACGACGACAACGGCGAGGAGGGGGCTGAAAAACTGCCCGCGATGAAGCAGGGCGACCGCCTCGACGCACGCCGCGTAACCGCCACGGAACGTTTCACGCAGGCCCCGCCGCGGTACAGCGAGGCGACGCTCGTAAAACGCCTCGAAGAATTGGGTATCGGACGCCCGTCGACGTATGCGCCGACGATCTCGACCGTCATCAACCGCGGATATGTGGTAAAGCAGAACCGCGACGGCAGCAAGCGTACATTCGAACGCCTTGTGCTGGAAAAGGGGCAGATCACGGCTAAACCCGGCACCGAAACCGTCGGCAAGGAGAAGAACAAACTCTCGCCGACCGACATAGGCATCGTGGTGAACGACTATCTGGAGGAGGAATTCAAGAGCATCATGGACTACAACTTCACGGCCACCGTGGAGAAAGAGTTCGACGAGATAGCCGAGGGCGAAAAGGGCTGGGTGGAGATGATCGCGGCGTTCTACGGCCCGTTCCACCACACGGTCGAGACGGCGATGGGCGAGCGCGAACACCGCACCGGCCAGACCCGCGTGCTGGGCCGCGACCCCAAGACCGGGCGCGAGGTTTCGGCGCGCATAGGACGCTACGGCCCCATCGTGCAGATCGAAGCCCCGGAGGGCGAAAAACCGCGGTACGCAAGCATGAAAAAGGGGCAGTTGATCGCTTCTATTACCCTTGAGGAAGCACTTGATTTGTTCTCGCTCCCGCGCACGGTGGGCGAACGCGACGGCAAGGAGGTGGTGATCGGGGTCGGGAAGTTCGGGCCTTATGTGCGCTACGACGGCAAATTCACGTCGCTGGCCAAGACAGACGACCCGCACACGGTGACATTAGAGCGTGCTATCGAATTGATCGACGCCAAGGCCGCCGCCGACAAAGCCGCCAAAACCCCCATCAAAACATTCACCGAAGATCCTGCCATACAGCTCCTTAACGGCCGCTACGGCCCCTATATCTCTTTCGACGGAAAGAACTACCCCATCCCCAAAAGCACCGACCCGCAGTCGCTGACATACGAAACGGTGCAGGAACTGATCCGCAAAGGCATGGAAAAGGCGAAGGCAAAAGGAAAATAGACCCGGTTGTATTTTACTAATTAGGCCAAAACAGTCGTTTTGGCCTAATTTTATACCACACTTACCTCATCGCCTCTTCGAAGAATTTCCAGAGGCTGTCCCCGGCAGGCGCGGGGGCGGTTATGGTTATCCGCTCGTGGGTGACGGGATGCTCTAATGCAAGCGAACGCGAATGGAGCGAGATCCCGCCGCCGGTATTGGAACGCTTGGCGCCGTATTTCAGGTCCCCGCGTATGGGCGTGCCGATCCTGGACAGCTGTGCGCGTATCTGATGGTGGCGGCCGGTTTGCAGGTCCACCTCCAGCAGGTGGAAGTTGCGGCTCGATGCAAGGTGCTTGTATGCAAGCCGGGCCTCTTTCGCATCGCCTTTGGGCGACAGGTAAATGTGCGCGCGGTTGGTGCGGCCGTCGCGCGAGATATAGTGCCGCAGTTCGCCCTCCGCCGGATCGGGCAGCTCCTCGACGATCGCCCAGTAGCGTTTTTCGACCGTGCGGCTGCGCACCATCTCGTTCAGGCGCGCGAGGGCCTTGCTCGTTTTGGCGAACATCACCGCGCCGCTCACCGGGCGGTCTATGCGGTGCACGACCCCGAGGAAGACCGCCCCGGGTTTCGAATCGCGTTTTTTGATAAAATCCTTGATCTCGTTTTCGAGCGCGCTCTCGCCGTCCTGATCGGGCTGAACAAGCTCGCCGGAGAGTTTATTGACGACCAACAGGTGGTTGTCCTCGTAAAGTATTCGGTCGCGGGTGAACATGGCTATATCTCGAAATGGAACGGCAACAGGTCGAGCGACGTGTCGACGACCGTGGCGCTGTCGTGCCCGGCCATTATCACGCGGATGGGACTTTTCTGGCGGTTCTCGCTGTCGGCAAGCACCTGCCGGCACATTCCGCACGGGTAGCACTCGTGCGAGTCCGGGTCCGACGCGATCGCCATAGCCTCGATCGGGTCGTCGAAATGGTTGGACTGATGGTAGTACAGCAGGTTACGCTCGGCGCAGACGCCCACCGGCCCCACAATGCTCTCCTGATTGCTCGCCGTCATGATCCTGCCGCTCTTCAGGCGCGCCGCCGCACCCACCCGGAATCCCGTCGACGGGGCGTAGGCCATCTCCCGCGCCTTCTTCGCCGCCTCGACCAACTCGCGGTCGGTAGCCGGCAACTCGCTCAGCGAATCGTAATGATGGTATTGTATACTGTGTTCTTTATTCATTGTCAATTCTCCATTGTCAATTGTCAATTAACTTCACCGCCCTCAACATATGTCGTTTGCCCACCGCCCCGGGAAGCCTCCGCACCGTGAACCCCGCCGCACGCAGGGCGCGTTTCACATCGCCCTTTGCCGAGTAGGTCACCAACGCGCCACCCGGCCCCAGCGCCGCGAAGATCCGGGCGAAGATCTCCTGTGTCCACAACTCCGGTTGGCAGTCGGGTGCGAAAGCGTCGAAGTAGACGAGGTCAAAAGTAGTACCAAATTGCATATCCGCCAAATCGCCCTCGATTTTATGCAGCGAAAACCCGGCATTTACCTCCGTCGGCACCCCCCACGGGGCGGCGTGCAGCACCCTGAAACCGGCATCCGCCGCAAGCGCCATCCTCTCCACCGTCTGCTGCGAAACGGGATAGAGTTCGATGGCCGTGTATTCGACCGTCCGTCCTGCACGTGCCGCGGCCCGCATGGTCATCAGCGCATTCAGTCCGCTTCCGAACCCCACTTCGAGTATCCGGATATGCGCACGCGGACAGGCGTCGAACCCCGCCCGGATGAAAACATGCTCCGACTCCGACTCCGCACCGCCTACGGAGTGGTATGTTTGCCCGTTAACCGGATGACGCAGCGTCTGCGACCCATCGGCCGTGGCTTCTATCTCAGGTGTGATCTCCATTTTCCGAATACCATTCTTCCGAATGCCCTGCCTGCAAAGTTATTTCTTATTTTGTAATTACACATAACTTTACACTACACCTTGCTCTTAGAAATGACGGCACCTCAGTTCTCAATCCGGAACCGGCGGAGGTGCCTACGGGCACACCGGGAGAGCGTGAAAGATAGCTCGCAAATAAAACTTTCCGATACGAAAGTACATCGACGCACTCCCAAAATCATTGTCAATTTTCAATTGTCCATTGAGCCGTTCTCTGTCCGGAGCCAGCGGAGGCGTGCAAGGGCATTGCGTGGGGGCAGTCCTCCGCCCGGGGTGGCTCCGGACTGCAAGGGCCAACGCACAAAGCCCCCGCTCCCTGCCGGGTGCAAAACTGTGGTCGCGCTCCACGCACGGCCCACCTGCCGGCCGCAAAAGTGCGGCTCGCTACGCTCGCCGCCGTCCGCCGCCCCGCCACAAACATATTATCCAAACCAGGAAATGTAAATTTGTATAAAAGCCACCAATAAAAACAGCCCGACAGGAAATCGGGCTTTATCGTGCGCGGCGCCGGGCCTTAGAGGTTATTTGAACCTTTCCGCTCTCGCTCTTATTCGAAATACTTCCTGAACAGATCGAGGAACCACTGCGGAGCGCGGCAAGCGCGTCGGGTCCCGGCGTTCATGAACACGAGCGTCACCCGTCCCGTGTTGACCAGCGCGCCCTGCTCGTTCAGTATCTCATGTTCGAAGGTCATTTTCACCCCCGGAAGTTCGCGCATCACCAACCGGACTGTCAGCAGGTCGTCGTACAGCGCGGGTGCGAAGTAGTTCATCACAACCTCGTGCACGGGCAGCATCACCCCCGTCGCTTCCAACTCCTTATACGTCGTCCCGTGGGCGCGCAGCATCTCCGTCCGCGCCACCTCGTAATAATTCACGTAGTTCGAGTGGTGGACGACCCCCATCGCGTCGGTCTCCTTGTAGCG
>QMCE01001990.1_pt1 | contig 21668 bp, 15 predicted proteins | sample 1821851 | NCBI WGS metagenome assembly QMCE01 (sample SAMN09453174, study PRJNA476694) | Termite gut metagenome, whole genome shotgun sequencing project. | isolation source: worker | host: Odontotermes sp. | place: South Africa:Pretoria | collected 2016-01-28 | reverse complement strand
ACAGGCTTCATAACGAGATTGCTTAAAATTATCCTTTATTTTCAATTTTTCTATTGACTATAACTACAATTCATCCCGGCCAGCCTGTCCTCGCGATTGCCTCAACTGCGTAAAAACGCGAGGAAGCCGGACCAAGTGGCGGCGCAGACAAAGAAAATCTTACATGCCGGATCGGACTGTATTGTGCGTAAATTCAAGGAACTACAAACTTGGATTTGTTTTTTTGGACCCTCCGATCATTACGCCGAAGCTGAACGAAGTAAAATGCGAGGCGGAAGACTTCCGTAAGGAAGCCCGGAGGGGAAAAGCGAACAAAGTGAAGCTTTTATCAACTCGGAGGGTGACGGTGGTGCGGTTCGGAGTGACGAGGGTGTGTAATACCGCAATTTCCGAAGAGGTCTAATGAAAGTGCAATCGTAATTCGTAATTGAATAAGTTTCTTTATTCCAAATCGATATCGTCTTCAATATCGTCTTCGCCGGGCCCCTTGTCAAAAGAATCTTCGTCTTCTTCATCCAGGGAATCGCCGTTCATCATGTCCATTTGGTATTCAAGTTTGCGCGCTTCTTTAGAGAAACCGAGTTTCAAAATCGTCGCACATTCTTCACAGAATCCCAAATCCTTATCGATTCGATATTCCGGAGAAACAAAATTCTTACAGCATTTCGTACAAAGTTGAGTCGAAGCTTCGCGATGGAGGCTCAAATTTTCTTCTTCGAGTTCCTGAATCACGCGTTCGTAAAGTTCTTCCGGAGTTTCTTCTGCGAGAGATACCTTGCGGCGCATCACGAGAGTCGGTTTTTCAATGCCTTTGAGTTCCGAAGAAACTTTCTTTTTATTCATGCGATCTTCCTGTTCATCCACTTCAAAAAAGAAAATCGTTTTGGAGAGTTTTCCGCCATCGGCGAGAAGCACCGCAAAAGGTTCGCCGGAAACAACCACTTTAACCTTGGATTCCACAGGTTCGCGTTCCGTTTCAGCCGGTTTAACCGGAGTTTTGGATTTTTTAGTTTCTTTTTTTACTTCCGCTTTTTCCGGAACCGGTGCGGGTTTGGCGGCCGGTTTCTTGGCGGGTTCCGCTTTACTCGGAGCAGATTTCTTTGCCGGAGCAGGAGTTGCCTTTTTCGCAGGTGCTTTCGGAGCAGGCGCGGGTTTGGCGGCCGGTTTTTTGGCAGGTGCCGCTTTATTCGGAGCCACTTTTTTTGCCGGAGCAGGAGCCGCCTTTTTCGCAGGCGCTTTCGGAGCCGGTTTGGCGGCCGGTTTTTTGGCAGATGCCGCTTTACTTGGAGCAGATTTCTTTGCCGGAGCGGGAGTTGCTTTTTTTGCAGGCGCTTTCGGTGCAGGCTTTGCGGCCGGTTTTTTGGCAGGTGCCGCTTTACTTGGAGCAGATTTCTTTGCCGGAGCGGGAGCGGTCTTTTTCGCAGGTGCTTTTGGCGCAGGCTTTGCGGCCGGTTTTTTGGCGGGAGCCGCACTCGGAGCTACTTTCTTTGCCGAAGCGGGAGCTGCCTTTTTCGCAGGTGCTTTCGGAGCAGGTTTGGCGACCGGTTTCTTAGCGGGAGCAACTTTACCCGGAGCAGATTTCTTTACAGGTTTCGTAGCCATCTTACTTTTTCTCCTCCTTAATTTCTATCGAAAGAATCGGGTCATTCGCATCGATCAAAGTGACGACATTCATCCCTTCAATCACGCGGCCGAAAACAGTGTGTTTGCCGTCCAAATGGGGTTGCGGCGTATGAGTGATAAAAAACTGGGAACCGCCCGTATCGGCACCGCGATTTGCCATTGAAATCACGCCCGGTTCGTGCTTTAAATCATTTTTTTCATCGTCAATGGTATAGCCCGGGCCGCCCATACCGTTCCCTTCGGGATCGCCGCCCTGAGTCATAAAACCGGGAATCACACGGTGAAATACAAGCCCGTTGTAAAACCCTTTTTCGGCCAGTTCCGTAAAATTTGCCACCGTATTCGGCGCCGCCTGATAGTCCAAATCTACAACGATCTTTCCTTCGTGAGTGGTAATCACGGCAGTAATGGATGAAGTTTTGGAATAATCTTTGTTAAACTGTTTTCCCGCAAAAGCGATCGCCGAAAGTCCAAGCAACAAAAGAAGAAATAATTTCCTCATATTCTTTGATACCTATTGATAAATGAATCCGACAAGATGAACTAAATATAGATAAACTATATTTGGCAAAAAACTCAACATCCGGAAAAAATGAGCAAAATTCAGTCTATCCGTAACTTTTCTATTATCGCCCACATCGACCACGGGAAATCGACCCTCGCCGATCGCATGATCGAATGCACGAAAACCGTCGCAAACAATGAAATGACGAATCAGCTCCTGGACGATATGGACCTCGAACGCGAACGCGGTATCACCATCAAAGCGCATGCGATCCGCATGATCTACAACCGCCCCGACGGCGAATATATTTTGAACATGATCGATACCCCGGGGCACGTGGACTTTACCTACGAAGTCAGCCGGTCGCTCGCCGCCTGCGAAGGCGCGATCCTTGTGGTAGATGCCTCTCAGGGAATTGAAGCGCAAACGCTTTCGAACCTTTACCTCGCCATCGAAAACGATCTCACCATTATTCCGGTGATTAACAAAATCGATTTGCCGGGAGCCGAACCCGATCGCGTGGCAAACCTCGTGGGCGATCTCCTCGGTTACGATCCCGATGAAATCCCGCGCATTTCCGCCAAAGCGGGCATTAACATCGAAGCTGTGCTGAACAAAATCGTGGATGAAATTCCCGCTCCGAAAGGCGATAGCGAAGCGCCGTTGAAAACCCTGATTTTCGATTCCGTTTACGATTCTTACCGCGGTGTGATCAACTATATCCGTATCGTAGAAGGAACGATCGCCGCCGGCATGAAAATCCGCATGATGAAAACCGGTGCGGAATACATGGTCACGGAAGTCGGGACATTCTCCATCAGGCGGGACCCGAAGGAAAAACTCACCGCCGGTATGGTAGGCTATGTTCTTGCGAATGTGAAAACCATCAGTGACGTTAAAATCGGCGACACGATCACGAACTCCGCGACTCCGACTTCAACGCCGCTCCCGGGTTATAAGGATATTCTCCCGATGATTTTCTCCGGGCTCTACCCGATCAATCCGGAAGATTATAAAAATCTGCGGGAAGCTCTCGAAAAATTGAAACTGAACGATTCCGCCATTTCGTGGGAGCCCGAAACGTCCGAAGCGCTCGGGTTCGGTTTCCGCACCGGATTTCTCGGGTTGCTTCACATGGAAATCGTGCAGGAACGTTTGGATCGCGAATTCAATGTGGATATCATCACCACCATGCCGAACGTGGAATACCACGTTTACCTGACGGGCGGCGAGATGATCAAAATTGAGAGTCCCTCCAAACTTCCGGATGCGAGCCGCTACGAATATATCGAAGAACCTTACATTAAAGCGCAGATTTTCACGCCCAAGGAATTTGTCGGTGCCATGATGAATTTGTGCGAAGAAAAGCGCGGGGAATTCCAAAACATGGAATACCTCGATGAGACGAAAGTGATTCTGAAATACGAACTCCCGCTCGCCGAAGTGATGTTTGATTTTTACGACCGTCTGAAATCGCTGAGCCGCGGTTACGCCGGGCTGGATTACGAACCCTGCGGTTACCGGAAAAACAATTTGATCAAATTGGATATTCTTTTGAACGGAGATCCGGTAGATGCATTCTCGGTAATTATTCACCGTGATAAATCTTACCATTATGCGAACGCCATTTGTTCCAAATTAAAAGAACTCATTCCGAGACAGCAATTTGATGTGGCGATTCAAGGGGCGATCGGCGGAAAAATCATCAGCCGTTCCACCGTGAAAGCCACCCGCAAAGACGTGCTTGCCAAATGTTACGGCGGCGATATCACCCGCAAACGCAAGCTTCTCGAAAAACAAAAAGAAGGTAAAAAACGCATGAAGAGTATCGGCTCGGTGGAAGTTCCTCAAAAGGCGTTCCTCGCCGTACTTTCGCTTTCCGATAATTCCGATAACGCCGGAGAATAGCCGTGAACACACCCGAAAAAGAAATGAAAAAACTCCTGTGGAATTCTTCCCGGAAGAAAATTTTGTTTTTGATTTCATTTCTCGTTTTCGGGTTCATTTTAGCCGCACTGATTCGTTTCTATGCACTGGAGCCGTATTCGATTCAAGATGCTTCGATGTATCCGGAATTTACCGAAGGCAAGCGGTTTTGGGTTTGCAAGCTTCCCGTTTGCACCGGAAATATCGCCCGGGATGACTTTGTCCTCGCTCAAAAAACAAACGGAATCCCCACACTCCGGAAAGTTCTCGGGCTACCCGGCGATACCGTGAAATTTCATAACGATGCCGAGGTTTCGGTTGATTCGTTTTCATTTCGCTGGGAACACGAAAATGCGTTTATCGCCCCGCGTGAAATTTACATTCCGCGCCAAGGGGATACGCTTCGCTTTGCAGAGCTGAACGATGTGGAATTTGATTACGCATCCAAACTTTACCAAATGCAAAATCCGGAGAAAAAAATGGAAACCGAAGCGACGCTTTTTCAGGGAGAAAAAGAAATTCCTCTGGAAAAAGTGGGGAATGTCTCCATTGCCGGCCGGCCGGTAAGCGCCCGGGAAATTCAGGGACTTCCGTGGCAGGAACTTTATCTCATCGAACTCGGGCTTCAAAAAATGGAACCGGGTTCCAAACGCTTTCAAATCAAAAGAAGAATCCTTTCCGATTCTTCCGAAGTTTCCTCTTTTGTAGTAAAAGACGATACGTTCTTTTTAATTTGCCGGAAAGGAAACTATTGCCTCGATTCCCGCGAACTCGGGTATTTCCCGAAAAACCAAATTTTCGGGAAAGTGATTCGTTAAAATCGCTTATCAATAATGTGTCCCTGTTTTTATGGGCGGCTCCCTCCATTTCATTCCGGGACCGGGCTGGCATTTTTGGGGCAACAAGTTGCCTGCAAAAACGGAGCCGCGAAACGCGTCTCCGCAGTTCCTGTCGCATCCCTGCCACACAATACAAGTTATTCGGGCACGAATTTGATTTTCCATATTCCAAATTCTTGCGCGAAATCCACCAGGAATTCCGAAAAACCCTTAATCCAGCGTATGCACCAATAAGCCGTCGCGAAGTTTGGGTTCAAACCAGGTACTTTTCGGAGGCATAATTTCACCCGCATCGGCGATCGCCATTAACTGATCCATCGTCGGGGGGAACATGGCGAATGCACAAACGCACTCGCCCGAATCCACGCGATCCGCAAGCCCCTGCAAACCGCGAATGCCGCCGACAAAATCAATTCTCGAAGAGGTCCGCGGATCGCTAATTCCGAAAATCGGAGCGAGCACAAGGCGTTGCAATAAAGAAACATCGAGCGATTCCACCGGGCCGAGATGTTTCAGGAATTTATCCATAAAGCGGCAGGAATACCAAACGCCGCCGAGGTACAAATTCACCTGATTCGCACTTTTCGGGTGTTCCATTTGTGCGAGAGGTTCTACATGGCAAACCTCTTTAATTTGTTCCAACACCGTTTCGGCAGAAAGCCCGTTGAAGTCTTTGAGTACGCGGTTATAATCCAGAATTTTAAGCTGGGTGGACGGAAAAAGAATCGCGAGAAAACGGCTGTATTCTTCATCGCCGTGATGATGCGGGTTTTCCGCGGCGCGATACGAAGCGGCACGCGCGCCGGCGGCACTGCGATGATGTCCGTCGGCAATGTAACACACAGGCACTTCTTCAAACGAACGGCAGATCTTTTCAATTTCCGCTTCATCTTCAATAATCCAAACCGTATGCCCGAAACCGTCTCCGGCGGAAACAAAATCATATACCGGCGATTGTTTCGTAATACTCGAAAACAAATCAAACTGCCCGTGATCGCGGTAGGTTAAAAATACCGGGCCTGTATTCGCGTTCGTGGCGATAATATGGCGTAAGCGATCTTCTTCCTTGTCGGCACGGGTGAGTTCGTGTTTTTTAATGGTTTCATTAAAGTAATCCGCCGCGGGAACACAACACACCAAACCGTATTGCTCGCGATCATTCATCGTTTGTCTATAAACATAGAGACATTTTTTCTTATCGTGAGCGATCACGCCTTCCGCAATCATTCTGTCCAAATTCGCGCGGGCATGGGCATACACTTTCGGGTCGTAAGCATCCACGCCGGAAAGTTCCAGTTCGGAGCGCGTCACACGCAAATAGGAATGCGGATGCCCTTCCGCCATTTTGGCCGCTTCTTCACGATTCATCACATCTTTTGGCCGCTTCTTCACGATTCATCACATCGTAAGGAAGCGCAGAAATCGAAGCCGCTTCAAGCGGGCGAGCCGGGCGAAGCGCACTGAAAGGATAAATATGCAACATAGTGTGGTTCCCTTTATTTGAAGCCTGTTTTAACACGTCGCGGTCTTCACTGACCAAATTCCTTATAAACGAATTTTTCTGTTCCAGATAATTTTTCTTGCGGAATGTCACGACAAAGTAAGCGATTCCAAAAAAAACGATAGCAAAAACGGAGGAAATAATCGTAATCCCGAGGAGAAAGGCGAGTAAATGTCCGGGTGCATTATGCCACAGATTAGAAATCACATCGGTAAAATTCCGGAAAGAAAGCCCTTGCATTTCACCTAAAAAATCAAAGCGGATGCGGGGCGGGTTCAACAAATGGCGCCCAAGCATGTAACTCACCGGATAAAAGAAACCGAATTGTGTGAGAGGATTCGCGACAAATGAAGCGACGATTCCCGGTATCTTCGGAAGCCTGAAAGCAGCACAGACAGCCACCGTTAAAATAATAGCGACACCGAGTGTCGGCATAATTCCGATAAACACGCCAAGCGCCACGGAAAACGCCACGCGAAACACATTCTGGCGCACCGGAAACATACGATGAAAATAAATACGGCGAATTCTTTTGAAACGGGATTCTTCATTTTTTTTCTTGGCAATCAGCATGGGCGCAAAGCTAGAATATTAGCTAGATTGTGTCTTATGAAGCACGCTATTTCCCCCGAGGGATTCGACAAGTTCAAGCGCGAATGGGAACACCTGAAATACCGGGAACGCCCCGCCATCAAGATACAGATTGCCGATGCCGCCGCCGAAGGCGACCGTTCCGAAAACGCCGCTTACACTTACGGTCGCATGCGCCTTCGAGAAATCGACCGCAGGCTCAGAGAACTGGACCGGATTCTCGACGGCGCGCGAGTGGTGAAAATCGCTCCTTCCGAAGACGGATCCATTCGCTTCGGCGCAAGCATTGAACTCCTGGAACACGCCACCCGGAAAACCAAAACCTATCAAATTGTCGGCACGCAGGAAATCAATCCTCTCGAAGGAAAAATCAGCATGGAGTCTCCGCTCGGCAAAGAGTTGATCGGAAAATGCTGCGGACAACAGGTTTGCATTCAAACGCCTCGCGGTAAAAAAACGTTCACCATCTCTCGAATTACTTACGCATGATCCCTTTTATCGATACTCACTGCCACATTGACACTTACGAAGAAATGAGCGGCGCTTCATTCGCGGATTTATGGAAAACGCTGGACCCGAAGCCGGTCGCATTTATCCACTCCGCCTGTTCACCGAAAGAATTTGAGTTTGCAAAAACCCTGCCCGCGCTTTATCCGGAAGCCTATTGCGGTTTCGGTGTCCACCCGCATTACATCGACGAATACACGCCGGAACTCGATGCCAAACTTGAGGCTCTCTTACAACTTCCGCAAACGGTCGCCTGCGGAGAAATCGGGCTCGATTACCATTACGGAAAAGAGAATCACGAAAAGCAAAGAGACGTTTTCGAACACCTGCTTGAAACCGGAATCCGCAGCGGCAAAGCCATCACGCTTCACCTGCGCGAAGCCGAAAACGACAGTCTCGCAATTTTAAAAAACGCGCCTTTGAAAGACACCAAAATTCATGTTCACTGCTTCACTTCCACGCCGGAATTTGCCGAACAGCTTCTCGCGCTCTCCGATTCCCTCTACATCGGATTCACCGGTATTCTCTCTTTCAAAAATGCAGACAACGTAAAAGAAGCCGCGCGGAGAGTCCCGCTCGAACGCCTCGTGCTTGAAACCGACGCTCCGTATCTCGCACCGGTACCGTTTCGCGGAAAACCCGCTCACCCGGGAATGATCCCCATCATCGCCGAACATCTGGCCCGCATCAAGGAAGTAGAAACGGAACGATTGATGGAAATTTGTCTTAAAAATTCCAAAGAACTCTACGGCATTTCAAAATGATTCCGAAATTCCCGGAGTTGATCGCCGTCGGAAAATTCCGGTTTTTCAAGGGGAAAAAATTCCTGATTCCAGGAAAGTCCTTCGTGAATTTCCTGGGGTGAAGTCCATAAATCCAGGCGATTCCAAAGCCCCGAAGTAAAAATAAGGCGTGCAAGCTCCGCGCCGGGCTCTACCATCAAGCGGTGTTTTCCGGCTTTCGAAAGATCCTGAAGCACTTGAAGCCAATTCTCCCGAAAACCGGAGTGTGCAAACAAACGAACATCGGCTCTATCTTTAAGAGCGGGCTGCGGCACCTCGGAATAAACCACCGGCGGCGCACCCGACTGAAAAATATTTAAGTGCCCCGGAATCATTCGTTTGCCCGAAAAGATAATCCGCTGCGGCGAATTCCCTTCAAAAAGCCGAACCGTTAAAGAGGGGTTATCCCGGAGGAGCGTTCCTCCCCCCACGAGGATCGCATCGGACGAAGCGCGCTCGCGGTGAATCAGGCGATCGGTTTCCTCACCGGTAATTTTAATGGGCTCGCCGTTTTTGCCGGCGATAAAACCGTCCCGGGTTTGCGCGATTTTCACTTCCGTAAAAGTATGACCGGTTGCGGAAAAATGATCGTAAGCCTCATAAAAACGGGCGGATTCCTGTTTACAGATTCCGGCAAAAACTTCAATTCCCGCCGCCTCCAAAATCGGCTTGCTTTTCCCGAAAACGCGCGGGTTAGGGTCGGCATGAGAATAAAAAACACGCTTGATTCCGGCGTCAATAATTGCCGTAGTGCAAGGCGGCGTTCTTCCGTAAAAACAGCAAGGCTCCAGCGTGACCCAAAGATCGGCACCGCGCGCCCGCGCCCCTGCATTCCGGAGCGCCGCTACTTCCGCATGAAAAGAACCCGGAGCCTGCGTGAAACCTTCTCCGACCACATTTCCGTCCGAAACCACTACCGCACCCACCGCCGGGTTCGGCGCGCTCACCCCCACCGCCGAGTAAGCGAGTGAAAATGCGCGCTGCATAAAAGGGAATGAAAGCATATTTACTTTATCAGTACCTTTACCATCTTGTGCCGGAAGGCATCATTTGCTTTTACCACATACAAACCGCGCGGTAAATCGCCCAAAGAAATGGTATGATTCCCGGCCGAAAGCGAAAGGGAGCGCATCACGTTTCCGTTCAGGTCAAAAACCTGAAGTGTGGCGTTGCTCGCCGTTTGTAAGTGCACCGCATTCTCCGAGGCTCTCAATTGGGTATTGTCCCATTTCCGATTGGGGGCCACCCGGGCAGAACTTTCGCAGGTTCTCACTTTAATTCCGTAAATATTGATTCCGGAATTTGCGGAAAATACGGAGTAAACGCCTTTATTGCCGTTAAAACCGGCGGCAGTGATCTCCGAACCCGACATGGATACACGCTGTAAAATAGATTCGGCATTCGGTGCAAACGCCAAGTCGCGCGGGGAACTCGCATTGTTGGACATACCGTAAACGATAACGGTTGCCGGATGGCTTAACTCAAATCGAAGCGCTCGGACGGTATGACTTCCGGAACCGTTCAATTGCAAACGTCTCGTGAAATCGTGTTCATCCGTACTCCTGTTATCGGCGGTGTAGCTCATTTCGCCGCCGCCATGCACAATTGTCAAACCATCAATGGTATAATCTTGCGTAATGTTGCTCGCTCCCGGAGCCGGAAGCGCATTCCGGAACTGTTCCGATGAAAAATTCCAGAATGTTTCGGAAACTTCTCCCAAACAAACCGGCGATCCATCGCTCGAACTGCTCGATACATTATCCGAACCGGAAGACGAAAGAATCACCACGGAACTCGAACTTTGTACCGCAATGCTTGAACTGCTCGGGTTGTCCGGGCAAGATACCGAGCCTCCGTTACCCCGTTCCTGTACTTTTACGAGCCCGCCGGTATAGTCTTGAAGTTTTGCCTTGAGAGTCGCGTCGATTGCGGTGCCCGTGGCGGTGATGGTGTATTTAAAATCACCGCCCCAGTATCTGCCGGCAGAAGCCGTTACCTTTTTCCGCAGCGATGCGGAATCGTTATCGGCGGTATAAGCCGGGTAACCCTGCATCATGGCGTTATCGAATGTGCCGCCGCCCTGTTTTGCCTTCACCGAGGCCGGTACCGTCGCCGTAGCCGAACTTACTTCGTACGCGTCAAATTCAACCGTGTTGGAATTGCTCCAGGGAGTGTACTTTTTCCTGCTATCGCTGTCGAGCCAGTTGTCGAACGCTTTAATCATGCCCCCGTCTTCACTGGAAAACGTGCCGTTATCGCTGCCTTGCATGGAAATCGTCATGGGGCGATTCGTTTTCACAAAGTAATTTTTCTCCGAGAATATGGAGGAGTTCATGGTAGCGCCCATGCCGTAAGTCGCGACGTTATCGTAAAAATTATTGTAAACATGAGTTTTGTGAACGCGAACGCGCGGATGCCTGCTGTCGGAATGGTCATACCAGTTGTGATGATAAGTAATAAATCCGGCGGGGGTCTCCTTGTTTCCCAAAAGGTGTACTTTTCCGTTCTCCCAGTAATGATTGTAAGAAACGGTAATATTGGTGCTCGCTTTTACATCGGTCGTGCCGTCCCCTTTAGCCTGATCGGCATCGCTTCCGGGACTTCCGTAAAACATATCGTTGTTGTGAACCCAAATGTGAGCGCTGTTGCTGTTGATTCCCACATTATCCCCTTCGGTAGAGTTGGTGAGCATAAAGCCGAGATTGCGAATTTCAAGGTTCGTGGCCCGGGTGGTTTTTACGCCGAAACCGTAGAACACGGCATCATCGCCAACTCCCTCCAAAGTAACGTAACCGGTGGTATTTTTTCCATTGTCTTTCACACCGATATCGCCGCCGTTTGCCTCCAGAGTAAAACCGATATCCGTCACCTTCCCTAAAAAGCGGAATGCGAGCGGCCGGTTTTCGTAACCTTTTTCGATGCTTTTAAAAATAGCCTGAATGCCGGTGCTTTTGGTGGTGGCCCCGCTTGCATTTGTTTTTACATCAAAAGAAAGGGTCTCCTTATTTTGGTCGGTCACATATAAAATCTGTGCATTTTCCTTGAGCGTGCCGTCGGCTTTGTACGCGCCCGGAACCACGCCGTTCATAAAGGCAAATCCGCTGCGGTCGTGAGCAGAAACCGGAATGCCCGCGGCGTTCATGGCCGCTCCTTCCGTATTGTTATTGACCGGATTTACGCGAACGCTGTAAGTTCCCGCTTTGAGCCCGAGCACATCGGCGCGAAAGTAATCCTTATATTCGCGAATCAGTTCATCGTCAATTTTTGTCCAGGTTGAAGTTCCGGAGGCTTGATAATAAACGTTAAACTTTGCCGCACAGACCGTTTTACTCCACTTGACAAAAAGTGTTTCAAAAGAGCCGCCGGATTCGATGATTTGCGCGTTTGCAGCCAAAGCAAAAGCGAAAAAAACCAAAAGTATTTTTTTCATTTTTATCTCCCAAAAGGCAGGGGCGAAATGATCTCGCCCCGAGTTGATTTATTTGATTGGAATTTTCACGATAGAGGTTCCGGAAGCTTTTACCAGATAAATGCCTTTCGGAAGTTCGGCAAGTGAAACCACATGATTTCCCGGCGCGTATTTCAGCAAGCGAATCACATTTCCGTTCAAGTCAAAAACCTGAAGTGTGGTGGTGTTTGCCGTTTGTAAATGCACCGCATTTGCCATGACACTCAATTTGGTATTGTACGGAACAGGGACACCAACGATCGAATTCGGATTTTCCGGCGCGACAGCCACCAAATACATTAAAGATTGAGTGGTGCCGTCATTGGAGTTAATCCCCATCGTCACGGTTTCCCCTTGAAGGAATGATTTTTGGTAAACCGAAAAAGAACGGATTTCCTGATTATCATCGACCATCACTTTAAGTGAAGTACTGCTAAAGCCGGAAAGCCATGACGGCTTTGGCGTAACCCGGTCTTCATGGATCACATATACCACGCCGTCCTGTTTCATTTGGAACCGGATCAGGTTCCCCGAAGCCGTAAGCCTCCTGGTTTCCATGGAAGAACTGACCCATTCCGCTCCCTGTAACTCGGCGGGTACCGAATTGATGAGATATTCCCGGTCGCCGTAAGTTTTTTGCGAGTGGTTCAAATCGGTTTTAATAGACCAGTTTGCCGCATTGGGCGGGTCAAACAGCATCAGATTGTCGATGAAAACTCCACTCCCCACAAGTACGCTTTCCGGCGTCAAGGATGACGACGACAGAATCACTGAAGATGATGATGACAGAATCGCCGAAGATGAAGAAGACTGAATGACACTGGAACTGCTCACGGGCGGCGGATTCCCGATAATGGTGATGTTATCGCGCGGAACCTGCCCTGTCATATTGTAACCCAGGAAATAATCGACCCAGGGCGGCTGATTATAACCGGCATGTTGCCAGGTGATCGCCATGCGATACATTTTATTTTGCATGAGAGTCGGAATTCCGTTCGAAGGAACCGCCCCGCTCCCGGTGTGTACCGTAGGGATCGTACTGGTATAAATTCTGAAACTGTTATCGCCCGGGCCCCGCAAGATCACTTCTTCGCGCCAGTCCCCCAGCATATCGGCTTGCAGAAGCGGGTTTCTTTTGGTGCCTCCGTTAATCCGGCCGTCGGTAAAGGTGAATATATTGCTTCTGGAATAACTTCTTAAATTGCCGCTGGATCCATTACTTGCCGTCATTTTTTGAACTACGGGTCCGCCGTCCAGGTTGCTCCCCACCAAATCAAAAAGTTCGCGCCCGGTATCGCCGTCCCACCAAATCGCCATATTCTGAGACATGGTCGGCTGCGCTCCGAGTTTTGTTCCGGTGGCGGAATAGACATCGGTTCCGGAGCCCCAGCATTCGTTACCCGGATACTCCGGATCAATATCGGCACACAAACCGCGCCCGGTATCGCCTGCACCGTCAACCTTCCAAATAATTTGCCCGGTAGAGGCATCGTACATGTGAATTCCATAAGGAGAACTTTCCATGCATCTGAATACTTGTAACCCGTCTCTGTTCGGAATATGCTTGGCCGCGTGCATGGCATCGCCGTGCCCGGTGTTTCCTACGGTAAAGCGGGGAGTTCCGTTGCTGTTTAAACCGAGCGCCCCGGTGACAATCATATCGGTTCCGCCGTTATCGACTACGCTCAGGTTATGGTTGCCGCGGCCTTCATAAGTGGAACCGTTTGTCATACCGCGAGTATCAAAAATCCAGCGTTCCTTGAGTTCCTTGCCGTCAAAATCCCACGCCGAAGCGGTGGTGCGGGAATAGTAACCGCGCCACATGACTGCGCTCGGTTTTTTACCGTCCAAATAAGCGACGGTTCCCAAAAATCGATCTACGCGGTTGGTCGTTTCCGGCCTTCCGTTGCTGGCAAGCCCCCAGGAGTCATTCGGGTCGCGATTCACCTTGAAAGGTTTGGTATTGATTAATTTTCCCGTAGCTCCCTCAAATACGGAAAGGTATTCCGCGCCGGTGGTGATGAAACCGTTACCATCTTTATAAACCGTCGTGTTGCCCACTCTGTTCCCTTGAGTATCGGTGGTGCCATCGGCGGTTTTTACGATAATTTCCGCCTTGCCGTTGCCGTCGAAATCGTAAACTAAAAATACCTGATAATGCGCTCCGGCGCGGATATTGGGGCCAAGGTTAATCCATTTTCCGGCTCCCCAGAGCTTGGTTCCGTTTAATTTATAGGCATCGATATAGACATTATCGGTGAGTCCGGTTTGAGAATTGTCTTTCATGTTATCGGGTGCCCAAAAGAACACCACTTCATATTCACCGTCACCGTCCAAATCGGCGACCACGCCGTCATAAATGGTGAGTGTACCGCCGTTGGGCCCGGCTCCGGTATAAGGTTTTTGCACCGGAATTTCCAAATAAGCCCCGTTGTTGCCCGCATTGGTTTGCCACACGCTTACCGCTTTGGAACGTTCGGTTTCACGGTTGTTTACAATCGCGGCCACCTGGTAGCGGTCCCCCGTGGAAGCGCCTCCCGTGACGGTACAGTTGGTGTGTGCGGCATCTAAGTCGGTACAGTTACTCACCGCGGTAAAGGCTCCGTTAGCCGAAGTGGCGCGGTATAAGGTAAAACGAACCCCCGCAGGATCCGTTGCAAACAGCCGCCAACTCACAAAGGCATTGTTCGTATTCCCGATTTTGGCTGCCACCAAACCACGGTCCAAATATTCCATTTGCCTTTGCGCTCCGGCATAAGCGCAAAAGAGGACGAGAAGAAAGACGATTCGTTTTTTCATATATAAGGACCTCCGAAAGACTCTCGGTTTTGAATATATATTTTTTTGTGAGGGATCTCTAAAATATTTGAAAATTTCAGCAGGGGCGCAAAATGTAGGGGCGCAAGATATTTGCACATCTATTGAGTTCGAGCTTGCATGAAAGACTTTCTCAATGTGTGCCGCTACCTAGTGCGCCCCTACCATTCCATTCCTGATGAACCGGGATATGAATATTTGGAAACCTGAATTTTCCTGTCCCTTGCCCCATCCTGATTTTTATACCCGATGAACCCGGGTATTTTTTGTTCTGAATGCGTTCGTATATGCCGGAATGAACTTATTGATGCGGTAATAAGTATCATCTTACGCTTGCGTTTTATAGCATAAAAACTGGAGTTACATTTTTTCCATGAGCGCGGTTTCAACACTTCGGGACAAACCTTTAGGCTGGAAGCCGCTCCGGTTTGGAAACCAAGTGGCGGCGCACATTGAGAAAGCTTTTTATGCCTGAACGAACTATATTGGTGCGCAAAAAGTGTTGGAATTGCGTGACAAATGCGTGAGGCAGGCGGAGGGTGCGCGCGTTAGCGCGCAGTGCCGGATGTTCCGGAATCCGGCACCGACCGGAGGGTAGCCCGGAGCCACGCCGACCCGGCAAATCAATTACGAATGTCGAATTACAAATTACGTAATTCGTAATTGATTTGCCGGGGCACGCCCGTTCAAGGACTCAGGCGAAGCCGACGCGCGCCTGAAAGTAGATTTTGTCCGGTTCCGTTTCGTTCATGCCGAAAATCATGGCGTGATGGTTCGTGTCCGGAAAGCGCACGAGGCTTACGGTTTCGCCGTGGCGTACTTGCGACAGGAAATTGAGTTGCAGTGAACGGAATTGCTTTTCTTTGAGTTCCTGCATGGTGAACGAATCTATAGTCCAGTCGGCATAACGGCAGTGGTTGACGTGGCGGTTCATGTCGAGATCGCTCGCCGCCGCCTGTTTGGTTTGGACGATGCGGCCGTCCGGTACCGCTTCAAAGAGTTTGAGCATTTCGGAGATGGCATCTTTTTCCGGGTAGAGCGGGGGCACGAACGGCGCGTTTTCGGGGTTTTCCGATTTGCCGGTCTGCAGGTTTACGAGCAGCCATGAGGAGGTGGCCAGCGCAATGGTGTTCCCTTGCGCGTCCGTTACCGAGTAATCCTTGAGGGCGACTTTCCCTTGATAATAGCCTTTGGTCCAAGTGGAGACCGAAAGTTTTTCACCCCACACGGGGAATTGGCTGATGCGGATTTTCATGCGGGAGAGGGCGTAAGTGTATCCGTGCTGCATGAGTTTCCAAATGCCGATACCGTTTTTTTCCACATCGAGAATGGCGCACTCTTCCATAAAGCGCATGAGTCCCGAGAAGCGGAGATGGCTGGTGTGGTCGCAATCGGAGAAACGGACGGAAAATTGTTTAGTGGTGATACCTGTATCCATGCCGATAATTTAAATTTCTTTCTATGATTCCTTTTGATCGTTTCCCCAGTTCTCTTTTGATTTCCCCTGTCGCCAATTTGAAAGGTACGGTTTCTCTGCCGGGTTCCAAGAGCATTTCAAACCGCGTGCTTTTGATTTCCGCTCTCGCGAACGGAAAAACACGTTTACACCGGCTTTTGAAAAGTGATGATACCCGTTATATGGGGGAAGGGCTTCGATCACTCGGGGTTGCTATTTCGCTTTCCGAAAATAATGCGGAGGCGGAGGTATGCGGAAACGGCGCTCCGATCCGTTGTGAACGGGCGGAACTTTTTCTCGGTAACGCGGGCACGGCCATGCGTTCCCTTTGCGCCGCCCTCTGCTTGGGGCAGGGGACATTCCGGCTGGACGGTGAGCCGCGCATGACGGAGAGGCCGATCCGGGATTTGGTGGAGGCGCTTACGGAACTCGGCGCGGCGATTCGTTACGAGGGTACCGAAGGTTACCCGCCGCTCCTGATTGAGGCGCACGGGCTCCGCGGCGGGCATGTTTCGATCCGCGGGAATATTTCAAGCCAGTACCTGACGGCGCTTTTGATTTGTGCGCCTTATTGTGAAACGCCGCTTCATATTTCCATTGAGGGCCCTTTGATTTCAAAGCCTTACATTGCCCTCACGCTCAAGGTGATGAAGGATTTCGGGATTGAAGTGCGGCACGAGAATTTTCAGGAGTTTGATATTCCTCAGGGGGTGTACCGGAGCCCCGGAGATTATTCGATTGAAGGCGATGCGTCTTCGGCGAGTTACTTTCTCGCGGGAGCTGCCATTGCCGGAGGCCCCGTGCGGGTGACGGGGGTCGGGACAAAAAGCGCGCAGGGCGATGTCGGGTTTGTGAAGGTTCTTGAAAAAATGGGGGCGAAAGTGCGCCTCGGGGACGATTGGATCGAATGTGAAAAAGGGACGCTGCGCGGGGTGGATCTGGATTTAAACGATATTCCCGATGCGGCCATGACGGTGGCGGTTCTCGCGCTCTTTGCCGAAGGGACCACCACCATTCGCAATATCGGAAGCTGGCGCGTGAAGGAAACCGACCGCATCGAAGCGCTGACGGCGGAACTCCGGAAAGTGGGCGCTACGGTGGAAAGTTCCATGGACAGTATCGAAATCACGCCGCCCAAAGAACTGAAATCCGCCTCGATCGAAACTTACAACGATCATCGCATGGCGATGTGTTTCAGCCTTGTCGCTCTCGGCGGTATCCCCGTCACCATTTTGGACCCGGGTTGTGTCCGGAAAACCTATCCTCAATTTTTTGAGGATTTCGAGAGTCTCTCGTGAAAACTATTTTCTTGTGTTTCTTTTTTGCCGGTATCGCTTTTTCGCTCCCCGCGAAAGATACCCTGGATTTGTGGGTGATGCCGAACGGTCCCGGCGCGGGAACCGCGATTCGCAAACTCGGAGACCGGTTTGAAGAGGAGACGAAAATTCATGTGCGGGTTCGTTTGCTCGATTGGAGTGAAGCCTTTGCCGAAATCAACGGAGCTCTTCGGGGAGAAGGGAATGCTCCCGATGTTTTTCAAGGGAATGCTCCCGATGTTTTTCAGCTCGGCTCCACCTGGATTTCGCTTTTTGCTTCGGAAGATTTGCTCGCCCCTCTCGGTTCCATGGTGGCGGCCATCGATTCTTCGCGGTTTCTGCAATTGAGTTGGAATTTGACCCATGTAGAAAACGGGAGTGCTGTTTTTTCCGTTCCGTGGTTTCTCGATGTTCGCATGCTGCTCGCCAATAAAGCGGCTCTCGCCCAACTGGGGATTACCGAAAGCGAGCAGTTTACGGAAACGGAATTTCGTTCTCTCCTGCAGGAAATCAGCGACCGGGAATTTTTGAACCGGCAAGGCTACCCGATCGTGCCTTTCGGGCTTCCGGGAAAAGACGATTGGACGGGGCCGCAGCAGGCGGCGCCCTGGATTTGGAGTGCGGGCGGTTATTTTGTCAGAAAAGACGGTGAATCCTGGGTGAGCGCTTTGCTGGATTCCGCCACCTTGAACGGAATGGGCGGTTATCTTGAACTGCTCGGTAATTCGCGCATTACCCCTTACTCCCTGCGGGAAAATTCGACTCAGGTGACGCAGCGGTTTGCCGCCAGCGAGCAGGTTTTTCTCATGGGTACTTCGGAGATTATTCGGAAACTGGATATTCCCGTATCGGAAAACGGCTTGAAGGAAACGTCCATCGGAGAAGACGGTATTTTGCTGTTGCCGTTTCCGAATGGGAGCCGGGGGCATTTTACGTTTGTCGGCGGGAGCCACCTCGCGATCCCGAAAGCGAAGGGGAAAGATACCCAAGCGCGCCGGTTGCTGCAGTTTTTGGTACGCGCCGATAATATGGACCGTTACACGCGGCGCATCGGGTTTCTCCCGGCGGATAAAAGTATTCTGAGCGTGCGCGCCACGGACCCGCGTTATTATGACCTGATTAAAGAAATCGAAGAGAACGGGCGGGCGTTCCCCAATATTCCCAAGTGGGGCGATATTGAAAACGAGTTGATCGCCATGTTTAACCGGTTTGGTCAAATTTTCCGGAATCAGGACGGTGAAGAAATGCGCACTTCGCTCATCACGGCTTCTCTCCTTGCGACTCACCGGAAGATCAACCTCATTCTCGGCCATGACAGTGGGGAATATGAAGAAAGTGCAGATACTTTGTTTATCAAAAAGGTACTGTTTGCCGAGCGGCCGTTCCCGCCGTTTGTGCCGAAAAATACCATCGCCGCGCCGGATACGGTTCGGACGGCGACACCCGAAGTAAAGCCGAAGCCTTCTTTTATAAGGATTCTCATTCTTTTGGGCGGTGCCGGAATTTTAGCCGGCGTATTGTTCCTGTTTCAAAAATTGTATTTTGATCGTAAAAGATGGCGTTAACGATTCGAATACTTTCGGGAATTTTGCTCGCCTCTGCCGTAGTCTCTGCCGAGCTTCCCCTGCATTTGCTGGATTCGCTTGTTCCCGGGTCCCGGCTCGGTATTTCTATTCGTTCGGTGAAGCAGAACCGGCCGCTTTTTGAAAAGAACGCGGGGGAATATTTTACGCCGGCAAGCACTTTAAAAACACTCACGACGGCCAGCGCCGTGAGTTTGCTCCCGATTCAGTACGAGCCGCAAACGCATCTTTTTTTTGAAGGGAGCATTTCCGGGAAAACATTTTCCGGCGATCTCCGCATTCGCGGGGAAGGCGATCCGAATATTTCCGGGCGTTATTACCCTCACGCGCTTTATCAGCTCTCCGTAATGGCCGATTCCATAAGGGCGCTCGGGATCGACACGCTGCGAGGGAATATCGTGACGGACACTTCGTATTTTCAGGGGGCGCGCAAACCGCCTCACTGGAATGCACGGCATTTTAATTCCTGGTATGCCGCCGAAGTTTCTCCGCTCAGTTTTAACGATAACTGTGTTCTGATTAAACTGAAACCCGGCGAGAAAGCGGGCGATACCGCACTGATTACTTTGGAGCCGGATGTTTCTTATGTGAAAATCAAAAATCAGCTTCTCACGAGTGACGGGAAACGCCGGAAATGGACTTACGAAGCCGATCCGAAAGAAGCGGTGTTTTCGTTTTCCGGAGAAATCGGGGTCGGGGTGGATTCCGCCTCTCTCGTGCTTCCCGTGAGAAACCCGGCCGCTTATTTTAAGGCGGCGTTTCAAAAAGCGCTCGCCGATAAGGGAATCACTTATTTACCGAATGCTTCCATTCCCCGCGGCATTCTGATTAAATCATTTTCGTTTTCGGCTGCCCCCCTCCTCAGTATTCTCGATGAAATCAACCAGCGGAGCCAAAATCTCCACGCCGAAATCCTCTTGCGCAATCTCGGGCATATTATCGAAAACGAGGGGAGCGCTGCCGGCGGGGTGCGCGCCGAGAAACGTTTTTTGGAACTCGCCGGCATTCCCGATTCCGCTTTTCAAAGGGTGGACGGCAGCGGGCTTTCCGATTTAAACAAAGTGAAGCCGGAGGCGGTTTCCGCACTGCTCGCTTTTATGGCGCGCTCGCCTCAGAGACATTTTTATATCGAAAGTTTTGCTTCTCCCGCGATCGGCACGGGAAGTAAGCGCATGACTTCACTTAAAGCGCCGGGGCAAACGCGTTTTAAAACAGGGTTTATCAATGACGCGCACGGCCTCGCGGGTTACATCTATACGCTTACCGGCGACACACTCACGGTGGCGCTTTACTTGAATGACACCGGAAAAAATCCGGATGCAAAGTGCCGGCAGTTTTTAGACACCCTCTGGACAACGATTGTCGATGACACGAATAACGATCGCACTTCTCTCCTTGAAATGAAACGCCTGTGGCTTGAGGCGCGGCATATCGCGGATTTTGACGTGCGCACCGCTCATTTTTCCAAGGAATTTCTCGGGCGGCCGTATCTTCTCGGGCCTTTGGGAGAAGGCGGGTTCGGCGGAAAACCTCTCGTTTATACGGATTCTTTCGATTGCGTCACTTATATGGAACATGTTCTGGCGATGGCGTATGCCGTTCATGAAGATTCCGTTTTTAATCAACTCCAGCAAATTCGCTATGCCGATGGGAAGATTGATTACCTGACGCGCAAACATTATTTTGTCGAAGACTGGATGCGCGATTCCCGGTTTTCAAAAATTCTCCCGATGGAGGGCGATACCACCATGATCCGGGAACTCCCCAAAAAACAGTTTTTCGCGAATGCCGGCTTGACTTATGCCGGTGATAATCCGAAAACCGGGATTCGTTATTTGCCCTACGGTAAAGCCTTGAAGTGGGCAAAGCAACCTTGGGAAAAACCCGCGCGGGTTTACGGCATTGCCTTTGTCGGAAAATCCGAATCCATTGATGTGACACACACCGCATTCCTTATTTTAGAACCTGGCAAAAAACCGGTGATGCGCCATGCTTCGAGCCTGCAAAAAAAAGTCGCCGATCAGGCCTTGGATTCCTATCTGGAAAGCCGGAAAGGAAAAACGCCGGGAGTCGTGTTTTTTGAGTTTATGAAAAAGTGAAGAGTAAATTAATATTATAGGATTAAATATTGATTTTTTTTCACTTTATTTTGAATTTATTGGTGTAAGAAAAAGAAACCCACCGGCGCGTCACGTAAAGCGATCTGCCACCTGTGATGTGTCTTTATCGGCAACCCGTAAACGGGTTATATTAAACGACCTAACATCGTTAACTGTTCGCCTGAACGATCCTCGGCACCAAAATTCGCGGTTTCGATATTTGAACTGCAAACCGGGGAACTTTTCGTAAAGCCTTAAACGGCTCTTACCTTTCAAGTAACCGAGAATACTTGACACTGAATATTTCGGAGGGATTTCCAGAAGCATATGAATATGATCCGGACAAACCTCCGCTTCTATTATATGTAATTGCTTCCACTCGCAAAGTGTTCGCAGGATCGAGCTGATTTCCCGACGTTTCTCCCCATAAAATACTTTACGTCTATATTTTGGAGCAAATATGATATGATATTTGCAATACAACGCCTGAAGGCTTTATGGAACCATCCGCCGAGCGGGTGGTTTTCAATACAGACAATAACGGAAGAACATGCCCGAGCTTTCCAAACCCTATACCCTAAACGCTAAACTCAAAATTCCATAATTTCGTTCCTCCCTCCCCAAACCCGATACCTAAGTTTTCATATCTCATGCCCCTTATCCCTCTGAATTTCA
>QMCE01001331.1_pt1 | contig 21676 bp, 21 predicted proteins | sample 1821851 | NCBI WGS metagenome assembly QMCE01 (sample SAMN09453174, study PRJNA476694) | Termite gut metagenome, whole genome shotgun sequencing project. | isolation source: worker | host: Odontotermes sp. | place: South Africa:Pretoria | collected 2016-01-28 | reverse complement strand
AATATCGAAAAGCTGGGCGGCTCCATCGAAATCGAATCCGCGACGGACCGCGGCACGACGACGCGCCTGAAAACGCCGCTGTCGCTCTCCGTCGTACGTACGCTGATCATAAAAATCCAAGGCGTCCAATACGCCGTCCCCGAAGCCAACGTCGAGCGCATCGTCCGCATTTCCACCAAGTCCAAAAGGCAATTCGCCTGGGTCAACGGCTCGCCCATACTGAATATCGACGGGTGGATCATCCCGCTGATAACCCTCCGCGGCGACGCGCCCGACGGCGCGCTGCCGGAGTATGTGAACGCGGACGCCGCCAAATGCCTTATCCTAAAGAGCGGCGCCCGCTATTACGCGCTCCTGATCGACGACGCCCTCGAAACCGAGGAGACGCTGATCAAGCCTCTGCCCATATATCTGCAGGATTGCCGCTGCTACAGCGGCGTAACGGTATTGGGCTCTGGCAGCGCGATCATGGTATTGGACGCCGAGGGCCTTATGCGCTCAGCCAAGCTCAGCGGCGTGGAGATGCCGCTTGAAGAAGACGAACAGCCGGAAGAAGAGACGCGGCAGGTCGTCGTCTTCAAATGCTCGGGCGCGGAATACTTTGCCGTGGACGCAAGCGGCGTCTCCCGGATCAAGCGCCTCGCCCCCGATCATATACAAGAGATCGGCGACTGCGAATACGCCAATATCGCTGGCCAAACGGTTCAGCTTATCCGCCCGGAGCAGTACGCCCCCGTCCAGCAGCGCCCCTACAGCAAAAGCTGGCTCTACCTGCTGCTGCTCGAATCGGGCGATACGCCCGCGGGCTTTCTGTGCGCGAGGGTGCTCGACAAGGCGCAAACGGCGTTTGCGCTGGAGCAGGATTATGTCGAGAGCGATTATGTATTGGGAACCAGCGCGTATGGCGAAAAGGTGCTGATTCATTTGGATTCCCCCGGCATACTGCGCTCCGCGCGGGCGCGCCGCCAGGCAAGCAGAGTGTTTTCAGAAACGGAAGGGCGGTGCGCGTCATCAAAAGCTTGAGCTTTTTCGCGGACGGCGAATGGTTCGCCGCCGACGTCGGGTTAGTCCAAAAGTGTGCGCGCAATATAGAGCTGACGCCCGTACCGATGGCCCCCGGCGAGGTCGCCGGCATCGCCAACGATAAAGGCAAGGTCGTCACGTTGCTGCGCATCGCGGTGCTTTTGCAGCGAAGCGCTCCGGCGCGCGCGCTTCCGCGGAGGATAAACGCCGTCATCTTCAAATCGTCTTCCGGCAATGTTGATCAAATGGGGCTTGTCGTTACGCGCCCCGGCGATCTCATCGATATCGACGACGCGAAGATCGTGCCGCCGCCGCTGGAAGAGGGCGCGGAAGCGGCGCGCTATATCTCGGGCGTCGCCGAGCAAGACGGCATGATATACAGAATCTTAAACATGGAAGCCATAATCGAGAGGTTCAGAAGCGGCGCCAAGCCGCAGGGAGGTATAGCAGATGAAAAACCCCTTTAGAAACATTCGCATCCGAACTCAGCTTATCGTAGCGTTTTCAATCGTAACCGTAATCACGATTGGCGTTTTGATCACCGCGCTGCTCGAAATAAACGGCATGGTGAATAGGATCGATTCGCTCTATAACAACGCGCTCCTGCCGCTCGACTATGTCACGCAGGCCAAAACGCTGATGGAAAAGGCGAGAACCGACGGGCGCGGCGCGCTGCTCATTGGCGACGCCGTCTTGCGCGACGAGGCCGCCCAGGAGATTATCGACGAAACGAACCGGGCAAAAGCGTATATGACAGAATTCGCCACGACGATTCAAAAGCAGGAGGCGTGGCCCGTTCACGAAGCCCTGATGATGTCCTTCGACGAGTATATCGACCTGATCGGGCCATTCCGCGCTATGCTGCAAGGCGATTTAGCGCAGGACGATAATTTCTCGAAGGCGCTCAACTACGTTGAAAACACGCTCGCGCCGGTTTCCAACGCCTGCCTCGAATACTTAACCTCCCTAAACGCGATCCGGCTGCAGCTTGGCAGCGAGCTGATGACGGCGGCCTCAAGCAGCGCGAACGCCGCGTTTACGCTTATGATCGTCATCTCCGCCGTCGGCGTCCTGCTTTCGCTCATTTTGGGCATCGCATTCTCCATCTATATAAGCAAGCCGATTCTCAATGGCGTGGAGGTGCTCTCCACGGCGGCGAACGGCGATTTCTCCGTCTCCCTTCCCGAGGATAAATACGGCGCGGAGCTCGGCCGGCTCTACAGCTCGGCCAACGCGCTCTTGGCCTACAATAGGATGACCATATCCACCTTAGTGGAAACGAGCGCAAAGATGCGGGACTCGGCCTCGAATATGCTGATGATCTCCTCGCAGATGGCGGACAACAGCAAGGGGCTGAACGAACAAACCTCCTTCGTCAGCGCTACTATCGAGGAGTTTTCTTCGGGCATGATGCAATCGTCCCATTCGCTCTCCACCGCGACGACGCATATCAGCGCGGTGGCCTCCTCCATCGACGAAATAAACTCTACGCTTGGCGCAGTCGCTGCGGCGGCCGAAGAGACGAATACGCGCGTCGAACAGTCGAGCCTGTTGGTAGACAGTATCAAGAACAGTATTTCGACGGCGTCCGGCTCGGTCACGCACGTCTCGGACACCTTCAACAGCGTAGCGAAGAGCGTAGACGAAATAAACCACTCCCTCATCTCCATAAACGAGCACTGCGCGGCCTCCATGAAGCAGGTATCCGAAGCGGACTCAAAGGTCAAAAGCGCCAACGACATCATTCAGCAGCTTGAGGCGGCGTCAAAGCAGATCGGCAAGATCGTCAACATCATCAGCGATATCGCCGACCAGACGAACATGCTCGCCCTCAACGCGGCGATCGAGGCGGCGGGCGCGGGCGAAGCCGGCAAGGGCTTTATGGTCGTGGCAAACGAAGTCAAGGACCTGGCGCGGCAGACGGCCGACGCTACCGGCGAAATCGCCGATCAGATCGAGAATATGCAAAAGAGTATGCCTGAAGCCGTAAACGCCGTATCCGTCATAACGCAGATCACCAACGGCTTGACGGCTTTCATGAAATCCCTTACCCAGGAGATGACGCAGCAGGGCGTACGCAGCGATCAAATCGCGGTCGAATCCGCCGCCGCCGCCCGAAGGATGAACGAGATCACGACGGAAATCGGCAGGATATCCGAAAACGCGCAATCCGTATCGAGGGCGGTGCTGGATTCCACGCAGGGCGTCAACGATATCGCCCGCTCCACCGCGGAGCTCGTCGTCGGAACGCAGGAGATCGCGATGAATTCCGAGCGCGCGTCCAACAATATCCGCGAGATAGACCGCGCTACTAAGGAGATGAGCACGGGACTGGTGGAAATCTCGCGGAATATTCAGCTAATCCACTCCGAAACGGTTTCCGTCCAGGAAAGCGCGATTCATACCAGCGAGGCAAGCCAGGAGCTGTTCAACACGGCGAACGGGATGGAAACCTTCGTTTCCCGGTTTAAAACCGAATGACGAAGAGCGAAATGAGAGTATTAATCGCCGACAGCTCGCCGGTCTATAAAAAGATGTTCGCGCAGGCCATCGCGGAAGTGGCGGGAAACGCAGCGGTCGTTCATGTCTCCGGCAAGGACGAGCTGCTCGCCGCAATCGCGCGCGAAAGCTGCGATATCGTCGTGCTGGACGCGGAAATCTCCAAGGCGGGCTCAGCGGCGCTCATAGCTGAGATAAAAATACGGCTGCCCGGCGCGCTTATCCTGTTTACGGCGCAGCCCTCCAAGCGGAACAAGGCGCTCTTTGCCGACGCCGCCGAAAAGGGCGCCGCCGTACGGCTGACCAAGCCAATCGACGGCAGCTACAAGGAAAACCTCGCCATAATCAAGAGCACGCTCAGGGGCATCGTCGGCGCAGCGCGCAAATCGCAAAGCGAACAAAAAACGCGCCCCGATAAAGCGCCCGCGGCGAAGCCGCCTTTCCGCCCCGAGCTCGCGCTGATAGCGTCTTCAACCGGAGGGCCGCAGGCGCTCGAGGTCGTCCTGTCCTCATTGAGCGTTTCATTTCCCGTGCCGGTATTGGTCGTCCAGCATATGCTGCCGCACTTTACCGAATCGTTCGCGCTGAACCTCGCAAAAAAATCCAAAATTAAAATTAAGGTCGCCGAGGACGGCGAAGGCGTATTTCCGGGCACGGTCTATATCGCGCCGGACGGATGGCATATGGCGCTGAGCGCCCAAAAGCGCGTCGCTCTTTTCGACGCGCCGCCGGTCAGCGGCATCCGGCCTACCGCGGACGCGCTCTTCGAGTCGGTCGCGGGCAATCTCGCGCCCTGCGACATCCTGGCCGTCGTCCTGACGGGGATGGGGCGGGACGGCGAAAAGGGGCTAAAGCGTTTAAAGGCTAAGCATCGCTGCCTATGCCTGGCCCAGAGCGAAAGAACCTGCGTCGTCTACGGAATGCCGCGCGCGGCGGTGGAATCGGGGCTGGCCGACAGGGTACTGGATTTGGGCGATATCGCGAGCGCGATGGAGATGCACTGCGCAAATGCGGCGAATAGGCAGGTTTTATGATGGACAACAATATGTTTCGCCGGCTGCAGCAGAATTCCATCGACAAAGACGAGTTCGAGCTGTTCAGCGCGTTTTTGTTAAAAAACAGCGGCATCCTCATACCGCCCGAAAAGGCGTACCTGTTTGAAACCCGGCTAGCCAAAATGATGCTCGACGCGGGCACGGAGTCCTTTAAGGCATTTTACGATTACATCCAATCCGGCGCCGATCCTAAGGCGACTCAGCGGGTGATCGACGCCATGACCACCAACGAAACGCTATGGTTTCGCGACGCTTCCCCGTGGAAGGTTTTAGAGGACAAGGTGCTGCCGCCGCTTATCGAAGCGCTGCAAGGCGGCGATAGATCTCGAATCCGCATTTGGTGCGCCGCGGTTTCGACAGGCCAGGAGGTCTACTCGACCGCGATGTGTATAGACAATTACTTAAAAAGACATCAAATAAGAGGCGTCACGCTGTCGGATTTTGATTTCATTGCTACGGATATTTCCGGCCGCGTTCTGGATATCGCAAGAAAGGGCCGGTACGACGCTATCAGCATCCGGCGCGGCCTCGACGACTATTATAGGACAAAATACTTCACTCAGGACGGCGCCGCGTGGATTATTGACCCCATAATTCAGAACGCGGTAGAATTTATACATTATAATCTACAAAATAGCTTTAATAGTTTCGGATTTTTTGATATAATATTCTGCAGGTACATCCTGATCTACTTTCCGCAGCACCTAAAAAAAGATATAATATCAAGAATGAACGATTCCCTGGTGGACGGCGGAGTCCTGTTTGTAGAAAAATATACGTTTTTTGATTTATTTGAGGAGGATTATAATATCAACCACTATGACAATTATACATACTATACCAAAAGGCGGTAAATAAAATGAAGCTACTTGTAGTTGACGATTCACTCATGACCAGAAAGGTAATCAAAACCGTAGCGGCGGCGCTCGACATGGAAGTAGTTGAAGCGCAGGACGGCATCGAAGCGCTCGAAATGCTGCCGAACATCTACTCGGAAATCAATCTGATACTCCTGGACTGGAACATGCCGGCAATGAACGGCTACGACGTTTTGGTCAAGATAAAAGAAAACGAACAGTACAAGCACATCCCCGTGATGATGGTGACGACGGAAGGCCAGAAAAGCCATATCGTAGCCGCGATCCGCGCTGGCGCGTGCAACTACCTGACGAAGCCGTTCGCTGCCGACGAGCTTGAATCGAAGATTATCGAATGCTTACAGGAGGACGGTGCGCCTGTATGAGCCTTTCTTCTCGGGAGATGCTTGGTTACACGTTTGCCGATATCGCGGTTGAAATCGTTTCGACGGTCGCCGGAATTACGCTGGGCATAGTAGCCACAGAGCCGGACCCCGATTTTTACGAGTTGACCGCCGCCATGCAGCTCGGCGGCAAGAACAGCGGCACGCTCTTCATCTCCGCCAAAGCGCCCGATTTGCGCTCCTTCTGCGCTTCAATGATCGGCGTTCCCATAAGTGAAGTCACAAGCGAGGAGATGAACGACGCGCTGGGCGAGCTGGTCAACATGGTCGCGGGCAACGCGAAGCTGCGCTTGGGAAATACGGCCTATTCGTTCAATCTTACGACTCCCTTTCTGCTCAAGGGCGCGGGCGTTTCGCTCTCCACCAAAAAACGGATTCCGATTATCGCCAGAACTCTAGAGGGCGAAGGACTATCATTTAAGCTGAAGGTCATCTTTTCGCAGTATCCGTAGCGGCCTCCGCTATTACACATCTTTTTGCAGGTATATTGCCGCCGCGTGGGTCAGGACGAGCGCTGCGGCCATATACTGTTTCCATGCCGATTTAAAGGAGTTAATGATCCGATGCTTAAGAATGAAACCCTAAACGTAATCATGTCGCGCAAAAGTGTGCGTTCCTATAAGCCCGATCCGATACCGCAGGAGGTCCTAGCGACCATCGTCGAAGCTGGCCGCGCCGCGCCGTATGTCGTCCAAAAATCCCGGTATTGCGCCGTCATTCAGGATCGCGGCGTAATCGCCCGTTTAAGCGAGGCGGCAAGGGCCGAAAGCATGAAGCTCAGCGAATCGCACCGCAAGCTCTTCTCCGCGCCCGGCTTCGACGGGCTCTATGGCGCGCCGGTCGTCGTCGTCATGGCGGGCAACGAGGATACCATGCAGTACGAGGCGGTATGCGGCGCGTCCGTCCAGAATATGCTCCTAGCCGCGCAGTCGCTGGGCGTCGCGTCCTGTTGGGTCTATTTCCCGATCTTCGCCTTTCACGGGCCGCAGGCGGAGTTTTGGCGCAAGGAGCTGCGCATCCCCGACGGCTACAAGCCTTGCGCCGCCGTTCTGCTCGGCTACGAGGGCGCTTGATTATCTAAGAAGCGTGCGGAAATATCAATATACGGAGGAAGCCATCATGAAGAAGTACGACGTCCTCATAATAGGCGCGGGTCCTGCCGGAATTTTTACCGCATTGGAGCTGATCCGCTCTGGGAAGCGGCTCGATATCGCCATAGTCGAAAAGGGCGCGCGGATCGAAAAGCGGCACTGCCCGAAGGTCCTAACGCAGCGCTGCGTAAACTGCAAGCCATATTGCCATATTACTACCGGGTTTTCGGGCGCGGGCGCGTTTTCCGACGGCAAGCTCTCGCTCAGCTGCGATATCGGCGGCGAGCTGCCCTCTCTCATCGGAGACGACAAGGCGCAGGAGCTTATTAATTACGCGGATAAAATTTATCTTGAATTCGGCGCGGGCGACAAGGTCGAGGGCGTCGGCAACGACGAAAAGGTCAAGAGTATCCGCAAGCGGGCGATACAGGCGGGGCTGAAGCTCGTCGATTGCCCCATACGTCACTTAGGCACGGAAAAGGCGCAGGAAATCTACGGCCGCATTCAGCAATATCTCAGCAATAACGGCGTCGAGCTCCTGTTCGAAACCTGCTGCGAAAATATAATCCTGGACGGCGAGACGTGCCTGGGAGCCTATGTCACCGCTAAAAACGGCGAGCGCCGGGAGCTTCGCGCGGGGAGTACGGTCGTCGCGACGGGGCGGCGGGGCGCGGACTGGCTGGAAAAGCTCTGCGCCGAGCACGGCATCGCGCACAGCCCCGGCACGGTGGATATCGGCGTGCGCGTAGAGGTGCGCAACGAGATCATGGAGGACGTCAACAACGTCCTGTATGAGTCCAAGCTCATCGGCTTCCCTCCCCCATTCAAAAACAAGGTCCGCACCTTCTGCCAGAATCCCGGCGGCTTCGTAAGCCAGGAGAACTACGACAACGACCTGGCCGTCGTCAACGGGCATTCATATAAGGAGCACAAGACTCAAAACACCAATCTGGCGATACTATGCTCGCACAACTTCAGCCATCCCTTCAACCAGCCCATCGCCTACGCCCAAAAGGTGGGCGAGCTTACCAACATGCTGGGCGACGGGCACATCAAGCGCACCTGGCAGGACGAGCTGGCCCGCTCCAACGTGCGCCCCACGCTTACGGACGCCGTCGCCGGGGATATCACCTCCGCCATGCCCTACCGCTCGATGATGAACATCATCAACTTCATACAGGCCGTGGACCTCGTCGTGCCGGGCTTCGCCGCCACCGAGACGCTGCTCTATTCCCACGAGCATCGAGGGCCTGTATTGCCTGGGCGATTCCAGCGGCTGGACGCGCGGGCTGATGATGTCCTCCGCTATGGGCGTGCTTATGGGGCGGCTGATAGAGATATAGGGGCGAGCTTTGCGCGTCCGCAGAGCAAGCATAAAACCGTGGTTATCACGGACGGCCAAAGGCCGCCCCCACAGATGAATGTCAGGGGCCTCGCCCGCGGGCGGGGCGGCTGTGGCCGGGTCAAAACACCCCCCCCCGCCTGCGGGCGGTACCCTCTTTGCTAAAGAGGGTAAGGATCGCTTGAAACGGGCGTTTGGTTATGAAACCATCAAAACCTCACCTACATGCATTACTAATTCCTAATTCCTAAACAACTAACAACTAGTTTGTGTCCCCGCAGGGCCGGGTGTTTTTGACCTCGGAGGAACGACCCCGAAATCGCGGGCCGGGATTTAAGTGTCATAGGCCAGACGCCTCGCGCCGGTATCGCATCGCCGCGAGCGTCAGCCCGTAGAAAACCAGCGCCGTCGCGGCCAGCACCGCCGCGGAGAGCCAGAAGCCGCTCGAAACGTTGCCGTATACGAACGTCACGCCGAACGTCTCGCGGAAGTGCGCGAGCGCTTCCGGCGGGGCGTTTTTGAACAGCGCCGCCAATTCGCCGTCGGCCAGAATCTGCCGGAACATGCTCGCCGCGTGGCTCATCGGGAAGCACTTTATCGCCCACTGCACGCCGAATGGCAGCTGCCCTATCGGGATATATATGCCCATCAAAAAGCCGACCAGCGTACCCAGCACGGTGCTGAGCGCCGCGAACGCGCTCTGGCTCTTCACGAATACCGATATGAAGAATACGATGGCGTTGCCGCACAAGACGGAGAGCACAGCCGTCAGCAGCAGCCGCGCGCAGTCGGCGGCGGAGGGCAGGCTTCCGCCATTGAGCACAATATACGCAATGCACAGCACGAGCGCTATGAGCGACATGATCAGCCCTACCGCGCCGGAGCCTAATATATATCCCGCCGTGAGCCTATTCCTTGAAATCGGGCTGGTATAAAAGTCCTTCGCGGCGCGCCGCTTGTCGCCAATAGCGACGCTGAGCGCGCCCAGGCAGCCCGTAACGCCCGTGACCGCGACCATGCCCGCGAGCGTCAGGCTGGCCATGACCACCTCGACCTTGTCCGTTTCGAAGCCGAGCGCCGAGCGTAATTCCTCCTCCGCTATATCGCCGAGGAACAGCACATACAGCCCGATGATGATGATCACCGCCAGCAGCGAGAAGAACACGTTCGCCCTGTCCCGGAAAAACAGCGTGAGATTGCGCTTAAACAGCATCTTCAAAGCCCTCCGTCAAATTCAGAAATACGTCGTCCAGCGTGCCGTTTATGATTTCCACATTGGCGATATTGCCGTCATATTGCGCGAGAAACGACAGCGCGTCCACGGTTTGGGATAGCTTTTGCTCGATATATTGGCCGTTTGTCAGCGTAAGCTTCAGTACGTCCTTGCAGTAGCGCGTGCGCAGCTCCAGCGGTGTCCCCCGCGCTTTTATCTCCCCCCTATGGAGCACGACGATATCGTCGCTGTCGGCGGCCTCCTCCATGTAGTGCGTGGTCAGGAATACCGTCATGCCGTTCGCGCGCTGCAAATCGCGGATGAGCGTCCAGATATCGCGGCGGGTTTTCGGGTCCAGTCCCGTCGTAGGCTCGTCGAGGAACAGCAGCTTCGGCATATGGACGAGCGCGCGCGCGATATCCGCGCGCCGCCGCTGCCCGCCGGATAGCTTCCCGTATGGGCGGGAGGCGAATTCCGAAACGCCGGAGAGCCTTACGGCGCTCTCGACGGCGCTCCTCAGCTTCGCGCCGCGCAGGTCGTACAGCGAGGAGCGCACCGTCAGGTTTTCGCGCACGGTCAGCGCCGCGTCCAGCACGCTCTCCTGAAACACAACGCCGATGAGCCCGCGCACCATATTGGCGCAGCGCTCGACGTCGTACCCGCCGACCAGGGCTTTACCGGAAGTTTTTTTGAGCAGTGTCGTCAAAACATTGATGGTGGTGGACTTGCCCGCGCCGTTCGTGCCGAGAAAGGAGAACAGCTGCCCCTCCCGCACGGCAAAGCTGACGCCGTTTACGGCGTTTACAGGGCCGTAACTCTTCCAAAGATTCTCCACTTGGATCATATAAAAGCACCTCCCGCCTTAAAGTAGCAGGAGGCGCGTACGCGTTCAAGGCTAGGGGCGGTGAGTTTCGTTTTGGTCGGCGTGAAATGCGTTTATGCGCTCGTTCAGCGCCTTCGCCAGCTTGCGCGCGCGCAATTCTCCCACAGCGTATAGGGCGGCATAGATACAGATGAAAAACGTCGCGACATAGACCGCGTTCGTGGCGGTCATCCATTCAAACGCGACCAGCAGGCCGCCTACGACGCCTCCCGTCAGAAAGAAATGCACGGTCTGGCGGATTATTAGCTCCCTGCGGGACGCGTTCTCTTTTCGCGATAGAATCAGTATCGGCAGCGAGCCCATGAGCGCGACGAACACGATTTTCAGCAGATCCCACGCGCTGAGCAGCCAATCAGAGCCGGTTATGAGCAGCTCCGCCGCGATGTACAGGACTTCAAACGTCGTAATCGCACAGATCGTAAGAAACATAAATTTAAGCAGTTCTTTGAGCTTCATAATCCGAACCTCGCTTTCAGCGCGGGAACATATTGCCGCGAAATTATGACCTTTTCCCCGTTCGTAAGCGTCGCCTGAAAGCGGCTGTCCCCGGCGGGGGCGACCGAACGTATCTTTCGGATATTCAGTATGGTTTGCTTGCTGATCCTGAGAAAATCCCCGTGACCCAGAGCCTCTTCTAGCTCGTAGAGCTTTAGCCTGCTGCGATACACGGCTTTTTCGGCGTATACGAACGTCTTTAAATCGACGCTCTCGGCGTAGTAGACGTCCTGCACCGGCAGCAGCACATTCTGCTCACCGATCGTAACCGGCAGGCTGTCCGGGCTTTTTAGCAGGTTGATCGCCCGCATGACGCCCTCCGTCATGCAGTGGACGCGGATGACAACGGACTCCTCCTCGCCGGGCGCGGGCGTTTGGATGATTATGTTCATTGGCCCCCCAGTCGGTTAGGGATAATAATAACATCAGTTTAACCTAATGCGGATTAATTTTCCACCTCGGAAAATACGCCCATATAATCAGCAACTATTTTCAGTTGCATACTGCGCCTGATTTGTTATAATAATATTGGTGAAGCGAAATGAGTAAAGACTACATTCGGATGCACAAGCCGCACCCGCGTAGGATATTAAAGGTCTATCAGGTGCGTGATTTGATCGAAGCCCTCGTGGAAAGGGGACTGACATGAAAAATTGCCTGCATTATAAAGAGTACGTCGGAAGCGTAGAATTTGCCGAAGAAGACGGCGTGTTTCACGGTAAAGTAATCGGTATAGCACCCGTGATTTCCTTCGAAGGCGAGAGCGTAAACGCCCTCACGCAGGATTTTCGTGCGGCTATAGATGAATATCTGGAATATTGCGCGCAAGAATCCATAAAACCTGAAAAACCATATAAGGGCTCGTTCAATGTGCGCATCCATCCCGAATTACATCGAAAAGCCGCGCAAGCGGCGTCGCTGCAAGGGCTTTCGTTGAATGCGTTTGTGGAAGACGCGATACGCAAGAGCGCGGAGGCGCCTCAATGACCCTGCAAACCCCCAGATTAATCCTGCGCCCCTGGCATGAATCGGATGCCGAAAGCCTGTATGAATTTGCGAAGGATCCCCGCGTTGGGCCTATCGCGGGCTGGCCTGCGCATACGAGCGTCGAAAACAGCCGCGACATCATCCGCGATGTGCTCTCCGCGGACGAAACGTACGCCGTAACGCTCAAAAGCGACGATGCCGCAATCGGCAGCGTCGGGCTGCTGATCGGGGACAGGAGCAATCTGAATATAGGCGCTGACGAAGGCGAAATCGGCTATTGGATCGGCGTACCCTATTGGGGGCAGGGGCTTATCCCCGAGGCGGCGAGCGAAGTCATCCGCTACGCTTTTGAGGATTTGGAGCTAAGCGCCCTTTGGTGCGGCTATTTCGACGGCAACGAGAAGTCCAAGCGCGTGGGCGAAAAGTGCGGCTTCAAATTTCATCATACGGAAAATAATAAGGAATGGCCGCTTATAAACGCGGTCATAACCCAGCACGTCACTTATATGAGCAGGGAGCAATGGCAGCGGAGCAGGGTGTAATTCAAGCTTCTTTGGCAGAGATAATTTGAATTTAGTTCATAACCCCATCACGAGGCGCATCGTGAACTTTTCGTCCGCGCTGCGGAAATCCAGCAGATAGCCGTTGTCCTTGGCAAAGGCCGCGATGGAGCGCACCCCTATCCCGTGGCCCTCTTCGCGCGTCACCGGCAGGCCCTTGCCGTCAAACTCCACGGGCCCTGCGCACGGATTGACGACCTCCAGGCCGATTTGCGCCCCGCTTTGAAGCAATTTTACGCGTATCGCCCGCCTGTCCTTATCCCGCACGCCGTCCGTCGCGGCGAGCGCGTTTTCCAGTGCGTTCGAGACTATGACCGAGAGCTTTATCGTATCGATAGGAAGCGAAGATGGGACATTCGAGTTCACGTAAAGGCGGATATCTTTGTCCGCCGCCCTGCGCTCGAACCTCCCGAATACAGCGTTGAGCACCGGCTCCGCGCACAACGCCGCCGGAACCGCGCCCGAAAGCGAGCTCCGCCAACCGGCGTAGACCGCTTCCGCCTCCGCGCCCTTGCCCGTACGGAACAGCTCCATGATGACGCCCATCTCGTGGCGCATGTCGTGGCGCAGTATCTCCATATCGTCCCGATGTTTATTCTCGGCGTCCGTCTGCTCGCGCATCGCGTTCATCTGGAGCAGCAGCGTCTGCGCCTTGTGCGCCCTGGCCGCCCTTTCGTGCGCGTTTATAATCGTAAAGCACAAGACCCCGAAGCTCCACAGTATGTACAGCATCAGCGCAATATACAGCGGAACGCCGACAGCCTGCCATCGCAATACCGCGGATATCATAAACGAGAATACCGCGCCAAACGCATATACCGCCCAATCGGCCCTGCGGCCCTCCACAAACATCCGCTCAAAGAGCCGCCGGCCGAACCGCAGCACCATAGCCATATATATTATCAATATTAACAGTGATACTACGAAATACAGGATTATGGCGTTTGAGCTTTGGTCGCCTGACGCCGCTTCGACCAAAGCGCCGATAATGAAGCCTTGCATGGATGTAAGCTGATATACCATAAAGTTGGCGAACACTTTTTGAAAGACCTGCCCCTTGAAGAGCAGCATCATCATCGGAATGATAATGACGCCGCCAAAGCTCGCTATGAACGTATCCATGATTGCCGGAACAAAGAAAAAGTGTACCGCCGTCCCATAAACGGCGAGCACGGCGAGCGTAAATATGATTCCGCGCTTTGGCCGGAAGCACAGAAACATCGTCGCGACGTTGGCGATCAATATCACGGGGCCTATGAGCGGAATGGCGTTATCCATGCTCTTTCTCTGGCGCAGCGTTCCCCTCTGGCGCGCCGTTCCCCATCACGAGCCTCATCGTGAACTTTTCGTCCGTATTGCAAAAGTCCAGCAGATAGCCGTTGTCCTTGGCAAAGGCCGCGATGGAGCGCACCCCGATCCCGTGACCCGCCTCGCGCGTCACCGGCAGGCCCCTGCCGTCAAACTCCACGGGCCCGGCGCAGGGATTGGCGACCTCCAGGCCGATTTGCGCCCCGCTTTGAAGCAATTTTACGCGTATCGCTCGCCTGTCCTTATCCTGAACGCCGTCCGCCGCGGCAAGCGCGTTTTCCAGGGCGTTTGATACCATGACCGATAGTTTGACCGTATCGACAGGCAGCGAAGCGGGAATATTTGAGTTCACATAAAGGCGGATGTTCTTATCCTCCGCCCTGCGCGCAAACCGTCCGAAGACGGCGTTAAGCACCGGCTCCGCGCATAGCGCCGCCGGAGCCGCGCCCGATAGCGAGCTCCGCCAATCGGCGTAGACAGCTTCCGCCTCCGCGCCCCTGCCCGTACGGAACAGCTCCATGATGACGCCCATCTCGTGGCGCATATCGTGGCGCAGTATCTCCATATCGTCCCGATGCTTATTCTCGGCGTCCGTCTGCTCGCGCATCGCGTTCATCTGGAGCGCCAGCGTCTGCGCGTGATGCGTCTGCGCCGTTTTTTCGTGCGAATTGATAATCGTAAAGCACAGGACCCCGAAGCTCCACAGGATGAACAGCATCAGCGCGATATATAGCTCCGCGCCCACCGCCACCCACCTAATCGATACGATCAGAAAGAACGAAAACATCGCGCCGAATGAGTAGAGCGCCCAATCGACGCGCCGGCTGTCCACGAACATGCGTTCAAAAAGCCGCCGTCCGTACCGCAGCACGACCGCGACATGCGCGCCCAGTAGAATTACCGACAGCACGAGAAACATAGTCAGCGCGTACGGGCTTTCAAAGCCGATTATGAGGCCGACCAGCATATCGGCGACGAAGGTCTCCAGCGCCGTAATCTGGTGCTGCATCATGCAATAGAACACCTTCTGCAGCGCCTGCCCCTGGAACAGCAATATAATTACCGGCAAAAACAGGATGGGGATGAACAGCTCTGCATCGGTATCCAGCGTTCCCGTAAATACCATTACGAAGTGCATAAAGACCGAGAACGCCACGAGCATGGCGAGCGTAAAGGGTACGCCGCGTTTAGGGCGCATGTAGAAGAACATCGTCCCCAGATTTACGGCCAGCACGAGCGGCCCGATGATCAACAGCCCGTTATCGACGCTCATTCACGATCTCCAGCAAAAAAATGCTTCAGGTACTTCTCCTTTATCTCGCCCGCCGCGCGGTGCGTGATTGGAATCTCTTCGCCTGTCTTCATCACCAGTGCATCGCCCTTCAGTCTGGCCACATAATCCATATTGACGACAAAGGATACGTGCGGGCGCACGAACCGCCCGTCCGTATAGAGCTTCGCAACCGATTTTTCGAAGGGAACGCGCAGCGTAACGCTTCCATGCTTCTTGCCGTCCGCCGTCACGCAGCAGAGCGCCCTGCCCACGAGCTCGCAATAGACGATTCTGTGGAATGGGATGGCCTCTGCGCCGTTCTTGGTCTTCACGAGAAAGGTATTGGAGTTTCTGGCTTTCAGCGCGGTGAGCGCCACGTCCATTTCCTGGCGCAGCGTTTTAAAATCCACCGGCTTCATTAGGTACTGCGACGCGCGTACGCGGTAAGCGTCCAGCGCGTGCCCGTCGTGGCTCGTGAGGTAGATGATGGCCGCCGTCGCGTCCGTCTCGCGTATCAGGCGCGCGAGCTCGATGCCGTCCGGCTTTGGCATGACTACGTCCAGCAAGTACAAATCAAACGCTGCGCCGCCCTCTATAGCCCTCGCCAGTTCGCCGGAGTTTGTGTAAACCGAAACATCCAGGTCGTCGTAGGCGCGGACAAAGCTCTCTATCCTTCCCGCCTCGTCAAATTCGTCGTCACAGATCGCAACCCTGAGCATGTTCTAACATCCCTGCCTATTATTTTAACATTGTTATTATATATAGCATCATCCGTTTTTGCGCAAAACACCGCGTTTTTTACGCTGTTACAATTCAATCGTGTATTTCTCCGTTACAATTAGAATAACATATTTTTCAATTATTTGCTTAAAAGAATACGAGGATGCTCGATATTTGGGAAAATGGCGGGCTCTCGCACACGTTAAGCGCCGCCGCACAATCGTTTTTACGCAAAACGATGCGTTTTTCGCGCAATCGCATTTATTTTATAATTTGCATGTTAACATTATCTTTAAATATCGATCTTATATTACGCGTTTTGACTTAATAATGCATCAATAAAGTATGCAAAGGCAGGGTTGTGTAGCTATGATTAAGAAATTCGCGGCGCTCCTCGTAGCGATCTTCGTGCTGCTCGTCGGCGTAATCGGGCTGTTTGTCAGCCGGACGCTGAAGGACAACAACCAAACGGACAGCTTAGCGAAGGCGCAAAGCGAATCCGCGTACGTCGGCGATATCGTCGAGAATTTCGTCTCCGGCGCGTACAATATCGGGCTGGAGTTCGCCGAAAATCCCGATATCCTATCTATGGATACCGAAAGAGAAACCCCGCTGCTCGTCAACGCGGCGAAGAACAACAGCTATATGGAGCTGCTATACGTCCAAAATACGGAGGGTATGCAGACGGCGCGCTCAACGGGTGAGCTGGGCGACAGGAGCACGCGCTGGTGGTTCATACAGATGCAGGAGGAGCGGAAAGCGTTTGTATCGAAATCCTACTTCTCGGTCGGGACGAACGCACCCTGCACTTCCATCTTCTATCCGATGTACGATAACGGCGAGTATGTCGGCGTATTCGCCATCGACATCAAGCTCGACTATATACAATCGCTCGTACAGGAATACGCGGACGCCGAGAAGGACAAATACACGTTTATCATAGACGGCGACGGCGTCGTCATGGCGCACCCGGACGACGGGTATATCTCCTCGCTCACCAACTTTAAAACGCTCACGCGCAACGTGCCGAAGACCGACGCTGCGGGCAACGTCGTCACGGAGGATGGCAATATCGTGGAGGTCGCGGAGGATTTCGCCATCGCCGAGGACTTTAAGGCGGCTATAGCGGCCGTAATGGAGGGCAACAGCGGCTCTGGAACCGTAACCATCGACGGCGCGGAGTATTTTGCCGGGTATTCGCCCGTCGCCCTGCCGGGCAGCTCCGATTCGTGGTCCATCATAACCGTATCGAATAAAGCCATATCGGAGCAGCCGATAAACCACACGATCACCATCATTATCATCGTAACCCTGGTGCTCGGCATTTTGTCCGTGGGCGCGATATTCGCGCTGGTAACGGGCATCACAAAGCCCGTGGGCCGTATATCCAAGGCCGCCGAGGATATGGCGGACGGCAGGTTCGACGTCAGTCTCTCGGGGTTTGGCGGCAAGAACGAAATAGGAGTGCTCGCCAACAGCTTCAACCGCCTTAAAACCACCGTGGACAGCATCTGCACTTCCACCGAAGCGATTCTAACCGAGGCGGAAAACGGCGATCTGCGCGCCCGCATAAGCGAAAGCTACGGCGGCGGCTTCGATAAGCTGAAGAACTCCGTAAACAATATTGTGGACATCCTGGTCTATATCGTCAGGGAATTTTCAGACAATATAGACGAGATCAACGCCTGCGCCGGCGCGTTTACCACGAGCTCTGCAAATATTTCCGGCGGCGCTCTTAAGCAAGCGAACACCGTAAACGAGCTCAAAGCGATGCTCGACGAATTCTCCTCGACGATCAGGCACAACGCCGCTGCGACCGAAAACGCCGCCAAGCGCTCCGCTATGGCGGCGGGCGAGGTCTTGGAAACCAGCCGCGATATGGCGAAGATGTCCAGCGCGATGAACGAGATTGAGAATCAATCGCGCGAGATATCCCATATCATGAAGGTCATCGACGATATCGCGTTCCAGACCAATATTCTTGCGCTGAACGCGGCGGTGGAGGCGGCGCGTGCGGGCGCTGCGGGCAAGGGCTTCGCTGTCGTCGCGGACGAGGTGCGCAGCCTCGCGAACAAATCCGCCGAGGCAGCGAAGAGCACGGCGTCGCTTATCGAAACGTCCAACGCCCAAATCGCGGAGGGCCACAAAATCGCGGAGCAGGCGGCGGCGGAATTCGCGGGCTTCGCGAGCAGCATAAAAGAAATTTCGGAGCTAATCGAACAGGTCAGCGCGTCGTCCGGCGAGCAGAGCGCGGCGCTCGCGGCATTCGAGCGCGGCATCGCGCAGATCTCTGAGGTCGCGGAGCGCAACCTGGCCGTAGCCAAAGAAAACGCGGGCGAAGCGGAGCGGCTGTCCTCCGTCGCGGGAGTGATGACGTCCAGCGTGGACAGGTTCGCCGTCTAGCGCTCAGAAGCCGCCGCGCTTTATTACCTCCGCGAGCCAGTACGCGCTCTCTTTAACCGTGCGCTTCTGCGTTTTATAATCCACGTGCACGAGGCCAAAGCGCGGCGCGTAGCCCCGCGCCCACTCGAAGTTATCGGTGAAGCACCAATACAGATATCCCGCGATATTTACGCCCGCTTCGATCGCGTTCGCGGCCTCGGCCAGATAGCGCTCCAGGTATTCGTGGCGGTTGGCGTCCTCGACCTTGCCGTTTTGCTTCACCCAGTCGTTACACGCCATGCCGTTTTCGGTAATGATAATCTTATTCGGCGCGTAGTTCTTCTGCGTCCAATCCAGCAAGCCCCGGAAACCGTCCGGGCATAGCTCCCACCCCATATCCGTGACCTCCCGCCCCGTCTTCACCGCCGAAGCGAAAACGGGCCAGCGGCCCCGGTCGTACTTTATGTATTCCGCAAAATACGTATTGATCCCCAAAAAGTCGGTTTCCTGGCCGATCAGCTCCATGTCGCCTTCCATAATTTCCGGCAGGACCACCCCGCGCGATTCGAGCGCCTTTAAATAATCTGCCGGGTAGCGCTTTTTGTAGACCGCGTCGAGGAAGAATGTATTTTGATACGCCGTCATGATGCGGGCGGCTTCAACGTCGCGGTCGTCGTTCGGATCGGCGGGATACTCCATCTGTATATTCAGGGAACAGCCGATTTCGGCCTTGAGGCCGGTTGCCCGGAACGCCTTGACCGCGGCGCCGTGCGCCATGAGGATGTGGTGCGCCGTGAGCAGCGCGTGGCTGAAGTCGCGGTAGCCGGGCGCGTGCTCTCCGAGCCAGTGGCCGTTCATCGCCGCGATAACAGGCTCGTTCACAGTGATCCATATATCGACGAGGCCGCCCAGCTCCGCGTACAGCAGCTTTGCGTACGCCTCAAACCAGCCCACGATCTCCCTGTTCGCCCAGCCCCCGCGATTTTGCAGCGCCTGCGGCAAATCCCAGTGGTACATAGTCACGCAGGACTTTATCCCGTTGTCGCGAAGGCATTGCAGCACACTTCTGTAAAACGCGACGCCCTCGCGGTTCACCCTGCCCGTTCCGTCCGGCAGCACGCGCGGCCAGCTTATGGACAAGCGGTAGACGCGCAGCCCCAGCCGCTTCATAATCGCTATGTCCTCCTCGTAGCGATGATAGAAATCGCAGGACACGTCGCCGGCAGCGCCGCCGTCGATATTGCCGGGCGTATGCGCAAAGCGGTCCCAAATGCTTTCGCCCTTGCCGCCCTCGCGGGCCGCTCCTTCGATTTGATACGACGAGGACGCCGAACCCCATAGAAATTCCGCTGGGAAGCTATACTTATAATTCATTCCATATGCTCCTGTTTATATAATTATTGCTGACTATATAATATATTAAGGCCTGTCCATTTGTAAACATGCTTTACAGCGCGCCGCCGTCCGCGCGTTCAAGGCCGAACCCGGACTATACCTTCGTATAATCCACCCACACGAACGTGGGCGCTTCATTGCGCGCCAGCGACGAATTGCTCCTGAAGTACAGCTGGTTTTGCGTATTTACGTACGCAAAGCCGTAGAGGGCGTTTGGCGCGACATACGTGCCGTTTATCGCGAATTTCTCCGGGCCGTTTCCCGTCGCCCAATATCCCCCGGAATTTACGATGGAATCGACATAGCCGGTTTCGGGAATAAGCGCCCTGTCGTCCTGCTGGTTCGCGTTTTGGGTAATATCGAAATGGAACGCCCTTCGGAAAACGGGCTTTCCGTTATAATACGAGCCGGTCGGCTTTTCGTCGTAGTCGAAGTTTACGGATACCAGCAGCTGTCTGATCAATTCGCTGTTTTGTTCCAGCGCGGCTCTAAGATTGGCGATTTCTTCGTCATTGCCGCTGCCGGCCGGCCCCGTCGCGCCGGCAATCCCTTGCGGGCCTGCAGGCCCCTGAATACCCGTCGCTCCCGTCGCTCCCTGCTCACCCCGCTGGCCCGGCAAGCCTGTCGGACCCGTCGCGCCCTGAGTCCCGGCGGAGCCTTGCGCCCCCGTCGCGCCTGTTGATCCCGCGAGGCCTGTCGCCCCTGTCGCGCCTTGCTGCCCGGAAGGGCCTGTCGCGCCCGTCGCGCCCTGCTGCCCGGAAGAACCCGTCTCCCCCGCGGAACCCTGTTGCCCGGGCAAGCCTTGCGAGCCGGTTGCGCCCGTCGGCCCGGGCATTCCCGCCGGGCCTGTTGCGCCGCCGCCCAGGAGCAGAAAATCGTCCGAACTGCCCGGCACGCCTGTTGGCGCGCTTGTCTGCGCCTGGTAGAGCCGCCCCTCATATACGACCAATTCGCCCTGAACAATATAGGGCGCTTCGTCAGGATTGAACGGGTATACAATGCTCCCCGTTACGTCGCGCTCGATGCGGTATTCCGGCGTCAGCGCGGTGTAGTCCGAGCCCGTCGTTCCCGGTATGCCGCGCGGATTGCTGCTGTCGGCAACATACAGCGCGCCGTTATATACGACCAACTGCCCTTGCTCATATTGCCCGGCAAACATCGGATCATAATTGGCGGTCATCCTCCCGGACGATCCGGCGGAGCCGGTTGGTCCCGTAACGCCCCGGCAGCAATACAGATTCCAGCCACAGCTATTAATCATAAACTGATATTCCTTTCATTCGAAATATACGCCTTGTTTATACTGTTTCAGTTTTGAAACCGTTCTGCCTATAGAGATCGCATAAGAAAATAGTATAAAGCATTCGTGCTGACGGAACTGTTCGAATGCGTATTATACTATGCTATTCATATTATGAAAGTGATTTTATATCGATTTGTGAATTTATTTACGGCGGGCGCTCATCCCCTCAAAAGCGCTCGAACCTCCGCATCCTTGCGGAACAGCACGCAGCCTCCCTCATGGCTCTCTTCGGAAGCGGCGAGCGCTTGCAGCTTCGCGAAATACTGCGACTGCAATATGTCCAGCATCGGCGTATCTTTCACATTATATTTCGCGTATGGGGAAAACGGGCACGGCTCCGCGCCGCCGCCGGGATTGATGTGGAAGAAGCCGCGCCCGGAGGCGAGGCAGCCGCCGATCTCCGCCTCGTCGCCGGGAAACGAGAGGATAACCGTGTCCGCAAAGCGGGACTTTAGCGCGGCAGCCCCGGCGTTTAAGCGGCTCACATCAGCCTCCGGCAGCATCAGGTCTTCCGTATCCTTATCGAGCGGCACATATTCCGTGAAAATCATAAGGCCGCAGCCCAATATCACTTAGTTAAGACCACTGAGCTAAAAGAGCGAGGTATTGAAGCGATACCCGCTCTTTTTTTATAGAAAAAGCGTTACTACTCAGCCAAAAGAGGCGACCAAAAACTGGCCTATACCCCAAGTGACGCTATATATAGTAGACTATGGACATGGGTACGAATTACAGCCGGGTCCTGCTAAAACAAGTAGAAGAACTGACGCTCGAAAACGAGCGTCTTGTTATTGTAATAGAAAACCCCCGGCTGTGCCGGGGGTTCCAAAAAGCTTTAGCTATGCAAAGACTCCTTTTGCTATACTACAATAGGTTTGCCAGCCGC
>QMCE01000420.1_pt1 | contig 21714 bp, 13 predicted proteins | sample 1821851 | NCBI WGS metagenome assembly QMCE01 (sample SAMN09453174, study PRJNA476694) | Termite gut metagenome, whole genome shotgun sequencing project. | isolation source: worker | host: Odontotermes sp. | place: South Africa:Pretoria | collected 2016-01-28 | reverse complement strand
CTGCAAATACTCACACCGGCTTTACCCACGTCGCCCACCACGCGCGGATGGTCGGCGTCGTAGCCGCGGTGCGTGGCCAAGTCGAAGGCCACCGACAAGCCTTTCTGTCCGGCTGCCAAGTTACGGCGGTAGAAAGCGTTACTTTCTTCCGCGGTAGAGAAACCTGCATACTGGCGAATAGTCCAGGGACTCATCACATACATGGTGCTGTAAGGCCCACGCAGGAAAGGTGGAAGGCCTGCAGCATAGTTCAGGTGTTCGAGATTTTCGAGGTCTTTTTCGGTATATATACTTTTCACCTCGATCTGTTCCGGGGTGTTCCACACAGCCGGTTTAACCACACCGGCGCCGGGTGTGGCATTGTAGTTTATATTGTCAAATTTTGGTCTCATATCATTTAATTTTTAAGCAATGCCCAATTCCTTTTGATACTGTTTCAGCGTTTCCAGCACATTGCTTTTCACGTTGATGAAATTTTTAACGCCTTTGGCTTCGAGATCGGCGCGGCAGGCGGGGTCGCCGGCCACTACCAGTATACCTTTACCACCGAGTTGCCCGGCAATTTGCGGCACTGCTTCGGCATATTCATCATCGGAAGAACAGGCTACAACAATATCGGCTTTGGCGGCCAGTGCGGCTTTCACGCCTTCTTCAATAGTAGCAAAACGGTTATTGTCGACTACCTTGTAGCCTGCGCAGGCAAAGAAGTTGCTGGCAAACTGGGCGCGGGCGCGACAGAAGGCGAGGTTGCCGAAGGTCAACATAAACACCTGCGGTTGCTTACCGCTCTTGTCGGTGGCATAACGCAAGGCTTCAAAAGCCTGTGCGCCGCGATACTGTTCTATCGGCTCAGCGATTTTATTCTCTGCTTTACAATGACAGGAAGCGCCACGGGACACCGTTTCCGGCTTCACATCCTTATCTATCTGCTCTGTGAAATTAGGATACTGATTCGTTCCCAACAGGATTTCGCGGCGGGTGGCCATATTCATGTCCCGCTTTTGCGACGAGGCTTTTACCTGTTCCTGAACGAAACCGGCTTTAAATGCAGCAAAGTAACCGCCTTTTTCTTCCACTTGTTTGAATAATTTCCAGGCTTCTTCGGCAATAGATGCAGTCAGCGATTCTATATAATAGGAACCGGCTGCAGGATCTGCTATACGATCGAAATAAGATTCTTCTTTCAACAGGATCTGCGTGTTGCGGGCAATGCGGTTAGAGAATGCCGACGGCTTACGGAAGGCTTTATCGAACGGCTGCACTTCAAGACTGTCGACACCGGCCAACACGGCGCTCATACTTTCGGTAGTGCCGCGTAGCATATTCACATAGGGATCATATACCGTTTGGTTCCAAGCCGAAGTTACGGCATGAATTTTCATGGTAGCGGAACTTTCTTCCTTAGCGCCATAAGCTTTCACGATGTTAGCCCAAAGTATACGTGCCGCACGGAATTTCGCCATTTCCATAAAATAATTGGAACCTACGGCAAAAGTAAATTTAATTTTTGAAGCGGCGAGGTCAGCGCTCACACCGGCTTCGGTGAGGCGGCTCATGTATTCGCTGCCCATGGCTAATCCGAAAGCCAGTTCCTGCACAATGGTCGCGCCGGCATTATGGAAAATGTAGGCGCCAACGCCCACCGTGCGGAATTGCGGAAGGTTTTTCGACAGTTCCACCACTGTTTTCAATTGGTCGAAAGCCGTTGCTTCATCTTTACAGAAAGCGCCGTGCAGGCTAAGACGACGAAGCGGATCAAAATCAATAGAACCGCGTACTTCGCTGCTGTTACCGGCAGTGGCCTTTTTCATGAATAAAGTCAACAGGTCAACAGCCGTGTGACAAGCGCCTGTGAAATTCACTTCGACGGCCGAAAGCACAATGCCTTTCATCAGCGTGTCGAAATCAGCCGGGGTGATGCCGTCTTTACATAGCCGGAAACCGATAGCGTCAACGCCTTTGTTCAAGGCATCAAGCGTATCTTTATTTGCTTCGGCTACATTTTCGCGGGCATCGAAGTCCTGGCGCACCAGCCACTTGTTGTCGGTCTTAGCGCTATGTACCAATGTTAAATTTTTCAGATCTTCTGCGCGGTAATACGGACGGACATTGAATCCTTCCATAGTTTTCCATACGAGTTTTTTCTCATAATCGGCGCCTTTCAGATCTTTGGTAATCACCTCTTCCCACTGTTGGGTGGAAACAGGTGCAAATTCTGAAAACAATTTTTCTGCCATATTGTTAGTTTTTAAAATAAATCTTTCAAAAAGAATCATCAAAGTTACGAAAATATTTCAATTTACCGGTCAATTTAAACCTTTTCGTATTGAAATCGTCTTATATACAGAAAGAAAAACATTTATGTTCAATTTAAAACGATATTTATGAAAAAAATTCTTCTTCTAACAGCCGCTATCGCACTTAGTTTAAGTGCCTTTGCTCAGAAACCCGACATTCCCGGCCTGAGCGACGAGCAAAAGGCTTCCATCAAACAACTGCGCACCGCGATGAATAAGGAAATCAAGAAAGTCAACAACCTGCTCCGGGAGAAAAATGCCCACCTGATTACTTTACAGGATGAAGACAAACCCGACCAAAAGGCTATTCACAAGACAATTGATGAGATTGCCGGTTTGAAGGGACAAATAATGAAAGCCCGCGCCGATTTCCGCATCAAGGTGAATGCACAATTAAGTGATGAACAACGCGCTGCTTTTCAACGTCACCACCACCGGCCCCGGCACGACAGGCGGGAGATGCACGCACAAAAAATGATAAAAAGCAAAAAGGTAATGGGTGGCGCCGAGACTAAGAAACTAAGAGATTAGAGACAAGAGACCCACCTACAAAAAAGCCAGAGTTGATGATGAACTCCTGTTTTTTAATAAGCTACTCACGGTTTAACAGCAGTGGCACGCACAGTCGCCACAGGGCAGTAAATCGCCGCGGAGCCGCATTTCCACCAGTGCGGCTATCCGCTCGCGAAGCGGTTTGATAGTGATTCGGTCGATCACATCATGGGCAAAAGCTAGCTGCTGTAGCATGCGTGCTTCGGCCAAACTCACCCCGCGCGAACGCAGGTAAAATAATGCATTTTCATCAATGCGGCCAATGGTAGCGCCATGCGAACATTTTACATCGTCGGCATAAATTTCAAGATGAGGATCCGTAAACATCTTTGCCGTGTGAGTCAACAAAAGATTATGGTTGGCTTGAAAAGCTTCTGTTTTTTGCGCTCCTTTATCTACTAAAATATGCCCATTAAACCGGCCGGTGGCGCTATCATTGAGCACGCCTTTAAATAACTGGATACTACGACATTTCGGCGCTGCATGATGTACATGCACGGTATTCACCACCCGCTGCTCCTTGTCCGACAGAAAAATACCATTCAATTCACATTCGGCGCCTTCGCCTTGCAGTTCAACTTCAAAACGGTTGTCGACCACTCCGCCGTAAAGCGTGGCTACCGTGCAGGTAAAGCGGCTATTTTTCCCCTGTTCCACCTGCATGGTCGAAAAATGCTGCGAACCGTTATGCTCGTTTTGCATGACCAGCACCCTGAGCTGTGCACCTTCTTCTAAATAAATATGGTTTAGGGTAGTGGTATAAAATTGATCATAGGTCGCCGTATGATTGCAAATCAACAGACCGGCGGATTGATGAGCCGGGACGGTAAAGGTGTTTTGCGCCTGCACTTCACGCGCTTGCCCTCCCTGTCGCACATTGATCAACTGCAAAGGCTTGTTCGGCGACAACAAGGTATAACTACCCGGCTTTCCGCCGTTTGTCACGTACACCTTTTCCGTGTCCAACCCTTTCACTTCGCAGTAGAAGGCCTGCTGCGCCAATTTCAACTCCTGAACAATTGTCATCTCTTAATCTCTTAGTCTCTTAGTCTCTTGTCCTTCATCGCCCATAAACCACTCTTTATACGTCAGATAGCCCTGTGCATTATTCCGGATGGCAGCAATAACTTTTTCATCGCTGTCTTTTACCTTTTTAGCCGGAATACCCGCATAGATGCCGGGTTCCAATACGCTATTACTTAACACAACGGCGCCGGCGGCAATGATCGTATTATCGGGGATCACCGCATTATCCATTAAAATAGCGCCCATGCCCACCAAAACATTGTTGCCCACTTTAGCCCCATGAATGATAGCGTTGTGCCCTACCGACACGTCGTTGCCGATCTCCGACACCGACTGCCCGTATAGGGTATGTACCACAGCGCCGTCCTGGATATTCACACGGTTGCCTATGCGGATGCTGTTCACGTCGCCGCGGAGCACGGCCGAATACCAAATGCTGCAATCGTCGCCCATGACCACATCACCCACTACTACTGCATTTTCGGCGATGAAACAACGTTCTCCTATTTTCGGGTAAATTCCCCTGATTTCCTGTATAATAGCCATAAAATACCGATTCTAATCAACATCAAAGGTACAAATTTTCCCACAGATGGCACAGATTTACACAGATTCTCTAAGATTTCAAGGTCTAATCCTTGATCCACCGGGTGTTGACGGCATAGGCTGCGGAACCGGTATAGCTACCGGCGGCATCTACCGCTCCCAGCACATAGGAATAATAGTCATCGTTCAGGGTGTAGCCGCCTTTCAGTTCTATCAGCAGCCTGCCCGACACGTCTTTCACCGGCAGGGTGAAACTTTGGCCATAGCCTTCCGAAAAAGTAGCGGTAGTGATGGGCGACACGAAGGTCCGGGCGTCACTGTAGCGGGAAGGAATAATTTCCTGCGTAGGGATAGTGATGGTTTCCGCGCCGGGTGTTTGGAAGTTAACCGTAGCCGTTATCGCATTTTCGCCGGTGACGTACAGCCCGACGATGTTTACAGTGGTTTCATTGACCTTGGATATTACCACACGGTGTATGTTGGGCACCGGCCCCTGCCAGCCCTCTTCTGTGTTCTGGTAAATGCTTTCTATCACTTCCCATTCGCCGATGATCCGTTCCATCATGGGACACCTGACAATGTTCACTGCTTTGCCGGGACTTGGCAGGCCGGAGCCGTTGCTGTTTATGCCGGCTACCGTATAGGTGCCGCTCTCCGTGACGGTATAGTAAGAACGGACTGCATCCGGAATGGCGGCGCCGTTTTTATACCACTGGTACGAGGCGGCGTGGCCTATGGCGTCTACCGTGAGTGTAACCACGCTGACGGGGCAGGTATTTTCACTGTTGCCGGTAATTGTTCCGGCGGCCGCGGGCAACTCATTATTTTTTTGTTCACATGCCACCATACACAGTAACAAAGACAGGATGGCAGCCGCGTTTACAAATGTCTTCATTTTCATAAAAATAAATTTTTCACCTGGTATTAAAAAGAGAGTGCCCCTAACTAAGGCACTCTCTTTACTGAAATATTAACCAAAACCTTACTATTGTTTTTCAAATTGCAGATGATAGAATGTTCTATGATTATTGACGCCGTAGCTACCCCAAGCACTCGTACTACCAGCAAGAGTATAATAATAGAAAACAAATCCGACAGCAACATAAGATCCCCATACCCCATTATCCGTCAAATAAAATGATAATTTTCCACTATCCATATTAACCTGGGTACTTTCCACTCCTGCCGTAGCAGTTGTTGTAAGATAATTATTCGCACTATGCGGCATCCACCGAAGGACTAAGTTTGGAGTTATAGTAGTCCTTGTGAATAATATTTGACTAAGCATATTTATACCTTTTCCCGGAACATAATTTACAATAATCTTACCAAGCGATTCATCCGCAGGAGCTAACACCCCTTTTAAAAGGTAGGATGTTCCTTCTACATTCTGTACCAATGTGACGGTTGCAGATTGGTTCCTGTTGATCGGAGTAGCAGTATTACTAGTCATATAGCGCATGGTATAGGTCCCGATAAAATCAGCATACGCTAACCGCTGATTTTGCTCAACGGCTAGTACTTTAACCGCGTCACCGTTATAGGCAATTTCCATCCTGCCTCTACGCGGTGTAACCAACTCCGGATTAGGGTCTACCGTAACCGTCAGGATACCTCCGTCAATGCTGGTGTGTACCCATTCCGGTGATGAAGTGACACTATAGGTTCCCCCTACCGTAACGGAAACCGGGATAGTTGCACCGGCACCGGCTATACCCGATAAATCAGCCGGACTAAGGATCAATTGTCCATACTGCGAAATCTTTACTTCTTTAGTTTCTCCGTTTTCAGCCGAAAAGGTAAGGGTGGTTTCCCGCGGCTCGACGGACGGATTCACTTTCACGTCCAACAATACCGTTAAAGAGGATTTTCCCGATGTATTCTCCAGGCTAAGCCATGTCTTGTCTGCTTCCGGCATACTTACCGTCCATGCCTGTGTGCTGTTCACATACACGCTGGTCAGCACTCCCTCCGCAGAAACGCCACCGTTCAAACCTCTTACGGAGAATACCTGCTCCAGATCCCCGTCATCGTCGTCATCATCTATTATCGTAGTTTTATCGTTGCAGGACGACAGGAGCAACATGGCCAGCATCCCAACATATAGCATATATTTTTTCATCGTGTTCAAAATTTAAAGATGTTATTAATTACCTAATTCCCCCGCAAAATAATTTGCCGGATCAGAGCCTACTACGTAGAATCCTCCCAAATTACCAGTCAGTCCAGACGTATTATTGGGCGCCCAGTCTAACCTGAATTTATTGCCGGAAGCCGGCACTGTTGTACCATTTGTACTACCAGTACCTTCATACAGAAAATAACTCAACAGGTTGGTGGCCATTCTGGGACCCACCGTGTTCATATTCCCGGTAGTAGGTTTCATATTCTTAAAGTACACCGTTCCGTCCGGTTCCGTTATCATGTCATAAAAAGCATCGGCCAAATAGGCAGTACCTCCGGCATTGGTATAACGAACGGTTAAGTTCATTTGAGGCAATCCCGACATGGCATCCACACCAAAAGTAATTTGAAAATACTCTATATAACGCGGCAAGCCGGCCACAGCGTTATACATAACGTTGTACACATTGGTAAGGAAAGGATCCACTAAGCTGTTCCCGCCACCGGTGTTGAGCACCGACTTGTTCACTGTAATTCTTTTGTACGTCCTGCCATAGCCGAAATCAAAGGGGTAGCAAGGGGCCGTAACATTATCATATACATCATGGTTGCTTCCATTCACCGCCACGGTATATTTAGTACCGTCCCATACCAGCCGGTCGAATTTGACACCTTCATATTCAAAAGGCTCCATCAACTGAATATCCTGGTTAAACTCGGCATAAGAACCTACATTGGCATTCTTGAGCCGGCCATCCGTACCCTGATAAGTGAATATTGACCGACGGCCCTTCATTTCCAGCTGCACAAGCAATCCGTCAACATCAAGGGTGGCATATTTTATCGCCGCCCAATTGGCGGCTGTAGTCGTTATAATAATTCGGAGCAACGGGTCGCCGCCGGTAATGGCGGCTTCTTCTTCCGCCGTAGCCTTTCTCATCACTATCGGGCAGGAATTTTTCCGGCCCACCGCCACGATTTTATCTCCGTCAGGCTCGTTAATCAAATTGAAGTCGAAATCGGACAGCAAGCCATTACCGGCGGTGCCGCCCGATATCGCCGCATCCGTATCGGCCAGTTCGTGCAAATAGTTGTAGGTATCGAACATCAGCGTGGGCACCAACATGGACTTTAGGCGGTAAGAACTGGTTTTTGGGGTCACTGCCTGAGTATCGTCCTTGTCGCTGTACATGGTTACATGGTTGTCCTGCGTAAATTTCATGTAGAGCCGGTAGGCACCACCGTTATCGCCGGTATTTTTTGTGCCCACCATAACCATCCAGCCGTTAGGTGCATTACAAAGCAGGTTTTGGTATTCGGCCAGCTTTTTTTCCAGCCGTTCATCGGGGCCTTCTCCAAACAGGTACTTATCGTCGTCTTTGCAGGATGTAATGCTCAACAACATGACTGCGGAAAAGAAATAAGTCAATATTTTTTTCATATTTTTCGACATTTTAATTAATTAGAAAGTGCTTTAATGGCGTCCTGGGTCAGGTCTACCAATCCGTCGGCAGCATCGGGACGGGTTTCATAAAAATCAATGCCCCATACCGATTTGAAATAGTTGACAATAATCGTCTCCTTGGAACGCAAATAGGTACTGCCCGGCGCGGTAGTACCGGCCACATAAGCATCAAAGGCCGCCCTTCCGTTCATCAGAATATATTCTACCATTTCAGCAAAATCTTCATTAGGATTTGCTCTTGAATATTTGGATACAAACCCCAAATTGCGATAATCAGCATCGGGGGTAGTATTCCATTCGCCGGTATAAGACTGCCGGCAGAACGACTCAAACTCTGTGGGGTAGAACACTGTTTGGTGCAGGGTGTGGGCAAATTCATGCTGTACTACCGCTAACACCTTTCTAACCGAGGCGGCGTCGGTTGAGTCAAATGCATTGACCGACAAAATAGCTATTTTATTGCCTCCTTCTGCAAAGCCGCCGGTTAGCGTCCCGTTAGTATTATATTCAGGAGAGCCCACCAGGACATAGCGTTTGGGTGCCAACTTTTGCAAAAAGCCTCGGCCGGCCTGTTTTTCATAAGGAGTTATCCATACTTTTTTAACGGAAATCATCAGTTCTTTCACCTTGCTTTCTTCTACCGGTACAAATGTCTTCGACAGGCTTATTTCATAAGGGTCCCATTTGTATTTAATATCCATGTTGTAAGGCTTTACAAATTCATTGTATAACCATCTGTCGAGTTCCGTTTGCGCCCAAGTATCGCCGCCCATGCCCAACAGCACCGCGTCGGGGTTTAATTCGTCTGACTTGGAGCAGGCCGCCAGCACAGCTACCAGCGCTAATAATAAATATATCTTTTTCATTGTATGTTTATTTTTATCGTTTTACTTAACGCGGATTCAATTCCAGTCCGGATAATTCGGCTGTTTCCGGAATTTGCCATACGCGGCGCAAATCACCAGGTTCCAGCGTTTCCATTGTTCCGTCTATATCCACATGGGTTACCGGTATTTTGTAGCGCAGTATATCAAACCAGCGTATTCCTTCCATAAAGAATTCACACCGGCGCGTATCCAGCAGGGTGCAAAGCAGGGCCTTTCTATTGTCCGTCCAGCCTTTTACCCCCATCGGATTATACTGATTCATGTAGAAGTCGGAAGACTCAATGGTCGTTTCCCAGTAAGCATCGACTTTCGTTTGGTTCAACACATGACTCGTTTCGTTATAGGCTGAAGCCGGCTGGCCACTTGTCGCCCCTGTGCGTTGGCGGAAATATACGTTGAAGTCATTCATGGCAGCATCCAGCATGTTCAGGTGAATTTTCGCCTCAATCCTGTTGAGCAATAATTCTTCCGCCCTAAAGAAGGGAAACATAACCATATTGTATCCTGTTGAAGGAGTGAGATAATAAAAATAGGAAGAAATCTTGGCGTAGTACCAGGCGCCTATAGATTGCCATCCGCGTATTGACCATGGCCAATAACCGCCGGTAATGTTTGTTTTGGAAGAACCGGGCAAATAGGCATTATTAGCAAATGAATAGCGGTAAGACCTTGAAGCGGCCAGGTAAGACACCCCTTCGCCCATCAGCAAATTATGCTTGGAAGTAGCCGAACGGAAAGCCGGTTCAATAATGGCCGGATCGGTTCCCCATGCAGCAGACTTAAAGGGGGCAAAATAGGTGGCTGCCCACACATTAGCCAGGTCTCCGACTGCTACATTACCATTTTCTGCTCTAATCGGCTCGGGTATAACCGCATTCGTCATTTCGAGGACCTTGCCATAATCGCCTTTGTAAAGGTAGAAACGGGAAGCAAAAGCCCGGGCGGCTTTTTCGGTAAAGTGACAGGCCGGCACCTTGAAGTTGGATTCGGGCGCTACTGTCGCCAAGCCTTCTTCCATGTCTTCCTGAATGCGGCGGTACACATAGGCCACCGTTCTCCGCTTATACTGCTCCACCACCACCGTTTCCGGCGTGTCTACATAAGGAATTCCCGGCGAATCGTTAGTCCCGCCCGGCTCATAGGTTTTAGCAAAAAGATTCACCAGCAGGAAGTGGGCAAAGGCGCGGCACAAGAGCGCTTCGCTTCTTTGGTAAGCCTGTTGTTGCGTGGGATCGGGAGTCTGCTCTATGGCTTCCAGCGCATAGTTGGCATTGGCAATGGCCGTATAACAGGCCTTCCAAAAGTAATCGGGAGAATCCTGGTTGGTTTCCTTGGAATCGCGCCAGTGGAAAGCATGGTCATTGGTTACAGTGACAGAGCCGTCTACAAAGGCCTGCACCCCATCGCCCATAACATTGGCTACCTGCGCCCAATTGCCTTTCGGATAAGCAGAGGTCAGCAGCTGGCTGATTTTATCAGGAGCGTCTATTTCCGTCCGGTTATCGGGCACCTCATTTAAAAACTCATTACAGCCTGAAAGGCAGAGCGTTAACGCAATAACGCCAAATATTTTGATCTGTTTTTTCATTTTCGTCAGGTTTAATCAATTAAAACGTAACATTCAGCGTGCAGGTAATTTGCTTTTGAATAGGCTGCGCTACCCCGCCGGACAACTGGAACTCGGGGTCCTGCCCTTTCAGCTTGTCATCTGAAAAAAGCAACCAAAGATTGGTGCCGCCAAGGGTTACCGAAGCGCCTTTAATACCGGCTACCTTATTAATGTATTTGGCCGGCACGTTATAGGTTAGCGACACACTCTTCAAGCGTATGAAATCACCGTTAGCCACCCGTTCGGTCGAATAGTTGTAGGCGTTGTAAGGATAAGCCGAGCCTAATAAAGAACTTGCATAAGCATCTATGATACCAGGCACATTGGTGGTGTTTTCATCACCGGGCATGGCCCAGCGGTCATAAAATTCCTTAGGCAGGGCGTCCATATCGGAGTAGGTGGTTTTGAAAGCCGGATAGAGCCTGATTTTATTGCCGAAAGCATAGCTAAAGAAAACATTCAGGGAGAAATCCTTATAGCTTAAGGTCGTATTCAAACCACCGGTGTAAGGAGGGTCTACCGGTCCTTCATATTTCAGGTAGCTGACATTCCGGCTTTGCACGTACACCGTATTGGCCACCTTACCGTTTTCATCAATAAACTGGGGTACCCCGGCATCGTCTAATCCTACATATTGGATAGAGTACAGTGAACTTACCGGCGTGCCTACATAGTTGCCCCCTTCGGGACGCACCAGGTCAAAAATACGTTTTGATTCCGAGGATTTGGTAATTTCGTTGGTGGCATAGCCGAAAATGAAATTCATGCGCAAATTCCAGTCCGGGGTGCGGAGCAGGCCAAGACCTAAGGTAATATCCACACCATGGCCTTTCATGTCGGCATAATTGGCCCACTTGCTGCCCTGTCCGCCAATACCGGCAGTAGAGTACGAGCCTAAAAGGTCATAGCCGTTACGCCACCAGAAGTCGGTGCTGAGGGTAATGCGGTTGCCGAACAGCGCAAAATCCATCCCTACGTTACCCGTATAAGCCTTTTCCCATGTCAGCTCGCTGTTTTCAACGGCTGAAAGCAGCAGGGCCGATTCCGTTTCGCTGGTGAGCGGCCGGCGGGTCACCTGATTATAGAAGGTAGCCGTGGCGGTAGCTAAGTTGGGCGGCATACTGGCCACCAAACCGTAGCTGGCTTTAATGTCGAGGTTATCGACCCATTCCAGGGGGCGCATAAAGTTCTCACTGGTCACGTTCCATTTGCCGCTGACCGTCCAGGTAGGCAGCCAACGGGAGTTAGCCGAAGCGCCCAGCTGGTTGCTGCCTTCATAACGGCCAACCAAAGCTAAAGAATAACGATTCCTGAACAGGTAGTCGACATTGGCATAAAAAGCTGCTCCGCGGTCTCTGGTTTCCCGCATGGCATAATAATTCCGGCCAAATTCGGTTTCTTTCTTAATCACACGGGGGTCAATGTAGGGCACCCCGCCGTTGGAATACTGATAGCCGAATCCGTTCACCGAAGAAGTTTGGCGGTCAGCCGACCGTGCCTGAGCTCCCAGCATGGCATTGAGCTTGTGATCCTCGGTAAAGGTTTTATTGTAGTAGAAGCTACCGCGTACGTCATAGCTGTTCATGCTGTTGTTAAAACGGTTGTACAAGCCGCCGTAGGGCATTACCACCACCGCTTCCTCATTGGGATAGTCGGGGTCTTTATACAGGTTATTGTTGCGGTCCCTAACGGTTGAATTCCCCGCCGCGCGGTATGATTCGGCCATATTGGAACCTTCTTCCACCATGTGCTCCCTCACGGAACTCATGTGGCGAATGGCGCCAATAGCGGTAAATCTTAAGTCTTTCAATATTTTTACGGTAGCCTCACCCTGTACCTTCACATCAACCACCGAGAGTTCCATGGTGTTCTTTTCCAACTCATCCAAAATATTGAAAGGGGCGTAGTTCCGCTGGAAGTATTCACGGTTACCCGCTTCATCATACACGGTCATGGCGCGGCTGGTATTCAGGGCATAGCTGAACGGGTTGATATCGAAAGCGCGTTCATACTGGCCTTCCACCGTGTTAGTGACACGGTCCTGCGAACCGGGAGACTTTTGCTGGCGGTAAGAGCCGTTGGCGCTCAGCGCCACATCCAAGTATTTGTTCACCGTATAGTCATTTCTGAAGTTGGCCGTATAACGGGTTACCGCATCGGCTATCGTCCAGCCGCTGTCGCGGTATAAACTCACCGAAGCGTAGGTTTTGGAAGCCTGCGAACCGCTGGAAAAGCTTAAGGAATGTTCCTGCACAAAAGAGTTGCGGAACAATACGTCGAACCAGTCGGTATTGGCATAAGCATAACGTTCCAGGAAGGCGCGCTTGGCTTCCGGTGTATTTTCCAGTCCGAATGTTTCGGTGGTCTCATCATAATCGTAAAGCCGCTGGAACATTTTTCCATACACACCATAATTAGATGAATTCAGGATATTCATTGTCAAAAAACCCTTACGCTCCAGTTCTGCCAGCACGGACATCTGGTCGGCCGAGTTCATAATGTTATACTCGTTGTAGCGCGGCTTCATCTGTACCGAATAGTTACCGCTGTAGCTTATATTTACTTTCCCTTCCTTCCCTCTCTTCGTGGTAATCACCACCACACCGTTCATGGCGCGTGCACCGTAAAGCGCAGTAGCCGCCGCATCTTTCAAAATGTCGAATGATTCGATGTCATTAGAGTTCAAGCCGGCTACGGCAGAACCCAGGAGGGTTGTGGGGTCACCGCTGGACAGCTGGTCATTGGACACGTTCACCATGTCTTCAAGAATCACGCCGTCTACTACCCACAAAGGCTTATTTTCACCGTTCAACGATGTGGCACCGCGCACACGCACTTTGGGCGCTGCTCCGAAAGTACCCGATACGTTTTGTACGGATACCCCTGCGGCACGTCCTTCCAGCATGCGGCTAATGTCGGCTATCCCTTCGGTTTTCACATCATCGGCGTTTAATTTTACGGCTGCGCCGGTGAAGTTACGCCTGTCTACACGCTGAAAACCGGTTACCACCACCTCGTCCAACATACTGGCTTCCGGATTCATTTTGACATCAATTTGTGTCCGTCCGTCTACCGCCACTTCAGTAGCCTGGTATCCCATAAAAGAAATCACCAATGTGGCATTTGCAGGAACATTGGTCAAGGTAAAATTACCGTCAAGGTCGGCAGTTACAGACTGATTGGTTCCTTTTACCATCACGGTGGCACCGGTTAACGGCTGGTTGCCGTCGTCCACTACGTTACCGCGAATCGTCAGATTTTGTGCGTGTACTATCCCTGCAATAAGAAGTAGTCCGCACATGAGCGTCAGTTTTAGATTCATTAGGAAAAGTTTTTGTTTAGGGTTAATTATTTGAGTTTACATTAATAGTTGAATTTAGCGCATAAAAAAAATGTGTGCCGACAGCAATGCCGATACACATATGATTATAGGTATAGCCGGTACTTTTTGAGAGTATCCGGAAATAAAAGCTACATTTATTAAATTGCAGGGGGGGGGGGGGGGGACAAAAAACCTGTCAATCACGTGATTACGCGACTGATAATTGCGATAACTGTGACATCTACGTTGTTTGTACATAAGCCCCAAAAGACAGTGTACAAAGTTAACGAAAAACCGACAATATATTACCTTTAATTAACCATTATTTTTGCATTAATTTTCATAAAAAATGTTAAACAGAGGCTACCGTGTTAAGGTAGCCTCTGTAAAAATATTACGGTGCGGGGGAGTACCGTTCGCACTTAAACCAGTTGTTCGGGAACTGTTTATCACGGAACCAGAATACGTGTTTATTATCCCTGTCCCGGATGATGGTAAAGCCTGTTTTTTTCTGAATGAAAGTGCGGAATTTCTGCGCACCGGTACCATTGGCGTTATAACCGGCAGGAGCAGAACTGTTGCTGCTCCTGGAAAGAGGCAAATAACAATCGCTAAGCGGATTATTGCCTGTACCCCCCATCGGGAAAAGACCCTGAACCGGTGCCGTACCGGATGCCGGCCCCCAATACCATAACCCGGAGGGACTGTACTTCGCTACTATTGCAAGCTGATAATCACCACGCGGCAAGTATATGGAGTAGTTGGTAAATGGCTTGGCCAGTGTTGCGTCTGAATACTCTTGATAACTTTGGCGCCATGTTTCCAGGGTATCTGACATTAAGGTAATGTCATATCTTGCCGTTCCTTCGTTCAAAAAAGCCTCTATCGACCTGACATTTTTCTTCTGCACATAAGTGGCGATATTTTCCGGTGTAACCGCTTGGGGTACGAACGCATCACCTTCAAAGCGATTAACGCCGCCAACACCGTAGGTGTTAAAACAATCCTCACTGAATGCCAACGTGTATTTCAGGGCTTCTACCTGCATCACCTTAGCCATATCTACATTTATTCTCAACCGGGCAGTGGCTGCTCCGGCGGCAAAGGTAACCGATTGCGGAATGGTTAGGCCCTCGTCTGCATTCACAATAGTGACAGGCAACTCCAATGCCGCACCGATTTGGCTGTCGTCACGGCCTAAAATAAGGATGACCGAGTCCTTGGCCAGGTCAAAAGGATCCATTTCCGCAGACACCGGCGAAAGTTCCATATCAAAATAAACACCGGGATTACTATTCTGTATTTCAGGCCCCGGCCCTGCCCAATCGTTTTTATCGTTGCAGGCGGCGACTATAAGCCCAATGCCCAACAACAGATATATTGCTGTTTTATTAATTATATTTTTCATAATGTAGCTCCTTATTAATATTTATTGTTATTGGGCCATAAGCCATAACTGTCCACCACCAGCGGATCAGGATTGAGTATTATTGCCTTGTTCACGGTGGCTTCCCCTTCATTGGGCACATACAAATTCAACCACGAAGGCGTATAACCGGGACGGCTATTGTAGGTGTTGGCCGGCAGCCAGTTCGTACCTGTGTAGCCGCGGGTCAGCGCCAACTCCCTTCTCTTAATGTCGAAATAAGCCAACCCTTCGCCCCAAAGTTCTATACGCTTCTGTGCAACTAAATAATTGTCCACAAAATCATCTACACCGGCCGGAGTAATATTGTAGTTGCCGCCTTCGTACCGGTAATTATCCATGAAAGAGGTTAAGGCGGCTACTCCTGCACCTAAACCATCGGCATAAGCCATGGCTTCCGCTTCGATAAAGTACATTTCTTCCACACGTATAACCGGATAATCTACCATCAAGGCTATGGTGTAGTCCGGGTCGCCGTTATTTCCTTCGTTCGGACGGAATTTAAAACCTACATAAGAATTCCTGTCCGCCCACTCCGCATCACTAAGCAGTGTGTAGTACTTAGCGGGACGAGGGGTCCTACCGGCGTCAGCAGGATCTATCCAGGTCACCTTTCTCCAGTCGTTAGCACCGATCTGATCGTAGAGGTTTTTGTCAATCCTGCGATAGCATTTGTATTGCATACGGCTGTAACCCCTGTTATATTCGGTAACGCAATTGGACTGGAAGCAATTTACCCGTGCGGGAACGGCGTCCGGAGTGCTGATGGAGATGGCAAACACCCACGAGGCTACACTCATATCATTAAAGCCATTGGTGGTGCTGTGCCACTGAGTTTTCGTCAGCGGAACGTACTTGGCCGTCACTAAGCGGGCATAGTCGCGCGCTTTCGTATAACAGTCATTGGCCGAAGTGATGCCGAGCGGTGCATACATAGTCCAGGCCGCATCATCTTCATGGGCCAATTGGGTAGCCAGATCTTCCGGGTATTTCTGGAAGCGAGTAGCTATCTCCAGCCACAGGCGCGCCTTGTAGGCATGCACCACACTCAGGTCGGCCCTCACCTTGCTGGGGCGTGTATAACCGGTGAGGTATTGTTCCGCACGGTTCAGGTCGTTCATAATGAAACGGTACATGACATAGAAGGGTACACGCGGATTGTTGTCCGCATTGGTGGCGCCAAAGTGCTCGTCAATGATCGGCACCGTCAATCCAAAAGCGCCATTGGCCTGCGCCTCGTTGTCCAGAGCGGCAATACCTGTTTGCTTATACTCGTACATGCGCATCAGGTCTAAATAAGACATGGCGCGATACACCAGGGCGTTACCGTAGAAGCGTTGAATTTTCTCATCGGCATTGTCAGGCTCTTCCACGGCAAAAATAGTATTGTTGGCATTCAGAATCATTCGATAATAGTAGCGCCAGGGTTGCTTCATACGGCTGCTTACGGAGAAGTCGGTAAGCGAACACCAATAACTATTGAAGTGATTGTAGTTGCCCGTCGGCGCCCTATAAGGACAATCCGTCAAAGCGTCGCGTATAATCATCATGGCCGGATAGCCAAATTCCTGCGATGACAATGTTCCGAAATAGTCATAAGCATACATGAAAGCCGCCGTACTGTTGGACAGGGCCTCCAATGCCGATTCGGATACTCCAACCTGGCTTGCACTGGCAAATTGGGTAGGAGTGGTTTTTTCTATACAGCCCGGCACGAGCATGCACCCCGCACACAAAGCTATAAAGTTAAAAATTATTTTTCTCATGATTTGGTATATTTAATTTATGGTATAGGTTAATTAGAATTTAAAGCCTAAGCTGAAGGTATATCTCGTCATGGCAGGGTAGTAACCGAACTGAACGGCGCCGTCAAAGTCGTTGGTTGGGATAAAGCCTCTCCGGTGGGTGAGCATAAAGAGGTTATCTACCCCGATAGACGCCGTTAAGCCTTCGATGCCCCACTTTTGGGTGTAGGCTTTCGGCACGGTGTAGCCGATAGCTATATTCTGTAAGCTCAGGTAATCGGCTTTGGTCAACCAACGATCCGACACGGAGGTGAAATTATTCTTGTCGTTAAATTGCCAGCGGGCAAACTCACTGCTCGGATTTTCCGGTGTCCACGATTTCCGCGTATCCTTATGGAAGTTAAAACCGGTGTGGGTATCATAAGGCGTGCCCATCAAGAAAGCATAACCGTTATCTATTCCGTAGCCGCCCAGACGGTAGGCAAAGGAGAAGGAGAATTGCAGGTCTTTCCATGCCAGGCTACCGCCAAAGCCGCCGAAGAGTTTAGGCTGGGAGCTGCCGCAGGCGAAATACGAGGCTGCACTATAGGTGGTGGTGGTAGTCACTTCCTTTGTTTCTTCATTCAGCGCATACCATGTAGGACGTCCCTGCTCGTCAATGCCGGCAAATTTTTTCAAATACCAGGTTCTGTATTCCAGGCCTTCGCCGTAGAAATAGTTGCCGGAGCTGTAGCCATTCGCCAGCGCATTACCGTTGAGATCGTAGATCGTTGTACCCGTTCTTGATTCTACCAGGTCAACAACCTTGCTGTTGTTCAGGGAAGCATTGGCATACATTGACCATCGGAAATCTTTCGTACGGATGATATCGCCGCGCAGGTCTATTTCCACGCCGCTGTTGCGCATATCGCCCACATTTTCCTTGATGGAAGAATAACCCTGTGAGTAAGCCACCGCAACATCCGACAACATATCGGATGTTTTGTTGTTGTAGTAATCTACGCTACCCGACAAGCGGCCATCCAACAGGCTGAACTCAGCCCCCATGTTAATCGCTGTTCTGGTTTCCCAGGATATTTCCTGATTTCCCCTGGCAACAAAGGCCAAGGCAATTTCGCCGGCAACACTGCTCAATTCATACGCGTCCTCATAATAGTTGCGGGAGCTTCCAATTTGGTCATTCCCGTTTTGTCCGTACGAGGCTTTCAATTTCAACTCGTTCACCCAGGGTACCTGGAAGAATTTTTCCCTTGACAGGATCCAGGCGCCACCGAAAGAGAAGAAATTACCCCAGCGGTGATCCGGGTGGAAGCGGGATGAACCGTCGCGGCGGTAAGAGGCATCAACATAGTACACACCATCATAATCATACATCACGCGGCCGCCAAAACCCTCGCTTTGGTAAGGACGGGTGTAGCCACTCAGACCGGTACCGGGTATTGTAGTCGCCCCATCAAAGTCCTGGTTTTCAAAATAGCTGAACATATTATCCTTGCGACCGTACTGGTATTCATAATTCCGTTTATACCATTCGTGCAATACCACTGCTTTTAGATTATGGTTCCCGAAAGAAACGGCATAGTTCACTAATTGTTGCAGGTTCAGTGTTTCATCTTTATAACGGTAGATAGCCACATAGCCGCCCGGGTTGGAAGTACCGTAGAAAGGCTGGCCGGTACTCCTGTATTTTTGGTCGCGTTCGCTGTAGCTTACATTTAAAGTAGCCGTCAAGCCGGTAGTGATCTTCACATCTACCCCTGCCTGAGCGCCGGCTTTAACGGAAGCCGTATTTTTAGTTTGCAGCATGGCTTCCTGCAAACGGTTGGAGCCGGTGTTAACCGGGCGCGCAATGCCTGCATTGTAGGTGCCGTCGCCATAATCATATACCTGTCCGTTTCCATCAGTAATGATATTTCCATTGGCATCACGGACAAAGATCGGGTAAATGGGCGCTACCCTGAGTGCGTTGGAAAATATATTGTTGGAGTTATCGGAGTAGTCCGCATCATTATTCTGTTCGGCTACGGCGATATCCAATGCAGCATTGATCTTCAACCAGGGTTTGGCATCGAAGACCCCTTTTAACCGTCCGGTGAAACGCTCATAGTCCGCCTTGTCGGTAATCCCCGTTTCTTTGGTATAACCGGCGCTGGCCAACATGGACAGTTGATTTGTCCCTCCTTTGATATTTACATTATAATCCTGACGATAACCGGTGGAATAGGTGTTGTCTACCCAATTATCCGGTGTTTGATAATAAGTTTTGCCGTCGGCTCCGGTCACCATTCTCCCCAAAGTGGCATGGGGGTTGAGCCGGCCGTTCTGTCCAACGAGCACCTGGCCTTCGGGCACCGTGTATACTAAGTAGCCCAAACCGCCCTCGGCGGGCACTTTTGTCCATGCTGCATTAGCCATGCTGTGAGCCTGATAAGCGCTATATCCGCCCGTATTGGTGAAGTAATTATACAAAGCGGCATAGTGCCGTTCATAGTACTCACCCGGCTCTGTAATAACATCATAGAGGTCGCTTGTACGCACATTGGCCATAGCAAATTTAGCGTCAACGGAAATACTTATTTTTTCTGCTTTCCCTGCTTTCTTGGTCGTTACCAAAACCACTCCATTTCCTCCCCTAGCGCCATAAATAGCAATAGAGGCAGCGTCTTTCAACACGGTAATCGACTCCACATCATTAGGGTTAATATTAGCCCAGCCGCTTTCATAAGGCACACCGTCCACTACGATCAGCGGGTCGTGACCGGCATTGATGGAACTGGCACCACGTATACGAAAAGCGGGGCTGGAACCCGGAGCGCCTGAGGCAGATTGTACTTGCACACCGGCGGTTACACCTTCCAAGGCCGTCATCACATTGGTTACCGGCCGGCGGGAAATATCATCGGCAGATACCACTGAGGCCGAACCTGTAAAAGCCGCCTTTTTCTGCTCACCGTAAGCCACTACCATCACCTGATCCAGCAGTACGGCGTCATCTTCCATGATTACGTCAACAACCGTACGGCCGTTCACGTCAACAACCACTGTTTTGTACCCGATGGTAGAAAACACCAGTTTTCCGGTTGCCGGAGTCGTAATAGTATACGCACCATCCGCATCGGAAAAGGCGCTCACGGTTGTTCCCTCCAGCACAACCTGAACGCCTACCACCGGCGCGTTATCCGGGTCAACAATCTTTCCTGTGATCTTCAAGTCCTGGGCCCAAGCAAATTGCATAGTCCCAAAAACCAGCGTCAACAGACATAGCCCCCGACTAAGCGGTCTGCTTAGCGAGTGCAACAAATACCCTAGTTTTTTTAGTGAAAACATAATATTTCGGTTTAAGAGGTTAAAATTAAGGACGAATTTACATGGTTTAGGCCACTGTGTTATGGTGAATCACTTACTCAAAATTGTCTTTATTTCCAGTTTAATGGTAAAAAGACAATCAAAAATTGTCCTTTTTCTTGCATAGGGTAATTTTAGACAGCTCCCTATATATATGGTATTCCGCTGATATTTTGGAGATATTTTACAAAAAAATATTCTTTTTGCCATTTCAAAAAAAGATTCTACATTTGTATTCGGATTTTTTTAGTTACAATTTATAAACAAATTTGATAGATATTTAAAAAATCGTAACCAATCATGCACAAACTCATTGACATGCCCGAAGTGGTGATTCGTTTTTCGGGTGATTCCGGCGACGGAATGCAACTCACAGGAACGTTGTTTGCCGACGCCTCAGCCCTTATGGGGAATGACGTGTCTACCTTTCCTGATTTTCCTGCAGAAATTCGTTCGCCGCAAGGTACCATTGCCGGCGTTTCGGGTTTCCAGGTACACATTGGGAACCACCGTATCAACACGCCGGGTGACTTCTGCGACGTGCTGGTGGCCATGAACCCTGCCGCCCTCAAAGCCAACGTTTGCTGGCTCAAACCAACGGCTACCATTATTATGGATGCTGACACTTTTGACGAAAAAGGCTTGAAATTAGCCGGGTTTAAAACCGATGACGCGATTAAAGAATTGGGACTGGAAGACCGTACCCTCCTTTTTGCGCCTATTACGACACTCACCAAAGAGAGCTTGAAAGACAGCGGGCTTGATGCCAAGTCGATCGTGAAAAGTAAAAATATGTTCGCCCTCGGCATCTGTTATTTCCTTTTCAATCGTGCGCTGGAGTATACCGAGAAATATTTTGAAAGCAAATTCCGCAAAAAACCGCAGTTCATTGAGCCGAACAAAAAAGTGCTGCGCGACGGTTACAACTATGCTTCCAACGTTCACGCGATACAAAATACTTACGTGATCCAGAAAGCCGACCTGCCGAAAGGTGTTTACCGTAATATCAACGGTAACCAAGCTACGGCATGGGGTTTCATTGCCGCTTCCGAAAAATCGGGACGGCCGCTGTTCTGCGGTTCCTACCCTATCACTCCGGCTACCAGCATTCTCGAAGAACTGGCTGCACGCAAAGATTTGGGTGTAAAAACGCTGCAATGTGAAGATGAAATCGCCGGTATCTGTACCGCCATTGGCGCCGCCTATGCCGGTAATTTTGCCGTAACTACCACCTCAGGCCCCGGCCTCTCATTGAAAAGTGAAGCTATGGGACTGGCCGTAATCACCGAATTACCTTTAGTTATTGTCGACGTGCAACGCAGCGGCCCTTCTACCGGTATTCCTACCAAAACGGAACAGACCGATCTGTT
>QMCE01000633.1_pt1 | contig 21747 bp, 22 predicted proteins | sample 1821851 | NCBI WGS metagenome assembly QMCE01 (sample SAMN09453174, study PRJNA476694) | Termite gut metagenome, whole genome shotgun sequencing project. | isolation source: worker | host: Odontotermes sp. | place: South Africa:Pretoria | collected 2016-01-28 | reverse complement strand
AAGGTAAGCGGCCTGCGCGCCGGCGAGCACGACGGCAAAGTAAATGTAAGCGATGTTAATACCTTCGTTTTACTTGCGCCTTATACAATGCCGCTTTACGCAATTTTATGCGTGATAATTTACTATGGCTGCGCGCTATTTTTTAATGTGGCGCCTTACCGCCCGCTGTTTTTGGCCGCGCTGGGCTTTTTTGCGGCCATGCATATTATACACGTCGTAAAATCCTTAACCGAGGTGCAGCAAAGCGATGTGGTAAAGGCGGGCGGGGGGGTATATTCCTTCGTAATAATAATTTTTGCTAATGCCGCGGTATTTTTAATTTTGTTTGAGTTTTTGTTTCCCTCCGTAGTGCCCTTTGGGCTTATTACGGCCGACGCGGTAAAGAACACTTTTAGTTTTTGGCGCTCGGCTTTTAGCGGTATTTATAAACTTATGCACTGGGCGGCGGCGCTATGACGAGAAAGAAATTTTTTAGGGTTTGCCTGCGCATCGTACGCAATTTATTTAGGCTTATTTTTGGCCTGATGGTTGTGTTTGTGTTTTTTACTTTGGTAATTTGGTTTTTGGCCCTAAAATACCTAAGCGCCGGCCAACTGGGGAGCGAGCTTGCGGCCGTGCTTCAAAAAAGTTTAAACAGGCCCGTCATCATAGGCGCAATAAAATTAACCGATATCAACGAAGTGCAAATTGACGGCCTTAAGGTTGTAGATACCTCCGTGCCTAATGGGTATGGGGATTTGATATCGGCCTCCTCCACCGTTATACGCTACGATTTGCCCGCCCTTTTGGAAGGCCGCGTGCGCATTAAGGAAATTATTTTAAAAAACCCGTCGCTTAATTTAATTAAGTACGAGGGCGGCCGCAGCAATTTGCCGCAAGTGCAAACTTTGGGCGAGGCGTCCACCGCCGAGGGCCAGGTATTTAGCGTAGCGGCCGGCGCGCGCAACATCGACGTGATAATAGAAGACTGGAAGGTGGAAAACGGAACCTTAAGCTACCGCGATTTTGCTTCAAACGCAAGCCATTCGCTTAACGGCGTTTTTGTGCAGTTTGAAAATTTAAAATTTAACCAAGCCAGCGATTATGCCTTAAACTTCGTGCTGCGTAATAAAATTAAAGACCGTATTTTGGAAACCGAAATTTACAGCCGCGGCAAAATTAATTTGGCCGATTTTGCGCCCGCCAATATGACGCTTGAGGGCGCAAAGGTGGAGGTGCGCGGCCTTAAGCAGCCGCTGTCATTTAACGTAAGCGCGCAAAACTTCGCAAACCCTAATGTGGATATAGAAAGCCGCCTGCCCGCTTTGGGATACGACGATGTTTCCTTACTTTTGCCAAAGCAGTTAAACTTTAATTTGCCCGCCGCCGCGCTTAGGGCCGGCGTGCAGTTTAGCGACGGGTTTAAAAAGATAAAAGTAAAATCCGCGCGGTTTAGTAACGAGCATTTAACCCTTAACGCCAAAGCGGATTTTGATTTTAGCGCCCCCCAAAACCACGGCTTAATACAATTTAAAGCCGAAGATTTTGACGCCGCCAACATCGATTACTTTGGCGTTTTAAAAGATTATAAACTTGCCGGCCCCATAAGCGCCGCAGGCGAAGCGGTTTTAAACGAGGGCAAACTTTCGCTGCCTAAACTTGCGCTGGATTTAAAGGGCGTCGACGGTTTTGTAACCAATTTTACCATCACCGGCGCGCGCGGGCAGCTTAACATAAACGATAACCTTAACGAATGGGACGCAACGGTGCAGGACGGCGTGTTTAAAGTGGGGCGCCAAACCGTCAGCGCCGTGCGCGGCGACGCGCAGTACAGCCATCGTAAAAAAGTTTTTAACGCCCTTGTGGCGCGCGGCACAAAATTTAACGCAAAGGATATTAAGCTGGACGTAACCATAACCGACGTTACCGACGAGCCTAAGCGCTCCGTACGCGTTATGCTTTATACAAATAAGTTTGAGCCGCTTGAAGTTTTTGACACCGTGCAGGATTTTGTGGCCGCACTATCCGACGGCGATGACGCCTTTACGCCCGAAGAAGGGGACCTTGCCTGGCTGCATAACTTTAAAAAAGGCATACCTAAATTTATGCCAAATTTTAACGGTTTTATCTTCGCGGACGAGTTTTACAGCCCAATAATATCCGGCAAAAATTTTAATGCGGAATTTAATTTAAAAGCGCTTTTACCGCAAATGCCGCGCCTAAGCGGCCGTGTAGATATCACTTTGCAAAACGGCACAATTTACCAATTGCAGGAGGCGGCCGAACGCCAAAAAGCTTTGGGCATTGCATTTCAGCCTTTTGTTTTGATGAATAATATGGAGCGTGCAGGGTCCTTTAAAATGGGGCAGGTGTTAAAGGACACGCCTTTTGAGACGATGTCCGCCTCCGTCGATATAACTAATGGCAAAATGACGGTAAATAACTTTTTTGCCAATGGCGAAGTTATTGCCGCGGCGCTGTCGGGCAGTGTGGACTGGACGGCCGAGAGCATGGACATCGATATAGCCACAATGTTTAAAAATACGTCTAAGCGGGGAGTGCTATCGGAAAATTTAACAGACGAATCCGGCGACCCTGCCTTGTCCTTTAACGTATCCGGCCCGATGTCCAAGCCGGCGGTGCATGTAAAAAGCCCAAAAAAAGTGGGCGCCGCAATACGCGAGGCGACTATTAAGGGCATACGCACTAACTTTTCCGCCGGGCAATACTTTATGAGAGGAGATAATACCGCAAATGCTAAAAAAACCGCAAATTGACATAGCCGCAATTTTACAGGAATGCGAGGCCTTCATCGACGGCCATTTTGAACTTGCCGGCGGCCGCCACGTGCAAAGTTATGTGGATACCGCAATGGCCATGCAGTACCCCAGTATAGCCTCCAAAATAGCAAAAGCGCTGATGGCTTTGTTTGATAAAAAGATTGATGCGGTGCTTTCGCCTACGGCGGAAAACTCGATACTCGCCCAAGAGGTCGCGCGCGTGGCGGGGTGCCGGTCTTTATTTGCCTCTGACGAAGACGGCGTAATGAAGTTAAGGGGAGCAACAACCATTAACCCAAAGGAAAGTGTGCTTATCGTCGATAACGTAACCATGAGCGGCCGCAAGGTGGAGGAGGCTGTATCCCTTGTAAAAATGCTAAAGGGCAATGTTGTGGGCGTTGCGGTTATTGTAGACAGGTCCAGCGCGGCGCCCAAAAGCGGTGTGCCGCTGCGCGCTTTATTGCATTATCCGCTTGATACTTATGCCGCAGAAGACTGCCCGCTTTGCAAAGCCGGCGTTGAACTTAAAAGAAAAGGAAAACAAAAATGACAAACCAAATACCCGTTTTAAAAATCCGCGCTAAAGAAGAACACCGCCTAAATAAAGGGCATTACTGGGTGTTCTCTAACGAGCTGCAAAATGTTGACACCACCATACCAAAAGGCAGTATAGTTAAATTATTTGACGCGCAGGGCAATATGCTGGGGACGGGTTTTTATAATGCGCACAGTTTAATTTCGGTGCGCTTGATAACAAAGGGCGATGAGGCTTTAAGCAAAAATTTTATTTACGAAAGTTTGGATAATGCCTTTAGCTACCGCAAGCAGTTTGGCATACGCAAGTACGGCCGTATGTGCTTTGCCGAGGCCGATTTTTTGCCCGGCCTTATCGTCGATAGATACGGCGATTATTTGGTGGTGGAAATTTTAACCGCCGGTATGGAACTTTTAAAGGCAGATATTACCGCCGCCTGCCAAAAACTTTTTAAACCCAAAGGTATTTTATTTAAAAACGACAGCGCCTTCCGCACGCTGGAAGGCTTAAGCGGCGAAAATGAAATTATAGGCGAAGTGCCCGCCGAAGTTGAAATTGAAGAAAATAAAGTTAAATATCTTGTGCCGCTTGCCGGCGGGCAAAAGACGGGATATTACTTTGACCAACGTAATAACCGCGAGTTTTTGAAACCTTATTTTAAGGACCGTATTGTGTTGGATTTATATTCCTACATTGGCTCTTTTGGCATTACTGCCGCCTTAAACGGAGCAAGCGCGGTGTGGGGGACGGATTCTTCCGCGCCGGCGATAGAATATGCGCGCCGTAACGTAGAGCTTAACGGCGTCGGCGATGTTTGCCAATATCAAAAAGATGATGCCGAGCGTTTATTATCAGCCATGAAGAAAGGCGAATTACCCGCCCAGCCCGATATGGTTTTATTGGACCCGCCGGCCTTTGTTAAAAACCGTAAAAGCCTGCCGCAGGCCGTTAGTTTATACGTCAAATTAAACCGTATGGCGATGGAAGGTTTAAAAGAAGGCGGGCTGCTTGCGACGTCCACTTGCTCGCATCATATCACGCGCGAAATTTTTATGGATATTATTAAACAGGCCGCGGCCAAAGCCGGCAAGCGCGTAAGTTTGATTGCTTTACGCGGCCAGGCGCACGACCACCCTGTACTGGTTGGTATGCCCGAGACGGAGTACCTGCACTTTGCGTTATTGGAAGTGAGGTAGAGGGCATTCGGCCCCTCGCCGGGGCGGGCATATCCTCCGGGGTACTCGTTATTTTGCTCGCGTTGCTCCTCGCAATGACAAATAAACAACACGACAATAATAAATTAGGGACGGGGCAGGCCGTTGCGCAGACATTGTTTATTGATGGCGCAGCCGTTGCAGTGGGGTTTGCGGGCTGTGCATACTTTGCGGCCGTGCCATACTAAACAATTGCCAAGCCAGTGCCAGTATTTTTTGTCAAAAAGCTGCATTAAATCTTTTTCCACAAGTACAGGGTCGGTATTATTTGTTAGGCCGATACGGTAGGATAAACGTTTTACGTGGGTATCGACAACCACGCCTTCTACGACGTTATAGTAATCGCTTAACACCACGTTTGCCGTCTTGCGCGCAACGCCGCGTAAGGTTAACATTTGCGCCATTGTTTGGGGTACTTGGCCGTCAAAATCCTTAATAATTTTTTTTGCGCTCTCGGTTATCGATAAAGCTTTGGAATGATAAAAACCGGTGGGTTTGATTAGCTTTTCCACGTCGGCGATATCGGCCTGCGCCATTTTTTGCGGCGTTGGGTATTTTTTAAATAAGGCGGGCGTTACCATATTTACCCGCGCGTCGGTACATTGGGCTGATAAAATTACGGCGCATAGAAATTGAAACGCGCTATTGTAGTTAAGCGCGGTTTTAACGCCCGGGTAAAGTTTTTTTAGGTTTTTAATTACCGCCGGTAATTGCGATTTTTTTATCAGCATAATTTTTGATAATTGATGTTAAGGCCAAAACAATTAAATTTAAAACTATTATAACCGCGCCGCTTGGCAAGTTGAAAATAAAAGACGCGTAAACGCCCAAGGCCACGCTTAAAACCGATATCGCGCAAGAGTAAAAAACAGCCTGCTTAAAATTTTTGGCAATTTGCAAGGCCGCCGAGGGCGGTATAATTATCAGCGCAGATACAAGTAAAATACCCACCACTTTTAACGCCATTACGACGGCGCACGAGGCAAGTAAAATAAGCACCATATTTATTTTTGCGGTGTTTATGCCGGCGGTTTTGGCAAAGTTTTCGTCAAAAATAACGGCTACAAGTTTATCGTAAAGAAGGTAAATTACTGCGGCGGTTATTATAAGAAGGGCTGCTGCTACAGCAAGCTCGCCCGTCGATACCGTTAGTATGCTGCCAAATAGAAAGCCCATTAGATCCATATTAAAACCGCCGGCTAAGGCGGCTATTATTAAGCCTAAGGATAAACCTGCGGCGCTTATTATGCCAAGGGCGGCGTCGGCGTAAATTTTGCCGCTTTCTGTAATTTTATAGACGGCCAGCCCGCTTGCTGCAACCACGGGCAAAGCTACAAAAATTGGCGTAAGCCCGCTTAAAACGCCAAGGGCTACGCCCGATAATGCCACGTGGCTTAAGCTGTCGCCGATTAGGGAGAGGCGTTTAAGCACCAAAAAAATGCCAAGCAGCGCGGTAGTAATGCTTATAAGCGCGCCCGCGATTAAGGCGCGCTGCACAAAAGCGTAAGATAAAAATTCAATGATATCCACTTTGCGCCTCCGTCGGCGGTTTTGCGCCGTGATAGATTATTGTTTTATCCAAAACCAAAAAGTTATTTACGTATTTTGATACTTCCGCATTATCGTGCGTTATTAAAAGTATTGTTGTATTATGCGTTTGGTTTAAGTGTTTGATTAGTTTAAAAAAGCTTTCCCGCGCGTCGCAATCTAAGGCGGTAGAGGGCTCGTCCAGTATTAAAAGTTTTGGGTTATTGGCAATTGCGCGCGCCAGTAGTACGCGTTGTTGCTGGCCGCCGGAAAGTTGGTTAAATAACTTGCCCGCAAGGTCGTTTGCTCCGGCGGCGGCTAGCGCGGCGCGGGCGGCGTTATCGTCGGCTTTGTTAAACTTATGCGCGCCGCGCCTTAGGCCCAAAAGGCCCATGCGCGCAACTTCAAAGGCATTAACGGGCATAATAACGGGCGGATTTGTTTTTTGCTCCAGGTATCCTATGGCGGGCGGCAGAACATTTAATTTAACTTGGCCCGCGGCCGGCTGCAAAAGGCCCAAAATAATTTTAGCCAAAGTGCTTGCCTTTCAAAAAGCGCCGTTAGCTTAGACGGAATAACCGCATACACAGGTGAAATGATAAAAATAGCGTCGGCGCTAATCATCTTACTGTATATGGATTGAAAGTCGTCGTTAACAACACATGCGTTTCTTTGCGTACAGTCATAGCACGAAGAACAATGGCTTATATTTTCATCAGCCATTCGGATAATATCCAATTCATGTTTAAGAGGCAAGCTTATCAACATATCTTCTATTTCTTTGTTTTTCCCAATTCGCCTATGCGAGCCAAAAATAACAGCTATTTTCATAAGGCATTCCTTTACAAAATATAAATTCTTGATTACTTTAACTAACGATTATACTTTACGTTCATGGCGCTAAAAGTTTCGATAACCACAAACTTGATAACTTCAACAAGGCGGTTACATGTTTATTAGGTACGATTCATGTATTTTTCAATCGCTCTGATTCTATTCATTCTATTACGTTGTACCTCGGTTTCATATCGAATTTGTAAAGGTTCAATAAACAAATTGTACCCATTCCAGTGTACATTGGTATATTGATGGTTTCCTAAATTCATTTTTTCGTCCGCTGCTACATCTATATAGCCTTTACTTAGACAAAGACGGCCAAAATACCGAACCAACCAAGTTCCCTTATTATCCACAAACGGCTCGACAACACAATCGGAGAATATGTCCTTTACTTTATAAAAGTCCCTTGTATGAACTACAATATCTATATCATGGGGAATGATATCAACGCCAAGAACAGCTTCGCTGATACTGCCAATCACATACCACTCTATCTCATTATCTGCAAACGTTTTTGCAAGCAAAAGCAAATCATTTGTCCAGTCGCTAATATTCTCGAACATTGACGGCCCGAGTTGAGAAAAATTGCGTTTGACGCATTCTATATCGTAAGCACTCACACCCTCGTCCAATTCAGCAGGATATCGTTTAACATATTTATCATCACTTTTTTTGAACCATGCATCTTGAAGATTCTGTTCGTATATTGAATCCACGTCCTGGACGCAAAAGATAAGCTCCGTATTGGTTTCGCTGCAATAACACTTCAAGATATACCTTCCTTCCGCGCTCATTATATTTCCGGACAACGCCACTAACCAAAGGTAGTATAACATAGAAAATCTCTAGGTTCAAACCACTTCTTCCTGATAGATACCTATACTTGACCTACAAGTCTTAAAATCGCGGCGTTTGCACCAAACCTTCTTTAGAGCAATACGAGGAACCAGAAACGCCCTGTTTTTAGCACTTTAACCAATGTTTAAAAAGATGAAGGACAAGTGTAGGATAGATACAGGCTGTTATTGGTTTTGAATCTTCTTTATAAGCGCATTTATCAAGGTATCTTTTGTTGCCTATAAGAGTTGTTCATTATAGAAACTTCTATTGCTTTCAAATTGCCACAATTTTCTTTCTTTCCGCCTTTTTTATCGAACAGAAGCGATCCCTGCTTGATACGCGCTGTCAACCCTTGATTTTTTTCCTTCTCTGTAATATACTCACAGTATCTATGGGAATAATAGACCGTTTAAGTACTGTTATCAGAAGTTATCTTAATGAAGACTCTTCAGTCCAATCCGATTCCGGCTGGGCGCGGAACACAGGGCGCGCCTCTGATCCCGATCTTGACGCCGCATTTGAGGAATTGAACGATTTTTTGGGAAAGGAGAAGCGCGGCGCGGACGGAGAGTCCCGCGACCAGAGCCGTCATACAGACAACAGTCGTCGGACGGGGCGACAGGGTGACGCGTCGGCAATACCCGAAACGCTCCGCGCCGATTTTGCCGAATTGGGCGTTCCCTTTGGCGCGGACGCGGAAGTCTGCAAGACCGCCTACAAAAAATTGCTCAAAATCCATCACCCTGACCGCCATGCTGGACACGCTGAAAATATGCGTAAAGCCACGGAAAAATCCTCGCGCATCAACGCCGCGTATGAACGTATAGAGCGGTGGCGGGCGGGCGGCGCGTTATAATGCGCCGCGGTAAACGCGATACAGCTCCATATCAGCGTCCAGAAAATTCGTGAACACAAGAAACTGCCCATCGCTTGAGACCGCGAGTCCGGTGGGCTGATTCTTGCCTGTAACCTTATCCAAAACTGACAAATCCTTTGCTGAAAGGATGAACACCTCTCCAAACTCGGGACCGGGCTTTGTGTAATCTGTGGGATTATTACGCCCTCGCGATGAGGCAAAAATCACCGCATTTTTTGCCTCACCGTTTGCTGGAGCGCCATTGCCGGATTGCGGCGTCCATAATACAATAGTGTTAAGATTGGGTCCGATCCGCTTCCATGTGAGCATCCGTCCATCAGTTGCGTTAAGCAGACACACGCTGCCTCTGTACATATCGGATACAATAAGCCGTCCTTTGTGGTAAATCACATGCCGCGCCGCGCCTGTGCCTTCAAAATATCGGAAACGCTTGACAACTTTCCGCGTACGCGTGTCTACCACCGCTATTTCGGGCTTGTCAAAAATCGCAACGTACAAAAAATTCCCGTCATCGCTCCATGCCAGACCGCGCGGGGTAACGCCGACTTTCAGCGTCCACAAAAGCTGCTTATCGTCCATATTTATCACTGATATGGTGCCGGAGAGCCAGTTGGACACGGCGGCAAGTGTTTTATTGGGATTCGCCGCGATCACCTTGGGCATCACGCCGCCTGTGTCGACCGACGTTTTGTATTCGAGGCTCATAAGATCGAAAATATGCGCTTTATTTTCTTCCATATTTGAAATCCAGACTTCATTCCGCGTTTCGTCGATCATCGCCTCCACAAAACCAGTGGCGTGGCTTCCCGGTACAGCAAGCCGTTTCTCAAAACGCAGTTCCCCGCCTGAAAGCGTGAACACGTCCACGCCTCGCTCCAAAAGCAGCGGTACAAACACTCGCCTGTTGTCAGGCGAAAAATACGCGCTTTTAGGCTGTTTCCCAGTACTAATTTCTCCCAGTTTCTCCAATATTTTTAAATTTGAGGAAGAATTGGGATCAGCAAAGGCGGAAACCGCCAAAAATGAGGTGAACAGCACGAGATGTAAGGCACGCAGAGCGGCGCGATGCGGGTTTTTCCTATCTTTCATAATACTATCTCTCCGTTATTGGTTTCAGTCAAATTCCGCACCCAACGTTCCTTTTTGAAGAAGAAATACGCCACGCCGAGCTTGAGGAAATCCGACAATTTGAGCAGGGCGAACATTTCCACTGGACCTAAAGGCGTCAACAGAGCGAGCAGAAAGGCTCCCGGTATGAATATGATGGTGTTGACAGGCACATCCGCGTACATGCCCATTGCCGCGTCTCCGCCGGAACGGGAAATGGCGAACAGGGCGTTCATAAGGCAGAACAGGGGCAAAAACGCCGTGATAACATAGACCAAGCCAAGGCTTATGGCGCGGGCACCTTCTGTGAGATTGGCAAACACGAGCGGTACAAGCAAGGATGACCCCGCAGCTCCGATAAGCGCAATAACCACGCCCCCGACAAGTGCACCGCCCTGTATCCAGCGGGACTTGACGCGGGCTTCCTCAAGCTTGCCTGCGCCCAGAGAGCCGCCTATCACCACAGCGGAAACCGTCCAAATCCCGCCGAACATCAGGAAGAATATGTTGGCTATGGTATGTCCAGCAGCCATACCCGCCACCGTTTCCGCGCCGCCCCGCCCATTGTACAGCGCCGACATAATGGTTTCGCTTGATATCCACGATATTTCCGACACAAATATCATGATCGACCGTATCAGAATTTCCTTCACAAGCAGTCGATCTATATGGAAAATCTTCGCCAGCGGCACATAAAACGAAACCTTTTTTCTATTAACATAGATCAGAAACAAGAGCACTTCCACGTAGCGGGCAATGACGGTCGCTATAGCCGCGCCTTCGACGCCAAGCGCGGGCGCGCCCAGATTGCCGTAGATAAGAATCCAGTTGCCGACGGTATTGACAAGAGTCGCCAACGCGGAAATCACAAGCGGGATTTTCGGCGTACCGATTTCGCGGAACGCGCTGCCTATCGCCGAAGAAAACGCCATGGGAAACAGGGCAAAAGACGTTATGCGAAGATACACAGTTCCCAGCGCGATAAGCCCATCCCGATCCGCGTTGCCTATAGTCATCATACCGATCATTTTATCGGGAATGACCCATGAGAGGCAGAAGAAAAGCACCGCTACCGCAAGACAAAACACCGCCTTAAAGCGGTAGGCGTTTTGCATACCGGCTTTGTCTCCCGCGCCCTTGAACTGGGCAAGGTAGATGCCGCCCGCGCCGCACATGACGTTTATCAGCACGATAGAGATGAAGGTGAGGTAATTGGACACATTGACCGCGCCCATACTGATATCGCCCAACCCCGCCACCATAAAGTTGTCTATGAGCGAGACCATGCTTGTGATGAGCTGCTGCGCCATAACAGGCAGAGCAATAGCCAGTGCTTCGCGGTAAAATGACCATGGTCCGAATATACGCATAAGAAACTAGTATAGCGCAAAAGGGATATAAATGTCCAGTATTTTTGAGAATAACTAAATGAAGTATCTTATTTACCTTGTAAAAAAGGAACTTTTGTGCTATAATAATAATGTGATTGGAAAAGGAAAGCGTGTCTTATGAGGATAGTCGGCTTGACGGGGCTGTACTGCGCAGGTAAGAATCGTGTCGGCGCTCTTCTTGAAATGCGCGGTTTTCCGGTGCTGGACGTGGATAAGCTTGGACACGAGGCGATACGGCGAGAGCATTCCGCCATCGTGGCGCGGTTTGGGCATGATATTCTGGAAAATGGTGAGGTAAACCGACTGCGGCTTGGCGAAAAGGTCTTCGGTAAACCCGATGAACTTGCCGCGCTTGAGGCGATAGTGCATCCCGCGGCAAATGCTCTAACAAATGAGTGGATCGCGGCACGGTCGGTCGATGGATATCGGCTGTGCGTAATTAACGCGGCGCTGCTTCACAAGGCGAGCGTGTTTGCCTGTCTTGACGCAGTTATCGTGGTCAAGGCGGCGCTTCCTGTGCGCCTGTTCCGCGCAAAGAGGCGGGACGGTCTTTCATGGCGCGCTATTCTAGCCCGCTTCTATAGTCAGCGTGGAATTGCGCGTGAATTTCATACTCAATATTTTCGTCAAAATGCCGATAAAAGAAAAGAAGGTGTGTTCATTATTAATAACATGGGTAGCAATCCGCAAAAACAAGTGGATAGATTACTTCCTTTTTTGAATTCTTTATAAATAATTTAATTTTTACAGAGGGTGCAGATGGAAAAGAAAAAAATAGTGCTTATAGCTGTAATTATAGGTCTCTTCTTTTTTATAGCTTTGGCGCTTCCTTTATCGCTTCTCTCGTCAAAAGAACCTACGCAGAGAGCTGTGTCCGGTGTTCCGAAACCCACAGAGCCGTCTCCTGTTCCGATGTACATAGACGAAAGTGGTACGACACCGTCTTCGTCCCAGAACATCATCATCAATACTTATGATGGGAACGGCGAAATCGCCGCGAGTCAAACCTTGCCCAACGAGGAAGGCAGTGATCTCACGATAAACGTACGTACCGCGCCGCCTACGGAAACTCCCGTGCGGGCAGTGCCAAGCCCGGCGCCTGCCGCTACGCAATCCACTTCCCAACCGGCAGCCACCACGGCGCCTGTAAGAACTCCTGCTCCTGCCCCAGCGTCCTCGGCTCCGAAAGAGCAGCCTGCCCGTGTAACAAAACCCGCCGCTTCCGCGCCGAAACCAGTGGCGTCTGCTTCATCTTCGTCTCCAAAAACGCCCGCCGTTACCGAATACTGGATACAGACTTTTTCCATGTCCACGCAGGCGCGAGCCGAAGTGGTAAAGGCGTCGCTTCTTGATCACGGTATGTCGTCCGTCATAGAGAACAGAACCGTAAATGGGCAGAGCGTCTTCCGTGTCCGTATAGGTCCTTATGGAACAAACGCGGAAGCCGAATACTGGTTAAACCTTGTCAAGGCGATAGACAGCATAGATAATCTAGATGAGAGCTATATTTCCCTCACTCGTCGTTAATTTGTAAAAAATGCAGGGAAAAGCCATTTTAGGTATGGATTCTTTAAAAAAAATCAAACAATTTAGGGAAGAGGTGTATACATATTACGGGAAATCGGGACGGAATTTCCCGTGGAGGGAGAATCCGTCGGCGTGGAGCGTGCTAGTGTCCGAATTTATGCTGCAGCAGACCCAGACTGAGCGCGTAATCCCCTATTACACGCGGTGGATGGCGCACTGGGAATCGCCTGTTGCACTTGCCGCCGCCTCGCTTGCGGATGCACTCGCCGCGTGGGTAGGACTGGGTTACAACCGCCGCTGTCGCTTCCTTACCGAGTGCGCCCGCGCCATCACCGAGAATTTTGGCGGGATTGTGCCGTCAGACCGGACAACGCTTGAGACATTGCCCGGCATAGGCACGTACACAGCGGGCGCGGTATCCTGTTTCGCCTATAATAATCCCGAAATCTTCATAGAAACCAACATACGCGCCGCTGTGATTCATTATTTTTTTCCTCCATCCCCAAATTCCGCGTCTGAAAAAGTCAGCGACCGTGATATTTTCCCCATACTGGAAGCCGCTCTTGATCGAGATAATCCCCGAATCTGGTACTGGGCGCTTATGGATTACGGTGCGGCGCTAAAAAAGGTACTGCCTAATCCCTCGCGTCGCAGCGCTCATTATACAAAGCAGTCCAATTTTGAAGGTTCGCTCCGCCAGATTCGCGGATATATCGTGAAAATGCTCTCCCAAAACGGCGTATCCGCTGTCGCCGCGCTCAACCCTGACGGACGCTTCAAGGAAAGCGATCTCTACCGCGCCCTTGACGGCTTGCAAAAAGACTTCCTTGTCAGTGAAAACGCTGGCGTCTATTTTCTAAATGCTTAAGGACAGTTTATTTAACGGTGGGGGAAACATTTCTTGAAGAAAAACCGCATACAGGCGGCTCGTGTATGAACGGCGCTAAAAGATATTATTTTGACTGGGCGGCGACCGCTCTGCCCGAACAGCAGAGCGTCGTCGTTCCGTTCGGAAACCCGTCTTCACGCCACGCCGAAGGACGCGCGGCGCGCGAGGCGCTTGAAGACGCCCGAGGGCGAGCGGCGCGGGTTTTAGGCGTGCCGCCGGAACACCTGTATTGGACGTCGGGCGGTACCGAAGCTAACGCCATAGCCGTATACTCCCTGCTGACGCGCCCTGCCACAGGTGCAGCGCTCTTTTCCGCCGTTGAACATCCTTCGGTACGCGAGAACTGCCTTATGCTGGAACGGCTCGGCAGGCGTGTTGCCGTCATACCTGCCGGAAAAGACGGGCGCGTAGAGGCGGATGCTCTTGAAAAAACGCTCTCCAAGCATCCTGACGCGCTATTCGCCGCGATTATGGCAATAAACAACGAAACCGGCGCTGTCATGGACATAGCCGCGCTCTCTGAGTTCCTGCAAAATCGGCGCGCGAGTGGCGCCAAGCCAATGCATCTTCATTGCGACATGGTACAGGCGGCAGGGAAATTCGCGCTGCCGCTTGATCTGGTGGATTCCGCCGCGTTAAGCGCGCACAAAATAGGCGGTCCCCGCGGTGTTGGGCTGTTGTACCTGAAAAAGCCCTTCACCAGTATATTCCGGGGCGGCGGGCAGGAAGGCGGCGTGCGGGGAGGTACGGAAAACACAGCGGGCGCATGCGAATTTGCCGAATGTCTGGAACGTTACGCGCTGACAGCTTCCGCGGACGCCACAGCGGCGGAAACACGGTTTGCCCGCCTTATCGCTTTTTTCAAGGAAACCAGCCGCTGCGCCCTTATTCCCTTTGGTCGCAGCGAGCGCGACAGGCGTTTTTCCCCGTATATCGTGCAGGTGCGAATCAAAGGCATACCCGGCGAGGTATTATCCCGTGCGCTTGACGATGAAGGCTTTGCCGTGTCCACCGGTTCTGCCTGTTCCGCCGCTGGACGCGAACGCCCCGTTCTTGCAGCGATAGGCGCGTCAAAAGACGAGCAAATTGAAGGCATACGCATATCACAGGGAAGAACCATCACAATGGATGACATAGACATGCTGATAGAAGCGTTCTGCCATATTATGAGCAGGTATTAAATTATAAGGGATAAAAAGACAAAATTGTAATAAAGAAAAATTTGAGGCTGACACGATTCGAACGTGCGACCCCCACCTCCGCAGGGTGGTGCTCTAATCCGCTGAGCTACAACCTCATCTCAAAATTTACATGGCATTTTAAAATTGCACGGAGCAGAGAGGATTCGAACCTCCGATACCCTTTAGGGGTATAACTCCTTAGCAGGGAGCCACCTTCGGCCACTCGGTCACCGCTCCATACTTGGCTGCCAAATAGCGGAGAGAGAGGGATTCGAACCCCCGGTACCTTGCGGCACAACGGTTTTCAAGACCGCCTCCTTCAACCACTCGGACATCTCTCCAAGATTTTCTTCATAATAATGAAAACGTGATCTTTTGTCAAGTCTTCCTCTGAATATTTTTTCACGAATTTTTGGGTATTGATAATGCGGCATACGCCCTTCGATTTATATCAGTTTTAGTTGTATATAAGGAACGTATATCCTTTTCAGCTTCCAAAAGCCATCTCCCTCTTGTAAAAAAGCCGTTGTTAGACTATCATCATGCAAATGAAATGGCTGAAAAAAGATATTCCGCAGGAGCTTGTCCGCGAGATAGCCGCGAAGTACAACTGCGATATGCTTGCCGCGTCCATTTTGGCGCGGCGGGGCATTACGAACGGGGAAGACATACAGTATTTTCTGGAGGATGATCCGCGTTACCTCCGCAATCCGTTTGAACTGCCGAATATGGAGGACGCGGTTGACCGTATACTTGCGGCGCGGGACGAGGGCGAGAAAGTGCTAGTCTTTGGGGACCGCGACGTTGACGGCATTACGAGTACGGCTATGGTCGCAGGATTTCTTAAGCGACTGGGTTTGGATGTTGTATGGCGGCTGCCAATGGGCGATGAGCCGTACGGGCTTTCGGCGAAAGCCGTCAAGGAGTTCGCCGACGCCGACGGCACGCTCATCATTACGGTGGACTGCGGCATTTCTAATATAGCCGAGGTGGAGCTTGCATCCAGTCTCGGCGTGGATGTGGTGATTACCGATCATCATAATCCGCAGGACACACTGCCAGCGGCGCACGCCATTGTCAATCCAAAGCTGCGTTCCTCGCACTATCCTTTCCGTGACTTGGCGGGCTGCGGCGTTGCGTATAAACTTGTGTCCGCCCTGCGTTTCGCCCTGAAAAGTTCGCTCTACGGGCAGCCAATATGCCTGTTCAACACTCGTCCGGTCAATGACGCCTATATCATAGAAATCGCAAAACTGCGGAATCTCGCCATTATTGATCGTATAAGCGAAACCGTTGTGCCGGGCGTAGTGGATATTACGCGGACGCGGCTTCCCGCGTTTCTTGAGGGGCAGCAGATTTTTACATGGGACGTGAAGCAGCAGCGGATCGCGCTCACCAAGATTTTTGGGAAAGGCGTGGACGTGCAGATGCTTGACATCGCTCCTGATATAGGAACGGAAGTTCCCCAAAGCGCCGGTAAAAGCCTGCTCCGTTTGAAGGAACTCTCAAGCTTCGCCCGTTACGCCAATAAGGAGCTTGAGGAACTCGACGTATTCATCAATCTTTTCACATCTTTTATTAGAAAGAAAGAAAATCTCTTTACCGAAGAAGACCTGTCCGATTTGCAGCTTGCCTGTCTTGGTACGGTGGCGGATATTATGCCCTTGTTAGACGAAAATCGCGTTATTGTACGCGCTGGTCTTGCCGGTATGATGAAAAAACCCCGCGCCGGGCTTTCCGATCTGCTCTTGAAGCTCGACCTTTCCGCCCGCCGCCTTACCGCGAACGATTTGTCGTGGAGTATGTGTCCGGCGGTGAACTCGGCGGGGCGTATGGGCAGCCCTGAAAAAGGCGTGAAGCTCTTTCTTGAGGAAGACGCGGCGAAACGAAACGCGTTCGCAGACGATCTTTATACTATGAATGAGGATCGCAAGCGGATTGGCAATGAAATTTGGACTTTTGTGGAACCTCTGGCGGCGAAAAATCTGTCTGATTTCAGCGATAATTTCGCGATAGCGTACGGCAAGGAAATCATACGCGGCGTGACGGGCATCATGGCGAACCGTATGACCGGTTTTTTCAAGAAGCCTTCGCTGGCAGTGTCCTTTAGTGAGAATACCGTAACCGGCTCTCTGCGCTCCGTGCGCGGCTACGATCTTACGCCTATTTTAGAGCAGTGCGCGGATTTGTTCATAGATAAGGGCGGACATGATTTCGCCGCCGGTTTTAGCATGGAACGCGAGAATTGGGACGAATTTATTTCGCGATTCAAGACCATTGCCGCGGCAGTAGAATTTCCCGATGAGGACGACGCGGCGGAAGAGACCGTTACAGTGGACGCCGAGCTGCCGCCTTCCTATCTTACGCCCGATCTTTTCAAGATGATAGACCGTTTTGAGCCTTTCGGCGCAGGTAATGATCAGCTTATGTTTCTTTCGCGTAAGCTCATCGTGCGCGACATCCAGTTTATGGGGAAAAACGGCGCAAACCACGTTAAACTGACGCTGGACGCGGGCAAACACAAGTGGCCTGCAGTCTACTGGAACGCCGCCGAGCGGGTGAAGCGGGATTTTGATGTGAACGATACGGTGGACATTGTGTTCCGGCTCAACCGGAATTGGTACAACGGGAGCGAAACTCCGCAGATTTTGATAACGGATTTGACGAAGTCCGCTGCAGATTAAGACAGACTTATTATCCCTTCATAAGGAGTACGAATGAAACGACAAGGCTTGAAAAATTCCTTCGTAATAAAAGCCCTAGCTCTTACAGTAACCTTGTTTTTGCAGGCGGCGGCGCTTTCCGCCCAGTCGCCCCAGTTCCGTTACGCGCTTATGACGGAGAATCCCCTGCCCGGCGAGCCGATATGCGTCGTTGTAACAGGCGCGGGTATGGATGATATCGAGCTTGTGTTGTCCGACAGGCAGGGGCGGCGCATTGCCAAGGCGGATTTCTGGGTTGTGCAGCCCCGCGTTTTTGTGCGGGGAAACCTCGTGTCCGCCGCGCTCCTTTCGGTGCCAACCACGGCGCGGACGGGCTTCGCCTCGCTCCTTATAGAGAATGACGGGAAGCTCGTCAAGGAGATTCCTATCATCATACAGGAGCGGGAGTTTGTATCCGAGGTGATAGACCTTGACAGGCGCAACACTGAAATACGCACAGTGCAGACCCCGCAGAAAACCGCGCAAGCCGAGCGGCTCTGGACAGTGCTGTCCCATACAGGAGATGACATATACGCGCTTTCGGCGTTTGCCCCGCCGCTCGCAGCAGATACGCGTCGCACCAGTTTCTTCGGAGACCAGCGCGTATACCGCTACAACACAGGCGCCACGGACACCGCTGTTCACGCGGGCATAGATTACGGCGTTCCCACCGGCATAAAGATAGCCGCCTGCGCCGACGGACGGGTTGCGATTGCGGCTGGTCTGTAGTCATCGAACACCTGCCGGGCGTTTATTCCCTCTATTACCACTTGAGCAAAATCACTGTGAAAGAAGGCGAGTTGGTGAAGCAGGGAGGCGTCATAGGCGAATCAGGCGCGACAGGACTCGCCACCGGACCCCACCTGCACTGGGAAATCCGCGTATCTGGCGAGAACACCGACCCCGATATATGCGTGTCCCGCCCTTTGTTTGACCGCGCCACGCTCCTTGCGAAATTGCGTGACGCGGAAGGGAAGTGAGGATGAATTGGCTGTGGTTTAATCGTAAGCTGATGAAAATTATATAGGGGGTGGCAAATAATGAGCATTCCAAATTTCCAAGAGGTTATGCTTCCAATATTGAAGCTAACAGCAGATGAACAAACGCACTCTGTTAAAGAGTGTGTTGAATACGTGGAGCAGGAATTTAAGCTAACGGATGAGGAGAAACAAGAACGAGTTCCAAGTGGCCAGCAACGAACGATTTATAACCGTGTAACATGGGCAATCACGCATATCAAAAAAGCGGGATTACTTGAGTCTCGTGAAAAACGCGGCTGTTATGGAATTACAGAGGAAGGCAGGAAGCTGCTGTCTGAAAACCCTACTGAGATAAACGTGAAACGGTTGCACGGTTATGCTGGCTACCGGGATTTTGCCCATATCGAGGAGCAAACTGCAGATGTCCCATTGCCGAAAACTCTGGAGTATACGGACAAAACACCCGAAGAGATTATGGGTACATTAGCGGCGCGATTGGATTTACAGCTTGCCGACGAATTATTGGAAGCAATTTGCAATAATACTCCAACTTTCTTTGAAACCTTGGTCGTTGATTTGCTTTTGAAGATGGGGTACGGCGGTTTGGAAGGATCAGGTGAAGTGACGAAGAAGTCTGGTGATGGCGGGATCGATGGAGTTATCAAACAGGACGAGTTGGGGATCGACTTAATATACGTCCAAGCAAAAAGATGGGATAAAGATTCGACAGTATCTCGCCCCGACATACAGAAATTCGCAGGTGCATTGCTCGGCGAGGGAGCGACTAAAGGTGTGTTTATTACGACTACCAGCTTTGCAAATCCAGCTATTGAATATGCGAAGTCTGTTCCCAATGCCAGAATCATTCTAATTGATGGTCTAACACTCGCCAAGCTGATGATTAAGTACGATTTGGGTGTTGGTACCAACAGTATAATCCGTATCAAGAAAATAGATTCGGATTATTTTGAGGAACAATAATAGGAGGACAAATGAAGAAAGTTTTTAAGATTTTTGGGATTATATTGTTGTCAGTCATTGGTATTGTGCTGATTGGTGTAGCCGTTTTAGCGATAAACAGTCCTGGCAAATTAGAAGCGTTGAAAGATGAAGAAGGCAATGAAATCGTAGATTCGCTTGCCGAGAAACTTTTTATTGAAGTTGGCGAAATACAGCAGGGATTTTTCATACGCTCGGAAAATCAAGAAAATCCTGTTATCCTTTTTTTGCACGGCGGTCCGGGAAGTCCCGAATTGGCGCTTCTCTATGGTTACGAAACGTCTGAACGGTTGGAAAAATCCTTTACTGTTTGTTACTGGGATCAGCGCGGAGCAGGCATGAGTTACAGCAATTCGATTGATAAGTCCACAATGACACTTGAACAAATGATAGAAGACACTCGCCAAATGACCGAATATCTTAAAAGCCGATTTAATCAGGAAAAGATATATCTGATGGGACATTCATGGGGTTCGTTTCTTGGGATAAAAACCATTGAAAAATATCCTGAAAACTATGTGGCTTATATTGGTATTGGGCAAGTGACTAATCAGGTGGAATCTGAAAAATTGGCTTATGATTATATGTTACAGTACGCAAAGGACATAAATGACAAAACGGCTGTCAAAAATCTGGAAAAGTTTGATAGAAACGCTTCTGATTTTCCATCCTTAGATTATATCGGCGCTGTCCGTTCGCCATTGATGAATAAATACGGAATTGGAATTATGCGAGATAATTTTTCTATGATCGGATTGATTAAAGATGTAGTGCTTTTCAAAGGCTATACTTTGTCGGAAAAAGTGAAATTTATTCAAGGTATGTCGTTTTCATTGATACATTTGTGGGATTCTGTTCTAGAAGACAATTTATTTGAATCTTCAATGTTATTTCAAGTACCTGTTTATATTACCCACGGCAAATACGATTATCAGGTATCATATACATTATCCCGCGAGTATTATGAAAAAATTGAAGCGCCGGAAAAATCATTTTTCACATTTGAAAAATCAGCGCATTCTCCTAATGCGGAAGAACCGGAACAGTTCGTTCAAATCGTTCGTACTATTGCCCTACGATAAACTTGGCGGCGCGCGCCGCGCTTTTGAACCTTTGAACCAAGCAGCTGAAGGACACCCTGCCGAGTAGGGCAGGGCGTGCCGCAATGCGGATCGTCGCCTTTTGATGTCCAATGGTGCGGAAATTAAATAGGGCAATCTTTATGCTCCCATAAACACATGGTTGCCTCCCTCAACTTGTATATTTTTAGATAATCCAATATCATATCCTAAGGAATCATAGGCTATGAAAAATCTAAAGAATAAAACCATAAAAGTCTTTGTTGATGGGCGGGAAGGCACTACTGGTTTGCAGATTCATGAGCGGCTTGCCGGACGGAACGATGTGGAGCTGCTGGAGATAGCGGCGGAACAACGAAAAGACCCTGCGGCGCGCGCCGCGCTTTTGAACCAAGCGGACGCTGTGTTCTTGTGTCTGCCAGATGACGCGGCAAAGGAATCTGCGTCTCTTGTGGAGAATCCCGATACTGTCGTAATAGACGCGAGCACCGCGCACCGCACGAACCCTCTGTGGGCGTACGGACTGCCAGAGCTGTCGAGCGCCGCCACGGAAAAAATTTCGCGTGCCAAACGCATCGCCAATCCGGGCTGCCACGCCACCGGTTTTCTGCTCGCCGTAGCGCCGCTTGTGGAACATGGGCTTGTGTCCAAAGACGAGCGCCTCTGCTGTTACAGCATCACGGGCTATTCGGGTGGCGGTAAGAAACTCATCGCACTCTATGAGCCGTCCGTTCCTGAGCGCCTGCGTTCCCCTCAGCCTTACGCGCTGCAGCTCCGCCATAAGCACTTGGACGAAATGCAAAAAATAGCCGGACTGGAACACGCGCCACTTTTTAATCCCATTATAGCACCTTATTATAAGGGAATGATCGTGAGCGTAGGCGTGAACATTCCGCATACAGTTCTGCGCACGTTTTATGAGTCGCATTACGCAGATCAGCGTTTCGTGAAGCTTGTGCCCGAATCCGAAAATCCCTCTCAGCTTGATCCCACACTGTGTAATGACACGAACGAGGCGAGAATTTTCGTGTTCGGTACGGATGAGCATACGCAAGTGAGCGTCGTACTAGACAACCTTGGTAAGGGCGCTTCAGGCGCTGCCGTACAGAACATGGAACTGGCGATGGGTATCGCGCAGGAACGTACAAGGTTGAAATGAACCTCCCCGCCGCAAGCGTTGGGGAAACATGTACGTGTTACAAAATTGACGAGGTTCGTTCTGTAAGGAAATTAGTATCTGTGGGGTTTACTACCATAGAATGGTAAGTAGTACAAACAGCAACCGCCACACAGCGGCGGG